>Ga0116154_10002742_pt1 | contig 13006 bp, 19 predicted proteins | sample AD_UKC030_MetaG_FD_89898 | JGI IMG/M metagenome (GOLD analysis project Ga0116154, IMG submission 89898) | Active sludge microbial communities of municipal wastewater-treating anaerobic digesters from USA - AD_UKC030_MetaG | ecosystem: Engineered > Bioreactor > Anaerobic > Digestate | place: USA...
CATTCTCCACGCTCGTGCCTGCCGCATCTGCGAAGTCGTTAAGCGCGTCGATGCCTTCCACTGTCGTGCGGACGAACGCGACGACGGCGCCGACGCTGAATGCGCCGGCTGCGGCAGCGCCAAGGCCGGTCAGCAGCTTGCCGGTGCGCGCAAAGGCGCCTTCGATGCGCGCGGCATTTTTCTCGGCAAGGCGCCCGGCCTGCGTCATGCCTGCATCGAGCTTGGCTAGACGCGCCTCAAGGTCAATGGAGAGTGTCGCAAGTGCCATGCGCTATTCCTTGCCCGGCGGGCGGTGCGTCTTAATGACCATCAACCGGCGCACGAGCCCGGCCACGTCGCTGATTCCGTAGTGCGCCACCGCAAGCGGCAGCGCGCCCCAGTCAAGCCCGCCCATGCCGTTCGCAAGCATCGCGTAGACGTGCGTCGCGGCGATGTCTGCCGGCTTCTCAGTCGGAGCATCTTCGCCCTCCCAGACTACTCCCGCATGGGCGTCTAGGAGGGCGGAGAGTTTCCCGTTTCGGCTGCCTCGGCTTCGGACATCTGGCTGCGTTTGGTCTTTAGTGCATCTAGGACAGCGGCTAGCAAATCGCCGTTGTCCTCGCACATGGCAAAAAGCAGCTCTGGCGAGAACGCGATCAACGTTAGCTGGTCGCCACCTTTGATTGCGTCAGCTTCGACAAACCCGCGCCAATCATTGACCAGCCCGAGATAGCCGCGGATGCGTTCCGTGCCCTTCGCTTCCAGCAGGCGATACTGCTCGTCCAGTCCAGGGCGCGTAAAGCGTACAGCCTTGCCAGCCTTGCCAGGCAGATCCGCCCATACGATGCGCGCGGCTAGCACGCGCTGCAGGATGTCATCAGACATTCGGCTTCAGCGCCCAGCCGGCGCCGATCACGTTGAACTGCCCTGACGCTAGCTGACCGGCTGCCGTGGACTCGCCTGGCACAGACGGCACGCCGTAGTAGACGCGAAGCACGGTAGAACCCTGCGCGATGCGGAACAGGCACGCGGTGCCGTTGCGTGCCGCAGCCTCGACAAAGGCCATTGCGCTTCCCTGCGTGACACCGTTGCGCACATCGACAGTCAGGTCCTGCGGCGCCAGAAGCCCCGCCACGTTGCGCGTGCGCACATCCATCAGGCGGGTGTCGTCCAGCGCATTCGCCGCGCCACCGCCGACGGTATAGCTCGCCGCTTCGCTGATCGTGCCCCAGGTGGCCGCCGTCGTGAGCGTGCCGGCCGTGAACGTTGAGTAGCCCGATGTGTCGAGCCCGTTCATGGTGAACGTGTTCGCGTCAGTGTCGGTGCAATACACCGCCTGCTCTGCCAGCTCGACCATGCCCGCGGTGACGGTCCAGTACCCAACATCTGCCGTATCGACGATGTGAGACGTTAGCGTCGCCACCGCGGGGTTTGCCTTGGTGACTGCCGTAGGAGAAATGGGCGAATCGAAAGTAAGGGCGACTTCGACCTTGACGTTGCGCCCGACGATGGTTGCCATGGTTTACCTCTTGCGGTTGATGCGGGCGGCGCCCGGCTGGTGGAAATGAAAAGGCCCGCGCGTGGCGGGCCTGACTTGCTTGGCGGTGGCGTTCATGTCACCCACCATTCAGCCTGCAACGCCGTAGCGTCCAAGCCCTGTTCAGGGTCATACGTGCCGCCGGATGCCGTGCAGACAACGCCCTCTGCCAGCAGCGCCGCCTGCACTTGCGCAGCCACCGCGTCGGCACTGGTTGCGCTCTCGGCCCAGCATTCGACGCTGAACATCACCAGATCAGCGTGCAGCGTGTTGTCAATGCCGTACTCCGGCGTATGCGTGGCGGTGAACGCTACGTAGGGAAGCGATGCACCCTGCGGCACAGCGTTCTGCGCGATCCTCGTGCCGACCAACGCAGTCAGCGGCGCGTAAGATGCCAGCACCGCGCGGAAGTCAGTCTCTGCGCTCATGGCTGCGCGTTCTTTCCTTTGTTCAACTTGGCGATGCGCGGGCCGATCTCGCGCGTGAAGATCTGAAGCGCCTCACGCAACGCCTGCGCGCCAGCTTCGAGGAAACGCGCGCCAGGCTTTGCCTTCGCAGACCCGACGCGGTTCAGCCTGCGGCGCTCACGCTTGCCCGCGCGCGTGCGATCACCGGCCGGGTTCCACCCGAAGTTGAGCCAGCGCCAGTAGAAGGGATCGTTCGGGCTCTTGGCGCCGCGCTGGCCGCCCTTGGCTGGGCGCACGTTCACGAACACGCCTACATCACCGCGCCTCGTGCTGATCTTGCTGGTCCGCACGCTGATCGCTTTCTTGACAGTGCCCATCTTGCGCACGCCACGCCGCAATGCGCTGATGCCGCTATAGGTGCTGATCTTGAGCACCGGGGTCGCCAACCGCGCCTTGCGCTGCACGACCCTTGCGCCTGCCCGCAGCGCATCGCGCAGCGCGCGCTTGCGAAGCTTCGGCACAACGGACGCGAGCGCGGCCTTCAGGTCAGGCAGGCCGGTGACCGTCACCTTGATGCCGTCACCTACCATCGCGCGCCCCTGTCGTGCACATCAGTTCCAGCGTTTCCTTGCGCGCGTTCGGGTCGATGGGCGGCGACACCAGCGCGTGCGGGACATCCCGATGCACCGCCCGCCATGTAGCGTCGATGTCTGTCCTGTAGCGGATCGTGATACGCACGTCGGCGGCTGCCTGCACCTGAGAGGCGGCGAAATACTCGCGACCGCGGATAGGCTCGACGCGTCCCCACACCGTGATGACATCGACCCATTCGTCCGACGCCTGGCCGCGCGCGTCGATGCCCGTGGCTGGCCGCTGCAGCTTCACGCGCTCGCGCATGGGGCCGGCCATGTAGCTCATCCGCAGTACACCCGATACGGGTCAAGCAGCCGATCAACAAAGCGCATCGGCACCTCCGATACGCTCATCCCCAGAACGATGCTTTCGCGCTGCGCGTACATGGCGCCGATCTGCATCAGCATCCATTGACGCACCGCATCGGGCACGTCGGTCGCCGCGTCGCCGTATCCGCAAACCACCTTGACGCGCACAGCGTTAGCGCTGTCGGACACGTCCAGCGGCCAATTCGCATCCTCGGCCTCGAACACATATCCAGGCAGGCTATGCGGGTCAATCCCGTAGTCGTCTGCGCTCATCGTCTGCCAGACGCTCGACGTGTCCAGATAGGTGATGCTCTCGATGCTCTGCGCCTTCACGCAGTCTGTATGCAAGCGAATGGCCTCCCCGCTGCACGGGAAGGCGTCCAGCGTCATCTCGCGCGTCTGCGTGATGAGGCGCCTTCCCGTCTCATGCTCGGCCTGCTCGCGCGCGGCGGTGATGAGCACCGCAATCAGCGCATCGTCGGCGGTGTTGTCGCTGTCAATGCGTAGGTGCAGCCTGGCCTCGCTCAAGCTGATCGGCTCCAACTGCGGCGGCGCTGTGACTACTGTCTCTGCCATTTAACGCCCCCTGCCGGTTCTCGTCGTCGGCCTGACCATGCCAGCGAGCACAGCCGGCCGCGTCGCGCCTTGCGTGATCTGCCGCAGCGGCGCGCGCGTGATCACTGCGATGCCGCGAATCACTGTCACCACGTAGGCATCGGTCGCGCTGGCGGATTCGACAATCTCGCCCAGAAGATCCCCGCTGCCGCTTGCGGATACGCTGTCTGACGCGCTCGCCGCCTCTGCCAGCGCCGCCAATAGATCTGCGACAGCGCTTGCGACATCCTCGGCTACGGCAGCCTCTAGGACCGCAGCGCCAGCAGACAGCAACACGCTTACGCTGTCGGTCGCTGTGCCTGCCTCGGCGCATGCCGCGAGAGCCTGCATAGCGCAACTGACAGCATCGGTCAGTGTCGCCGTCTCTGCGATGTCCACCGAATAAACAGACCCGCCCCAGTTGGTGGCGTCCGTAGCGCTGGCGCTCTCGGACACGGCAGCGCCAAACACTGCCGTGACTGTGTACGCATCGGATGCAGATAGCGTCTCGCTTGCGCTGGCAACCAGATCTGCCACGACGCCAACCGCGTCTGCAGCGCTGGCCGCTTCGCTGACGCTCACGTCATACGATGCGGCGGTCGCGCTTACCGTGTCTGTCGCGCTGGCGCTTTCGCTGACATCGGCCAATGCAACAATCGTGAAAGTCACGGCGTCCGTAGCCGTCACTGTCTCGCTCAATGCTGCGACCAAGATGGCTAAAGCGCTGGCGGCGTCCGCTGCGCCGACAGTCTCAGCCACATCGACGTTATAGGTTGTGCCACCGCCAGCCGGCGCCCCTTTCGGAAGCGGGCGCGCAATGACGCGCGCAGGCCACCAAGGGGGACGACGGAACATTGCCATACGCTATGAAAGTTCGCGCACGTACAGCGTGCCGCTCATGGTGATGGCGTCAGCCGGCGCTGTCTGCCGCACGACCATCGCCACGCCTGATACAGCGCTTGGCCTGCAACCCTCTGGGAACCAGTTGATGTATCCGGCGCGGACATTCCAGCAGCCAGTATGCAGCGTCACCGCCGTGCCGGCGCTTGCGACGGTCGTGTTGTTCACCTCGGCGCTTACCCCTGCAGCCGTTTCGTTTGGTTCCAACGGCACAGCAGTCGCCGCACTGCCGCCGCTGCCACTTGTGGTGTTGCCTCGAATGATGCTGATCTGTAGCAGCTCGTCCTGCGCGTCAGCGGCATCAGATGATTGGCCCAACTCGATGCCGACGATCTCAATGGGCTTGTTAGATGCCGCCGACACCTCAAACAGGTCTTGAGCAGCGGAGACTGACACAGCGCTGAATGTCACGGAGTAGGTGCGTCCGCTCATGGTGTGTTCCTATCAAAAATTGAGGATGGGCCGCGGGAATGCGCGGCGCAGTGCAAGCGACGCGCTGCCGCCACCGCCACCACTGCTAGGCGCGGTGTCGCCGTTGGTGCCTACCCCGAGCTTTCGCCACTTCTGCGTGTTGGTGTTAGCGCCCTTCAGTGGGCCGACTGCGCCGGCCGTGCTGTAGGTGCCATCGGTGGCGTCGCAATCCCAAGTGCCCGGCTCGCTGTCGCCATCGGCCCAGATGCGCGCCCGTACCGTGGTTCCGTTGATCCGAAAGCGCACCCAGCACCACGTCCCGGACGAAAACGAAACTGTCGTGTTCGTAATCGCGGTGAAGGTGGCGCCCGTGAACCGATAGGTGTCAATCGAGTTTGTGCGCACCCGCACCGCATAGCCCGTGCGCGTGCCTGACGTAACCATGCGCACCGCCGCAACGCGCTGCGTGGTCGATGTCGAATCGTTGTAATACTGGAAAAGCAGCTCAACATCGTCGCGGTCTGCGTCGCTGTCGATGTCGGTCCATGTCAAGCACTCGTTGTGATTGCTGGCGCTGGTGGCCTGCAGCTCGTTGGTGTTGACGATTGACCAGGCCGGCGCATCGTTGCCCGAGACTGTCGGCACCTCCGTGAAATCGGAGATGCCATCCGCGTCTGCGTAGTCGCGGAAATACGTTGCCACGAATCAGTCCTCGATATCGCGCACGTCGCCGGATTCGATATCGTCGTCAGCTTGCAATTGCAGCTTCAGATGCCTCAGCAGCCGGCGCAGCGCCCATGTCCCCGTAACGCCCGTCAAGCTGAACCCCGCAGCCGTCAGCTGCGCAGTCATCGCGTTTCGCGTGCTCGACGGGATCGTGTTCAGCATGTTGTCGAGCGCGGCGTCCGGGATCGTGTGGATATCCGGGTCTCCGTTGAACTGCGTCAGGTTGTTGGTGGCGAGTTGCCCGAGCGCGAACGCGAATCCGTCCTTCGACCAGTACCGAGCATTCACGTTCGGGTACGTCACGACCTTCGCAACCCAGGTATCTGTGCCAGGCGCTTCCTCCACCATGCGCGCGATGAACCAGCGTTTCACTTTTCCCACCTCACAGGCTCGCGGTGTAGGACACGTTCAGCGTGTCGCCGTTTGCAACCGCCCTGTCCCCACCAGTGAACAGGCCGGCAGAGTAAAGCGCGCCGCTGGTGTTGCCCACCGTCGTCGTCGGCGCAGTGCCGGCTGTACTGCGGCAAAGCAGGAACGCGCCCTTGATCGTGTCGGTAGCGATCATGTTCAACGCCACCGCCGAAGACGTGGCGAGCGATCCGCTGCTAGCAGTGCCGAAGCTCGGCGTGCCGCGCGTTGCGAGCGTCGAACTCGGCGCCTCGTTCCATCCGTTCGCCGGACTGCCGCCACCAACGGCGGTGATGTTGGCCGCCGTATTGCCAGCAGCAATCGCGCTGTAGCCGGTGTCCTCGATGAGCCCGAGCACCTGGCTGGCGGTGTAGCTGCTGCCCTTCAAGAAGTGCGTGAGCGCAGCATTCTTGCCCTCCGTCACCACGGTATTGCGGAAGCCGTCAGACCAGCGCACTTCCTGCGGGATGTCGCGCATCTGCTCGCGTAGCGCTTCGATCCTCGCGGCGCCGCGCTTGGTCATGATGCTGCGCTTCGCAAGCAATGCGGCGACCTCGTCGCGCAGTTCAATGAACTCGCGCAGCATGTGCGGCACAGGCGCCATGCACACGGCGCCGTATAGGCCACCAGCATGCGCGCCCTCGGTAAGCGCCGCAGCGCGTGACAAAGCCACTGCAGCGGCCGATTGCGCTCGCGCGCGTTCGTTGGTGTTCATTTGCCCTTGACCTCCTGCAGTTGGTCCTCAGAAAACCACCTCTGCACGAGCTGGCCGTTCTCGGTCCATTCAACGAGATGCTCTACCTCGTCATCGACGATGCGGCGCTCCTTCACCACGCCATCGATAGGCGGGGGCTGCACCACGCGCACGTTCGTGCCAGTTTTCATGGCTGTTGTCCTCTATGTGTTCTGGTTGCAGGCCCCGGAGTCGAACCGGGTTTATCTGGCGTATGAGGCCAGCGGATTACCGTCCTCCTCGCCTGCTCCAGCATCAGTCGGTGATGGCGTTGGCACCAGCAAGCCCGCCGTAGCGCTTGCCGTACATGTGGTAGACCACGCTCACACCGCGAGAAGCCGTAGCCGCGTGGCCCGTGCCATCGACGCGGATGCAGTCAAAACCGTTCGCCACGTCCAGCGCGTCCGAATCAACCTCGATGATGTACAGCAGGTTCTTGCTGTTGGTCGTGTCGGTCGTAAAGGTGTTGCTGCTGACGGCGGTTTCCACCATCGTCTGGCTTGCGCCAGTGTCGATGTTCGCCAGCATGCGGGTGAACGCGAGCGCCTTTTCTCCGGTGCCGGCGACCGCAGTCGCCTGCTTCAGCGTGATGGTGGAACCCGTCACACTGGTGCCGTTGGCGATGTTGATGTGAATGGCGATCTTGCGATACCCCTTCAGCGACACGTATTTCGTGTCACCTACCGTGGTCGTCAGCAGCAGATCGGCGGCGGCTTGAATCGTGGTCACCTGTTCATCCAGGCGGCCATTAAGCGAAATCGTCATGACCGTTTCCCTTTCGTTCGGAAATTAGGCGCGGGTCGCCAGGGTGATGAAATGCGACGGCGTGTTGCTGCCGTTCTTGCGCGCGATGGCGGCCGACAACCAGGGCTGTCCGTTCATGCGCATCACGAAGCGGAAGGCCGATACGTTCTGGTCAAACCAGAGGTGGATCGACACATCGGCCTTCATGCTGCCCTTGACGACGGACAGGTACTTGGTCAGGTCCGCAAGGATCACGTCTCCGACCGTGCCCAAGGTGGCGCAGGCTTCGGTAACGATGATCGGACGACCCAGCAGGCTGCCGTAGGTGCTTTGGTTCGCCAGGCCGTTCGGCGGCAAGTACAGCGCGCCAGCGCCAGCGGCCGTGCCAGCGGCAGTGGTGACAGCGAAACCCAACTTGAGGATTTGCGGGACCACATCCTGATTGATCAGCCACACGCTGTTACCAAACGACTGCGCCGGCATGCGGGCCATCATGGCGACTGCGTTGTCCGCGTGGAACGTGGCCGCGGTCTGCGAAGTGACCTTCGCCACCGAAACCGTGCAGGGCGCATTCATGATGCCCAGCGGCTGACCGACGCCCGTACCGTTGATGATGGCGTCATTGACCTTGAACGCCATCTTTTCGCCGGCCTTGCTGGTGACATAGCCAGACATCGCGGGCGCGTCCTCGAGCAGTTCCTCGGTGACCGGGACCAGCGACGTAAGCCGACTGAGCTTGATGGTCAGATCGGTCAGGGACGGCTTGCTTTGGCTGATCGTTGAGGCTTCGCTATCCCAATACGTCTGAATGCCACCAGTGGATTGCCACGCGGTCGTCTCATCAACCGGGAAGGTGATGGTGTTGCCGCTGACGCTCTGGCGGTCGGTGCGGGCCAGGATGGAGTCCTCTCCCATCACCAGGCGCATGATTTCCGAACGCCACTCGGGCGGCACGGCGAATCCGCCATCAGCGCCCGACGCTTCGGACCCGTAGGTACTCAGCGCCGCGTTCTGGATCAGGCGTTGATCCATTGCGCTTGGGTTGACGACCGCCGTGCGAACGGCGGTGCAGAAGTCGCCCATGTTCTGGAAGCCCCAGCGTTGACGATCCTCGACCGTGCTCAGGCGGGTGTTGCGCAGGCCGTCGCGCGGCGCTGCGTTCTGCGGCTGAGCGGCGGGCTGCTGCCCGGCCAGCGGCTGCGGCGGCACCACGCGGCCGGCCGGCGCCGACAAGCGCTGCTCCTGCGCCTGGATGCGCTCGCGGCGCTTGATGTCCTCTTCGACCTGATCGAATTCGGACATGACGTTGTCGAGCTCGGTCTGCTCTTCCGGCTTCAGGTCGCGCTTCTCAGCGTCGGCCTTGGCCTGGATGCCCTTCGAAATCTCGTGCAGCTCGGTAAGCCGCGCCTTCAGCTTCTGGATCTCGTCCATGATTTGCGTCCTTGCAAAAAAAAGCCCGCCGAAGTGGCGGGCGGGATATCCGGCGCGGGGCCGAATTCGGTTTTCAGGCCAGCGAAGCGATGCGCCTGGCCTGTTGTTGGATGCGCACGGCATTGATGTCAGCGGCCGTGCGTGCATGGATGTCCGCCGCGGCGCGCATTGCCGGCGGCGTGTTGCGGTACTTGCTAAGGTCAAAGCAAGCGGAAACCGGGCTGGCGCTGGTGACGCTGTCGGCGAAACCTTGCTGCACCGCCGTCTCGGCGGACATCCAGGTTTCGTCATCCATCCATGCCTCGATCTTCGAGCGCTGCTGCCCCGTGCGGGCGACGTAGGTTTCAGCGAGCGAGCCCTTGACTTGCTTCAGCAGCGCTGCGACGCGCTCCATCTCCGTTGCGTCGCCAACCGCCATGCCGTGCGGGTTGTGGATCATCATCATGGCGTTGGCCGCAATGCGGATCTCGTCGCCGGCCAGCGCAATGATGCTGGCGATGCTGGCCGCCAGGCCGTCGATGTCCACGACAACGCGCGCGGGGTGCTGCTTTAGTTGGTTGTAAATCGCCAGCCCGTCGAACACGTTTCCGCCGGGGCTGTTGATGTGCAGGTTGATGCTGCTCACCTTGCCCATGGCGGTCAGTTCCTTTTGGAAGCTCTTGGCGCTCACGCCTTCGCCCCAGAAGCTTTCGCCTACCTGTTCGTAAATCCAAATCTCTCCCGCGCTCCCGCGAGCCTTGAATTCGATGCTCATGCCTGATTTCTCCAAAAGGCCAGCGCTTCAGCGCGGATGACGTTTGTCGGCGCCGCAGGCTCGTCCTCTGTGTCGTCGTCCGGCGGGGCCAGCGCTGGCGCTGCTGCCGGCTGCGGCTCAGGCGCATTGACCAGCTTGTCGAGCGTGGTCTGATTCAACTGCACGAGGTACTGGTCGCCATCAGGCCCGATGCCGTTCATTTCTTCGAGCGCGCGAACCTCGTTGATCGACATGGCGCCGATCTGCGTCATCGTGCGGTAGAACTCCGCGCGGCTCTTGGCGTCGCCTCGCATCAAGCCATTGACGTTCAGGCGCGTGTAGATGTGTCCTTGCGCCCGCGCTCCGAAAAGCTTGGCGTTCGCCTCCTGCTCGAGGCGCGTGGCCCAAGGGACGATGGCGTCGGTGACGAATTCGATGCCCTGATGCTCGATGTTGTTGTTAGTTGACCGCGACAGATCGGCGATCTTGTGCGGCGGCACCCCGAGCCAGCGCGCGGCCATGGTGACCGTGAACGCGCGCGATTCGATGAACTGCGCATCGTTCAACGGCATGCCCATCGCGTGCACCTTGGTGCCCGCTGCCGCCACCTTGACGCGGAATGCCTTTGCCGGGCCGCCGTGCGCCTCGTTGTAGTAAGCCTCGGTATCCTTGATCTGCGCCGCCGACATGTTCGCCGGCAGTTCCACGGTGGCGCCCATCTGCGTGCCGTTCTGATAGAACGCGCCAGCGAATGTGTCCTGCGCGATGCCGACGCCAATCGACCGCGCAGCCATGCGCACGGGCGAATAGCCGACGATGCCATCGAAGCCCATGCCGTGCAGGTGGAAGACGCTTTCCGGCTGCAGCAGATATGCCTGCCCGCCTTCAGCCCGTACTTCGTACACCAGCGCGCCGGCTGCGGTGCGCTTCGGCTCCACGCGGTCAGGCGGCAGCGGCCACAGGGACATGACGCGCCCGGCCATGTCGCGCTCAATCTCGGCGTAGGCGTTGCCCCAGTTCAGGACATGCGACATCAGCACCTCTCGGAAGCTGAATGCCGACATCTCGGGGTTCGGGCGATTGTTCAGAAGCCACGAGACGGTGCCGTCCACGGGCTCGCGGCCTGCGCCGGTCTTCTGGTAGACATGCCACGGCAGGGCGGCAATCGTGCGCGAGATGACAGACACGCAGGCCCACCACTCGGCCAGGGTAAGCGCCGTGTCCTCTGTGACAGTCACGCCCGCCTGCCTGTACGGCAGATAGATGCGCTCCTCGCCAGGCTTCGGCCGCGCTACCAGATTGACGATGCGTTGCCACAGATTCATGCCGTAGCCCCTTGCCCCTGCTGCCGCTGCTGCAGGAACGCCATGAAATTGCCCACGGTGTTCGCCGGCTGCGGGTTGCGCTCCATGAGGAACACCGCGTTGTAGAGGGCCATAACCGGGTCGATCTTTGCGAACCCGGATGCCTGCTTGGTGATGATCACGGCATTGGCGCGCGGCTCAATCCGCGCATTGCCGACGCACCACGCCATCATCGGAGCGCCGGCATGCTTGAGTGCGCCCTCTGCCAACTTGCGCTCGGCCGTCTTGATGGCGCCAGCCAGCCGCCAGCCCTGCGCCACAGCGGCGATCTGCTCGGAGCGAATTCCGCGCGATTCGAGCTCGTCCAGCACGGCGCCAATGCCCACGGCATCGACCCCAATCGCCGCCTGCAGCCCCTCGCCTTCGCGCGCCAGCAGGCCGGATGCGGCCACCTGTTCAACGATGTCGCCTACCTGCTCCACGTCGTCGCCGATGCTTTCGACCAAGACCAGATCGCCGGCAGCTGCGAAGTCGCGCAGCCTCGGCGCGATTTCCTTGCGCCGCTCAAGCACGGACGGGTGCGCCCAGGCGCGGGCCCAGGCCAGCCACTCGCCGGAATCGGAATCTCGCCCGAGCACTACCAGACCCATCAAGTCGTCTAGCCCGCCGCCGTCGATCCCGATGGTTGCCACCTCGCATCGCTGCAGCAACTCAGTCAGCCCGCCAGTGCCGGCCAGGTACTCGACCGCGTTGCGCTCCCAGTAGTCCGCGCCGGCCCAGCGATTGGACATGAGCGCCAGGCCGATCTCGACGTTTAGATGCTTGGCAAGGAATCCGCGCATGGATTCCTCTCCGTCGTTCTCGGCCTTCTTGAATTCGCGCTCCAAAAACTCCCGGTCTACCGAGTAGTCGAGATTCGGGTTGACAAGCGCGAAGTTCGCAGGATTGCGATGCTCGCCGGCCTTCACCATCTGCTCGGGGAATTCGTAGATGATCGGCACGAAGCGCGGGTCATGCACCTTGCCGTCGCGCACGTCGCGCGCGTATTGCAGCTTCTGCCGGAACACCCCCGCAGGCGGGTCGTCTGACTGCGTGGTCAGGTAGACGGTGAACCCCTCAGGCCTGCTCGCAAGTCCGCCGGTAGCCTCGCGCAGCATGTTCTCTGCGTTCGGCATCTTGCCGAAGAGCCACAGCTCATCGACCAGCGTCCCGACGCCTTTCTTCCCGCCGACGGTGTTTGAATCCGCCGCCAGGACCTTGCAGCTCGCGCCGCTGTCGCGGTGCGTCAAGGTCTTGACGTGCGATTGCGCATGGATGAGCGCCGACAGATCGGCGTCCACGCGCTCCAGGCACATATCCCGAGCCGGGTAGAAGCTGTTGTTCGCAATCTCGACGGTAGGTGCCAGGATGCTGAACTCGGCGGACGCGCGCCAATTCAGGATCAGTGCCGTCATCATGATGCCGGCCGCAATCGTCGATTTGCTGTTCTTCTTCGGGATCAGGATGAACCACTCCGTAATGAGGCGCCGACCTGACTCCACGTCATAGGCGCCGAAGATCGAAGCCACCAGATCGAATACCCACGGCGCGCAGGATTCTCCGAATGTCGGACTGCCAGGCGCGTCAACGATGCGCAGCGCCTTGAACACCCCTAGCGCCTCTTCGGCTCGCTCAGGGAAGATGGGCGGCGGGATGATCGATTGACCCGCGCGCAACCGCTCCTGCCAGTCAAGGCATGCGGTTGTCCATTCCATGGTTCAGCGCTGGCCGACCAGCTTGAGAGGCGCCGCGGTCGGCTTGAACTTCGCGGCCACCGCCTTCGCCTTCTCGGCCTGCTCTTCTTTCTTGCCGCCGTCGTGCCGCTTGGTATGCGTGTATTGCACCGCAGCAATGGCAGCGCGCACCTGCAGCGGCGTGGCATCGACCAGCCCGAGCGCGACATCCTGCAGCATCTTGAGCATGTCTGGATGCTGGGATGTGCCGGCAATGCCGCTGGCAGCCTCTACAGGCTGTTTTCCAGATGCGCCCATGCCCTGGGCCACGTCAGGGTGCAAAACAGGCTCAGGGCGCGGCTTTGGCTTGCGCCCGGCGCCCGGTCTGAAACCACCCTTAGGCATTCCGATTTCCTTTGATTCGGGTGAAATTCAATGCGCGTGCG
>Ga0116154_10002743_pt1 | contig 13006 bp, 12 predicted proteins | sample AD_UKC030_MetaG_FD_89898 | JGI IMG/M metagenome (GOLD analysis project Ga0116154, IMG submission 89898) | Active sludge microbial communities of municipal wastewater-treating anaerobic digesters from USA - AD_UKC030_MetaG | ecosystem: Engineered > Bioreactor > Anaerobic > Digestate | place: USA...
CAAGTTTTTTGGCTGCCAATTCACGTGATTGATCCAGGGCAGCATTGATGGCACTCAACACCAGATCCTGTAACATATCCACATCTCCATCCTTTAGCAGTTCAGGGTTGATTTGCACGGATTGACAAACCTGTGCGCCTGTCATGGTCACATTTACAACCCCACCTCCAGCACCTGCAGTCACTGTTTCCAGTTTTAGTTGCTCCTGAGCAATCTGCATTTGTTCCTGAAGTTGTTTGACCTGCTTGAGTATATTACCCCCTGCCCCCATTGGGTTTCTAAATCCTTTTGACATACCACTCCTTATTCTTTTTCATCATTCGTTTTTCTCTGCTCTTTTTCTTTCTTCACAATCTTTCCACCCAATGCCAGGGCAGTACCCACAATTCCATCTCCATCGATATCAAGGTCAATATTTTTTGATGGTTCACCAGAATCCATCACCACACATGCAATGGGTAAATCCAGGTTCGTGTATTCCTGTATGACCTGTCGGGTTAATTCGATATGCTTGCTGTTTTCCATTTTTGATTTTAAGAGCTCGCCTGTGTAAGCCAGCACCAGGTTTCCATTGCGCATTGTGATCAATTTTACTGAATTAAGCAGAGCAGATGTTTCTCCTGAGTGTTGTTTGACAGTCGCCTTGATATTTAACCAATTCTGTTGAATTACTTTTAATTCATTGTTCTGATTTGAATCCTTGCTTTCTCCTTGGAAGGGTCCTGTGAGTTTTGATCCAGATGGGGTTTGTATAGGTACTTTTGCCTCTTCTTGTTTCTTCACTGGCATATTTTCATTAGGTTTAGGTGAAGAAAATTGACCCCCCGTCCCCGGATTCACATTGACTATTTGGTTTTGTGGTTTTTGAGGTTGAGAAGGAATTTGAGATGAAAAATTTCTTACTGATTGTGGTGGGTTATTAAAAGAATCATCCAGCATACCAGTGAATGCCAACTCCAATAGCAATGATGGTTGCCAACCAACCTGAATAGTCTGAGTGGCTCGGTTAAATAAATTAAGCCCATTAATGATGACTGGGAGCGAAAATTTTTCTGCCTGTGCCTGCATTTGCTTAATAATTTCAGAAGTTGCTTCCACCTGATCAGTATTACCCAATTTAATCAGCATCATGTTACGGAAATAATCCACCACCTGACGTGCAAATTGCCGTGGATCAGTTCCAGCATCCAAAGCCTGGTTGATTGCCTGAATGCCAATCGCAGGGTTTCGTTCTTCAATTGCATGCACCAGTTTGAGCACTTGTTCACTGGCAGCTGACCCTAACACAGACAACGCCAGATCAATGGTCAATGATTCTCCTGTGGATGCCAGCTGGTCTAATAAAGAAATGGCATCTCGCATGCTACCGGTAGATTGACGGGCAATGAGGGTGAGTGCTTCTGCAACTGCCTCAATTTTCTCTTCAGCGACAATTTGCTTCAACTCACCCAAAATAAAATTCAGCGGGATTCTGCGAAAATCGTGGCGCTGACAGCGAGAGATCACAGTGGCAGGGATCTTATGGGCTTCGGTGGTAGCCAGAATAAAAATCGCATGTTCGGGTGGCTCTTCCAATGTTTTCAGCAAAGCATTGAAAGCAGCGTTGGATAACATGTGGACTTCATCAATAATATAGACTTTATATCGTCCACTGGAAGGTGAAAAGTTAATCTTCTCCCGTAAATCTCTCACATCATCCACACTGGTATTTGAAGCCGCATCTATCTCAATCAGGTCCAAGAATCGTCCTTCATTGATTGCCAAGCAGTGTTCACACTTATTGCATGGCCTCTCCAAATCATTTTCAGCAAGACAGTTGACTGCCTTTGCCAAAAGACGGGCTGTTGTGGTTTTTCCAGTACCACGCGGACCAGAGAACAGGTAAGCGTGAACAATCTTATTCTGCTGCATGGCATTTTTTAAGGTGTGCACCACGTGTTCCTGACCAACCACTTCATCCCAATTCATTGGACGCCATTTTCGATATAACGCTTGAGACATGCCTCTCCCTTCAAATTACCGGATCATAATTATGCATACATTTTAATCTAAAAGCAGCTTTGTCTGGAATATAATGACTGCAGAGACGTTTCACAAGGAAACAACCATTGACCTATCTGATTGACGGTCATAACCTGATCCCAAAAATCCCTGGCTTGCGTCTTGACCAATTAGATGACGAACAGGGTTTGATTTCTCTATTGAGCAGTTTTTGTGAAATCAAAAATTGCCACATGGAAGTTATCTTTGATGCCGGTCGGGTGGGTGAAGTCCGTCACTTCAACCACAATCGATTGAAAGTTCATTTTGTGTTACCACCGGCAAAAGCTGATGATGCCATCCTGCTCCGTTTAATCGCTGCCAAACGATCTGCCCGGAATTTTATTGTGGTCACTTCGGACCGACAAGTGCAGGAGAGGTCCAGAAGATCAGGGGCACAGGTAATCTCCTCATCCATTTTTGCCCGAACTCTATTAGCTCATGTCCAACCCTTGTCGGATCATCATCAACCAGATAAGTCCGGTATTCAGGACGATGAAATTAGCTACTGGGAAGATCTTTTCTCAGGAAAATAGTATATTGAAACAAAACATTTATAAAACTTTAATACTATTATGGACAATTATGATATACTATATCAACAAGGCACCCAGACACAATGGAAACAAAAGGCGCCTAACTACCAGTGGAAGCCAGCGCATCCCTCCTTGCGCTGGTAGATTCCCGAAAGGGAACTGGTGGGATCCCTCCCTAACTGACCGCCGGGTTCCAAGCCCGGCGGTCTACTTTAATACAATAAATTTCTAAACCAAAATTATTGAGGTAAGTTGGTTAGCTACGATATGCTATAATTTTTTTTGAGCCCCAGTAGCTCAAATGGATAGAGCAAAGCACTCCTAACGCTTAGGTTGGGGATTCGAGTTCCTCCTGGGGCATTAAAATGCCTGGTTTTTCCAGGCATTTTTTAATAATTTAATTTTTTAAGTTTATTAATTTATTTCATCTAAATCTATATCGTCATCAAAGTCATCACCCTCATCTCCATCATCCTCAGGTAACTGGCGAACCCAGAGAAGGAGCATTTGTCCATCATCGGTTTCTGCACAGCGGGCAGCCAGAATGGGTGCTTTCTCTTCCAATCCCATTTCATCTTTGTAATGCAGATACATAGTGATTCCACTTTTCCAGGCGCGATGGCAACGCTCAACCAGGGCCGGACCATTGAAGGTTCTCACCTGGGTTAATGTCAGGTCATACAACCAAGGACTTTCGTTCAATCCCAACGCCCAGCCATCATTGACCCGTTCAAATTCTGGAGGAGGTCCTTCAATAATAGTAATTTTATTGTCCATTTTTTACTCTGGAAGGCGAATATACCATACTAATTGCACAGGTGGGAAATCTTTAAACCTTAAGGTGTTTTTCTTACAAGATTTTAATGTTAATCATTCAAAAATCCAATAAAGTTCATTTAACATGATCAAAGAATAAAATACAGGAGGTTTAAAATGTCTGTTTACATTCGTACACCGCATGGACGCTTGATGCGACAACATAGCATGCATCACCTTGGTCGATTTCCTTTGGGTGAAACCGAAGTCTTCTTCCCGGTAGATGTTAAAGCTGATGAAAATAATTTTATAATCACCGCCCTTTTACCAGGTATGAAAGCCGATGATCTTTCCATCCAGGTAGTGAACGAGACCGTAACCCTTCAGGGAGAGTTTAAATACAAACCAGAAGAGGATGGAAATTATCTCTTACAAGAAATTCCGAGCGGCAAATTCAGTCGAATCATCAATCTGCCTGATCTTTTGGATGCAGCCAAGTCAGAAGCTGAAATGAAGGATGGCGTTTTGACCATGCGAATTCCAAAAGCAGAGCAAGCCAAACCCAAAACAATCAAGATAACTGCAAAATAAATAAAAAAACCAGGTTTCATCAGAAACCTGGTTTTTTATTACAATTAGGTAGTGAATCAAGAATCTCTCCAAACCTCCCTTATTGATCTACCAATCCCAGCACTCTATTACAAAGAATCCACTACTTCAACCAATTCAGATGCCTTGGAATTATTGGAACATGGCGCGTCTGATTCAACCCTTATTGTGGCAAATCACCAGACTGCTGGTCGTGGAAGGCTGGATCGAAAATGGATAACCTATCCCGACTCAGCACTCGCTTTCTCTATCATATTTCGGCTCATCGCCAAAGAGGTGCCTTCTCAACCTCTTTTTTCACCCTTGGGTTCACTGGCTGTCTGTCAGGCAATTCAGCAAAACTACAAAATTGATGCACAGGTGAAATGGCCAAATGATGTAATCGTCAATAGAAAAAAGATTTGTGGGGTATTGGCTGAAAGTTACTGGGAAGAAAGTTACCTTTCAGGAATAGTTCTTGGGATAGGCGTAAACATCGCCCGCGACTCCCTACCTTCACCTGATCAACTGATGTTTCCTGCGACATCATTGGAAAGCGAGATTGGTAAAAGTGTAAAAAGGGAAGATGTGCTTGTATGCATCCTCACTAATTTATTATCACTTCGCCAAAAAATCAGAACTAAATTTTTCTTTGATTACTGGGATTCCTGCCTTGCATTTAAGAACGAAAAAATTATTCTCAAGAAAAACGATAACATTGCAGTTATAGGAACTCTCAAGGGAATTAACAGGAATGGGGATTTAATCTTGGCGCTTGAATCGGGGAATGAAAAAACTTTTCAAATCGGGGATGTTAAACTAAGGCCTCAATTTCATTAATTTTTGCACAAACAATCAAAAAGAAAATGCGAGGTGTTTTTAATCCTCGCATTTGCATTTTATAAGTCAGGTACAGAATCAAGAATAATGTTGACTATTCCTCATCATCCTTGATCTCCAAATTGTTATCCTCATCATTGCTGTCATCGACATTTTCAAACAAATCTTCCTGGATATCCGGTTTATGTACCGGGAGTTGCTCTTCGGCTTTTTGTTCAATTTCTTTTTCAGAGACCCGGGCAAGGGTAGCCACCTTGTCTCCTTTTTCCACGTTCATCAACTTGACTCCCTTGGTTGCTCGACCCTGTGGGCGGATATTTTTAACCAACAAGCGTAAAGCCACACCATTTAATGTAATAATGGTTGCCTGATCATCTTGTTTAACCACACGAGCCGTGGAAATATTTCCAATGGTCTTCAAAGCACCCAGGTTAATGGTGGTAACACCATGCGTTCCTCTTCCAGCTGTGCGATACTCACTTAACGACACCCGCTTTCCAAAACCTTTTTCAGTCACCACCAGTAAATAACCATCATTTAAAACCACTTCCATTGAAGCAACTTTGTCCTCAGTTTTCATGCGGATGCCGGTAACTCCCCGAGCAGTACGCCCCATTGAACGTACAGTGGTTTCAGACATGCGCAGGGCTTTTCCGTGTGAAGTCACCAGGATCAAATCATCTTTGCCACTGGTCAAACGCACCCAACACAGTTCATCTCCTTCCTCGAGAGTAATAGCCACCATTCCGGATGGGCGCACACTTGAAAATTCTGACAAAGCCATGCGTTTCATCACCCCTTTAATGGTCGCCAGGGTGACAAATTCAGCGGAATCAAAATTGGGCACCGAAACAGCTGCAGTAATGCGCTCGCCATTTTCCAGGGAGATCAGATTCACAATCGGCGTTCCTTTGTCTGTCCGTCCAGCTTCGGGGAGTTGAAAAACTTTTTCAGAGTACACCTTGCCACGATCAGAGAAGAACAATAATGTATGTAAGGAGCGTGCGGGAAGGAGCATGACGACCTCATCCTCCTCCTTGACGGCCTGGCCGATAACACCCCTGCCACCCCTGCCCTGTACCTTATATGCTCGCGGTGGGACTGCTTTAATATATCCCTGGCGGGTAATGGTTATCAACAAGGATACATCTGAGACAAAATCTTCCTCGCTATATTCTTCCTTTTCATCAGCAGAAATCCGTGTTCGCCGGGCATCGCCATACTTATCGCTAACCTCTTTCAATTCATCCCGAATAACACCCAGAACTTTCTTTGGATGAGCCAACAAATCTTCCAGGTATGCGATGCGTTTCAATAACTCTTTATGTTCGTCTTCAATCTTTTGCCGTTCCAGGGCTGCCAGTCGGCGCAGCTGCATATCCAGTATTGCCTGCGCCTGGATATCCGTCAGTTTGAAGCGGGTCATCAATCTTTCCTTGGCAACCTCGGCATCCGGGGATTTCTTGATCAGGTTTATCACCTCATCAAGATTCGCCAATGCAATCAGTAATCCTTCCAGAATATGCGCCCGACTTTTGGCTTTTTCCAATTCATACTGGCTTCGGCGGACGATAACTTCGTGACGGTGGTCTATGAAAATTTGCAATGCGCGTTTAAGGGAAAGCAATCGCGGTTCGCCATTGACCAGAGCGAGCAGGTTAATGCCAAATGATGTTTGCAATTGGGTGAATTTGTAAATTCGATTTAGCACACGTTTGGGTTGCGCACCCCGTTTAAGTTCAATCATGATGCGCATCCCATTGCGGTCGGATTCATCCCGCAGGTCTGAAACCTCAGGCAAGCGTTCGGAACGAACCAATTCTGCAATACGTTCTATTAAGGATGTTTTATTTACCTGGTAAGGAATTTCTGTGATCTTGATTGCGAAGCGGCCCCCCTTTGTTTCTTCAATGGAAGCGCGACCCTGGATGACAATACGTCCCTTGCCCGTGCTGTATGCCTGCCGAATTCCCTCCCCTCCAATAATGGTTCCACCGGTAGGAAAATCCGGACCTGGCAAATACTTCATCAGGTCTTCCACAGTGACATCTTCATTATCCGCCTGGTGGTCAATCATGTAATTGATGGCATTGCACAATTCCTTGAGATTGTGCGAGGGGATATTGGTGGCCATGCCCACAGCAATTCCTGATGCACCATTTAATAGGAGATTTGGCAATCTCGCTGGTAAAACCGATGGCTCTTTAAGGGAACCATCAAAGTTGTCAACAAAGTCAACGGTGTCCTTATCAAGGTCAGCCAGCATCTCTTCAGCCATGGCAGACAGACGGGCTTCGGTATAACGCATGGCTGCTGGCGGATCTCCATCAATGGAGCCAAAATTACCCTGGCCATCCACCATCAAATAGCGCATCGAAAAATCCTGTGCCAGTCGTGCCATGGTGTCGTACACAGCCATATCGCCATGCGGATGGTACTTGCCCAGAACCTCGCCCACAATACGGGCAGATTTTTTATAGGCCGTGTTCGACCGCATACCCATGTCCATCATGCCGTACAGGATACGGCGATGGACTGGCTTAAATCCATCACGTGCATCTGGCAGAGCTCGCGCCACAATTACACTCATGGCGTAATCGATATACGAGCTACGCATTTCATTATCGATGTCTATCTGTCTGACCGAACTGATTTCCATGCAGGGAGTCCTTTTTTTTCTAAAAAATAATTGCGCACCAATTATAACTTACCAGCCAGATTGACCCTTCGGTTTTTAGAATCATCTCATCCGTTATAATTAACAAATGCGCAGGTTTGCCATTATTTTACTTATCGCCACATTCATTTTTACTGTTTCATGCACTACAGAAAATTTCGATTCCTCCAAAACGAACTCAGATACAACCAATAGTACCTATATACAAAATAAGGGTTCTGATACATTGGTCAATCTTGCTCTGGCGTGGGCTGAGGAATATCAACGTATTCACCCGGATGTGGAGATATCAGTGACTGGTGGCGGTTCCGGAACAGGGTTCACTGCTTTAATTAACGGTACCATTGACATCGCCAATGCTTCCCGTCAAATTAAACCTGAGGAAATTGAACAGGCACAAGCCAATGGATTTGAACCAGTAGAATTCGTTGTTGCCAATGATGCCATCGCTGTAATTGTCAACCGCAACAACCCGATCGAAGAATTGACCCTGGATCAGGTTGCTCAAATCTACAAAGGTGAAGTCAATAATTGGAATGAATTAGGCGGAGAGGATCGTCCGATTGTGCGCCTCTCGCGCGAAACTAATTCCGGGACCCATATCTATTTTTTAGAGGAGGTTATTCGCTTGGGCAGCAAGGAAGACAAATCAATTTTTTCTGCTGATACATTGCTGCTGCCATCATCAGAAGGCATCATTTCAGAAGTGCGTGATAATCCCAATGCTATTGGATACGATGGGTTAGGTTATGTCACAGCTGATGTTAAGACTGTGGCACTGGCAAAACAAACAGGTGGGGATTATATATTGCCAACTGTGAAGACTGTACTGGATTTGACGTACCCAATCTCACGCAGTTTATTTATTTACACCCGTGGAAATCCCACAGGCGCCATCCAGGATTACCTGACCTGGATCCTTTCCAGCGAAGGACAGGCATTTACAACTAAACTTGGCTTTGTACCAGTGGGCGGGACAGAATGAAATCAAAAAGCGAACACATCATATCCCGTAGCATCATGATCGCAGGAATGTCGAGCATCCTTTTCATCCTGCTCATTTTTCTCTTCCTGTTAAAAGAAGGCACACCTGCACTGATGGAAGTTCCTTTAGGCGACCTGTTCAGCACTCGCTGGTATCCGATCGAAAACTACTTCGGAATTCTTCCTCTCATTGGCGGATCACTCCTAGTGACATTTTTTTCCATTCTAATAGCTTTACCGTTGGGAGTCTGCACCGCAGTGTACATTGCTGAGATTGCCCCGCCAGCCATTAAGCAAGTTTTAAAACCAATTATTGAAATTTTGGCAGGTATTCCTTCAGTTGTGCTTGGTTTCATCGGGATTCTGGTTTTGGCTCCATTTTTACGAAATATTTTAAATCTACCAACCGGTTTGACAGCATTTACCGGAGCTTTATTGTTAGCCTTCATATCTATTCCCACCATCGTATCGATTGCAGAAGATGCATTGTATGCTGTACCGCAATCCTACCGCGAGGCAGCCATTGCACTGGGGGCAACACAATGGGAAACAATATGGGGAGTCACGTTACCCGCTGCCCGAACAGGTGTGTTGACTGCTGTCATGTTGGGAATTGGCCGTTCACTGGGAGAAACAATGGCAGTTATGATGGTAACCGGCAATGCCCCGGTCATGCCCAACAAGATCATGTCCTTTTTCCTTCCGATTCGCACGATGACAGCCACCATAGCTTCAGAGATGGGTGAAGTAGCCACCAGCAGCACACATTATCATGTATTGTTCTTTATAGGTATTATTCTTTTCTTCCTGTCGCTCATTATTAATGTATCTGCCTCGTGGATCAGTTTACGCCGGCGCAGTCGTGAGCAATTGGTGTCATAAAATGAGACCTTCTTTTGCCAGAACAAGCCTGAAAAAAAATCAAATTCAAACCGCCGGTTTCTGGGTTATCCGCTTCATAGCACTGGTGACAGTTTTACCTATCCTGGGGATGGTTGGATATATCATCGCCAAAGGCACACCCAGTTTTTCCTGGGAATTCCTGACCCAGGTTCCCTCTGACGGGATGCGGTCGGGGGGTATTCTGCCTGCCATTATCGGTACGATCTATTTAACGATTGGTACTGCAATTTTCTCCGTTCCGCTGGGCGTGGCAGCCGGAGTATACATTTCTGAGTATGCCAAAGATAACATCCTGACCCGCCTGATCCGGATCGCCATCATCAGTCTGGCTGGTGTGCCCTCTGTCGTGTATGGCTTGTTTGGGTTGGGATTATTCGTTTTATTTTTTCAATTCGGCACCAGCATTCTGGCAGCCTCCTTAACGTTATCGATCATGACCCTGCCGGTCATCATCAGTACAACCGAGGAATCTTTGCGCAGCGTACCAGCCCGTTTTCGCATTGTGGGACGTTCTCTGGGCGCCACCCAGTGGCAGACAATCTGGCGGATCATTCTTCCCCAGGCATTACCCGGTATAGTGACCGGTATCATCCTGGGGTTGGAAAGAGCAGCAGGCGAGACAGCTCCCATAATGTTCACAGGAGCTGCCTTCTTTCTGCCCCACCTTCCCTCCTCGGTTTTTTCGGCCACTATGGCGTTACCCTATCATATTTTCGTTATTTCCACCCAGATTCCAGGCATGCCAGTTGAAATTCAGTACGGTACGGTACTAGTATTGCTTATTTATGTTTTGGGTATGAATGTGATCGCTACATTTATTCGCAACAATGCCCGTCGTAAGAGGCAGTGGTGAGATGAATCAAAAAGCCCTCATCATTCAAAACCTGCGTGTGCAATACCAGGATGGATTGGAAAGTTTGCGGGGCATCAATCTGGAAGTGGAACCCAATGCCATTACGGTTTTTTTTGGACCGGCTGGTGGGGGAAAATCCACCCTTTTGCGTACCATCAATCGGTTGGTGGATTTGGAAGATCCAAAACAATTAGAGGGAAGCATTCTATTCCATGGAAAAAATATACTTGATTCAAAAGTTGATGTTATCGACTTGCGTAGAAAAATAGGGGTTGTCTTTTCCCGTCCCATTCCTCTGCCGTTGACAATTTATCAGAACGTAAGCTTTGGTTTAGAAGTCGCTGGAGAAAAAAATCAGCAAAAAATCGACCAACAGGTGGAAAAGGCATTACGCCAATCAACTCTCTGGGAAGAGGTTTATGACCGCCTGCAAGATCCTGCTTCTCGCCTTTCTGGTGGACAACAACAACGTTTGTGTCTGGCCAGAGTGCTGGCCCTGGAACCTGAGATTATAATGCTCGATGAGCCAACTTCTGCTTTGGATCCCGTCTCCACTGCAAAAATTGAAGGTTTTTTACAAAGAGCCAAAGAAGAATACACCATTATTCTGGTGCCCCATAATGTCTCCCAAGCTGCGCGCATGGCAGATTTTGCCGCCTTCTTTTTACAGGGCGAACTAATTGAATATGGTGTTGGCAAGGATTTCTTTATTAAACCCAAAGACAAACGTACACAGGATTATGTTGAAGGTCGTTTTGGATAAATGATTGCTCCCTATTAACCTGATAAAAGTGATGAACTCCTGATTTTTGGTATAATGTTTCCGCAGATGGACGCGTAGCTCAGTTGGTTAGAGCGCACGGTTCACATCCGTGAGGTCGTGAGTTCGAGTCTCTCCGCGTCCACCATTAAAATCCCCCAACAAGAAATAATTTTTCGGGGATTTTTTTTTATTTTTCCAAGATCCACATTAATCTGACAATACTCAAATTTAAATTATGGTATAAATTCATATTGAAAAAATAATTATTGATGGGAGCATAATAAATGATTGGGAAAATTCGCAGGGTGGTCCTGGATACGTTAAAGCCACTGGAATTAAGCATTGTCGATCTGGCACGTGAAATAAGTGAGCTGGATGGCGTTCAGGCAGTGAACATCAGCATCGTGGAGATTGACCATAAGGTGGAAAATGCCAAGATTACCATTGAGGGGGACGACATCAACACCAAAACTGTTACACAATTAATTGATGACCATGGCGCATCGGTCCACTCAGTGGATGAGGTAGTGGCTGGCAAAATGATCATTGATGATGCTGCTACTCTTCAGGATTAATCCCTCCTGAATGACAAAATATAACCGCAACAATCCCCTTCGTCGCTGGATACATACTGCCAGGGAATATGGCGAAATCGCCAACATTGGCGAGATTGGTCGGCGTTACTTTGCCATGAATGCTTTTGATGGCATCCTGACCATCATCGGTGTGCTGATGGGCAACATGGGTGCAGGGGTAACTGATGCTCATATTGTCGTTACCACCGGACTCTCTACTTGTGTTGCCATGGGTATTTCTGGATTATGGGGTTCCTACTTAACAGAGTCAGCTGAACGCAAACATGACCTGGCTGAACTTGGCAGCCAAACCCTCACCGATTTAAAGGATACCAGATTGGGGCGCGCTTCCCGTTATGCAGTGGTAATGGTTGCCATCATCGATGGCATTTCTCCCTTTCTGGCTGCACTCATTGTGCTGATCCCTTTTTTTACAATCAATGCCTTGCCCAACATACAGTGGGCGTATTTTGCTTCTCTGGGTGGAGGGTTGCTTGCACTTTTTGGATTGGGGGTTTTCCTGGGAACCATTTCACGTGAGAATTTACTGATAAGCGGAACAAAAACAGTAATTGCCGGATTGCTATCCATTTTTATTGGCTGGTTATTGGGCAAAGGATAATAAGTTTTTTTACGCATGGTTATCCTGCTGACAATTACATTATTCTCAAAACGCCCTTTTTATCTACGTACATCCTCGCGGTGGGTTTTATAATAATAGAAATTCATACCCAGGAGCAAGCATGGATCCAATAGAAATCAAACCAAATATTTTCTGGATTGGTGTCAACGATACCAGTACACAATTCTTTGAAGGAATATGGCCGATTAAGGATGAGGGTATTTCATATAACAGTTACCTGATAAATGACCAAAAGAAAGCCCTCATCGAAATTTGTAAAGATAACACCACCAATGATTTTCTAAAGCAACTGCAAGCGACAATCAATCCACCTGTGGTGGATTACATCATACTAAACCACATGGAGCCCGACCACTCAGGTGCACTGGAGGAGATTTTACGGTTATGCCCGAATGCCCAACTTATCTGCACCGAACGTGCAAGGGCGATGCTGAAAGGATTTTTTGGTATTGAGCAGAACATCCATGTCATCACTGACGGTGAATTTCTCCCTTTGGGAAATTGTCAACTTCAATTCTTTTCAACTCCCAACGTACATTGGCCAGAGACGATGATGACGTATGAAACCAACCACCAGGTTCTTTTTTCCTGTGATGGATTCGGTGGTTATGGCAAGCTCGATCAAGGCATTTTTGATGACAACTGTGAAAACTTACCCTTTTATGAACAAGAATCATTGCGTTATTTTTCAAATATTGTGGCCTCCTTTAGCAAACCCACTCTGAGTGCAATCGAAAAATTAAAACCACTGCCAATCAGTGTTGTTGCCCCCTCTCACGGGCTCATCTGGCGGAGAAATCCAAAACAAATCATTGAGTATTATCAGCGATGGGCAGAGTATTCACGTA
>Ga0116154_10002748_pt1 | contig 12990 bp, 7 predicted proteins | sample AD_UKC030_MetaG_FD_89898 | JGI IMG/M metagenome (GOLD analysis project Ga0116154, IMG submission 89898) | Active sludge microbial communities of municipal wastewater-treating anaerobic digesters from USA - AD_UKC030_MetaG | ecosystem: Engineered > Bioreactor > Anaerobic > Digestate | place: USA...
CAGCATGCAAGCAAGATACTTTGGCGCGGTCACACCACAATCTGTAGGAATCACGACTGACATTCTCCAAAATCACCCGGGGCGGTGCAGAAGCTGACCTAAACACGCTTGTTTTAGGACTAGGGGCCTTAGCCGCGCCTTTGGGTCCAGGAAAGTTGCGATAAGGAATTGAGCTGGTGCCTCGCGCAGCATCCGGGCATCCGTCTGTGCCTCGAAGGTCTCCAACTCGTGGGACGTCGGAATCACCGAAGGACCCCTTTCGCACGTCGATTGAGACAATTCGCCCGTGGCACGGCGAATCTGTCTACAGAACTCGTGGTGACTGCTTGGAGCCACTTTTAGCGGCCGAAAAGCGGCCCTAAGTGTCGTTCACGACCACTCCATCGGCCTTATCTCCCTCCGATAGAACGAGTTCATTTGGTGAGACGAGGATGAGGTGAGATATTTCAAGAGTCCGCGCAACTGCCGCCAGGATTCGCCTAAGTAACAACTGAACACAAAAACACGCCTGATTATGAAGACAACGCTTCCGATACTTCTGCTGCTTGGCTGCCTGACGGCAGCAGTTCTTGCCCAATCTCCGGCGCCGACGCGCACGATTACCTTCGTGTCGGTGGGTGACTCGGTCGCCTCCGGGGAAGGAAACCCGGATATTCCAGCAGTGGTCAGACCGAATTTGGATTACAACCCCGTCCAGCACCTACCCAACCCCAAGTACGATCCCCGCAAAAAGACTCCCAACTCCGATTACCATCCCTTCGAGACACTGCCCAACGCCAACTACGACCCGTTTGAATGGGTAATCAACCCACACTACCAGCCGTTTCCAGTGCCAGCGGCGCTTCTCAACGTGCTCCCTGGTTTTCCTCCCTATGATCCGAACTTGACTATCAAGAACCCCACGTATGATCCCAGAATGGTCGTTCCTAATCCTGACTTCGATCCCAACCCGTTGGTGGAGAATCCGAACTACGACCCGAACTTGTGGTCGGTTGAGTTAAACGTCAACTATCTTACTAACCTGTATCTCGTGGAAGAGGCGGCCACTTGGGCGGAAAAGAAGGACCACCGCTCCAACCTCGCCGGCCCGGCTCTGGCGGCGGCTGAGTTAAAAGCACGTTACCCGAATGCCGACCTCGCCTTTGTGCACCTCGCTAAGTCGGGTGCCAAGACAGACGACCCGGCGGAACCTGACTATTCCGTTATCAATCAGATCCAGAAGGCCAAGACTCATCCCATCGTGAAGGACGCAGGGCGCATCGACATTCTGACCATTTCAGTCGGGGGAAACGATGTGCATCCAGACGGATTTGGAGGATTGATCACGGCCTGTGGGGAATCCATTCGAACGGGCGTCCTGCCCTCGGAAGACGCCGAACTGAACGCCGATGTCCAGGAAGGCCTTGCTGAGTTGCCTGACAAGCTAGACCGGTTGGCGGACGCTATCGGCTCCGCTCATGTGGGACAGGTGTTCATAACCGAGTACTTCGATCCAACGCGGGACAGTGAGGGGTTCTTCTGCTTGGGCGAGACGGAATGGGCTTACGACCAAATCGTAGTGCCGCTCAATGCAGCGCTGAAATCCGCCGCCCTCCGCCACGGTTGGCACTACGTTGGGGGCATAGCTGAGCGCTTTCGCACCCACGGCCACTGCGCCGCTCATCTGCCCGATCCTAGAAAAGTGATTCTGAATCCCCATTACGATCCGCTCGAACGGTTGCCCAACCCGGATTACAATCCAATTCAACGCTTGCCAAACCCTAAGTACAACCCGATCAAGGACGTGCCTAACTTCAAGTACAATCCAGTCAAAGACAAGCCGAACCTCAACTACAACCCGTTCGAGACCATCCCAAACCCCAACTACAACCCAATAGAGCAGATTCCGAACCCTAACTACAATCCGCTCGAGAACATTCCGAACCCGGCGTATCAGCCATTCCCCTGGCGTCCTAAGTACGATAAGCGACTGACGATCCCAAATCCGGATTACGATCCGAATCTACTCATTCCCAATCCTGCCTACGACGGACGTCTCACCTTGCCGAATCCAAAGTATAGTCCGGAGCTGACGGTGCCAAACCCAGCTTATAACCCAGCGCTGACGCTGCCCAACCCCGACTATGATCCGGAACTGACGCTGCCCAACCCCGACTATGATCCGGACCTCACCATTCCGAATCCTGACTTCGAATTCGGACCGGTGGTCGGAGACAACTGGGTGGTGCGGTTTGAAGAGTCAATTGTGATCCAGGGAGATTGGGATGGTACGGCCCATCCTAACGCTCAAGGGCACGCGATCTATCGCGACCGCCTGGTTGAAGAGATCAACCGTTTCGTAGACTTTTGGCCTGCTCCGCGGATTGCCCAGATCACCGCCTCAGAGTCCACCGTTCGCCTCCTGATCGAGAACCAGTATCCAGTGGAGCGGATCGAAATCCAGAGAACGCCTGTTGTCTCCGACCCGGAGTGGGTTGCGGTCGACTGCAACCCGATCGTCCTGGAAAACGGGCTGTGCGAAGCGACGGTCACTCGGACAGGCGCCTCGATCGAGTTCTTCCGGCTCTTGGTGAAGTAGGACTGCGGGATGGAAGAGCCCCCAGTCTGCTGGTGGCGGTCCCTCGCGCGACGGTCGAGCACAAAGGGGCCGCCTCGGCAGCGCGGCGCAACCGCAGCCGACGCCAAGGAGTCCGCGTAGACGTTCTGCCCGAAGCACACGCCGGTCGCCGCGCCTGCCGAGAGGGGCGTCAAGGCACCTTGTTTCAGGGCAGGAGAACCTCGACCGCTCGATAGAACCGTTTCGCCCCGGCGAGGGATGTCGGGTCGATCACGGTGAATAGACTCGCAGGCAGGATGATAGTGGTGACGGTGACCCAGTCGGCGCCGCCGACAGCCAGGGAGGATGCGATCCGATACTGACGGCCCGGTGTCCCCTCGAGCTTGATGCCGGCATACGTGGCGAGGTCCACAGTCGGCGCCGGCACGCTGGACGTGGCCACGGTGCCGAAGGCGTCCAACTGGTGGTCGGGTACGGCACGAACTCCGCACGGAACTCTCGGGCGGTTACCTGAGGCAGGTCCGTGACTGTGAACTCAGCCCGCCCGAAGACACTGGTCTCGCCAAGGCAAGCGACTCTGGATTAACGGTTTGGAGCGATGGTAGACCCGGCCGGGGGCCTTAGCCGCACTTTTCGGTCCAGGAAAGTCGCGGTAAGTAACTGATCTGGTGCCTGGCGCAGCATCCCGGCATCCGCCTGTGCCTCGAAGGTCTCCAACTCGTGTAACGTCGAGATCACGCAAGGGTCCTTTTCGCACGTCGATTGACGCAATTCGCCCGTGGCACGGCGAATCTGTCTGCAGGACTTGTGGCGTTGCTGAACCGATAGGCCGATTCTCCCTGCTGGGTGCGGGTTTCATAGAACCGGAAATCTCACCCATGGACCGTCAGGAATGCCGGGACCGCCCCACTGGTGAGATTTCCGGGTTAGAGCCGATTCTAGCGGCCGAAAAGCGGCTCTAAGTGTCATTCGCGACCACTCCACCGGTCTTATCTCCTTCCGATACAACGAGTTCCTTTGGCGAGACCAGGGTGACCAACGCTCTTCTCGCCGATGCGACAATGAGGCAACGTCACGCCTTGTTTGCGGGAAGCGGGGGCGGGCTCTTCGGCTTTCGCGCGAGGGCTTTCCAGCAGCCGCCCGTGCTGAACTGCATCCAGGTCCATCGCAGCCATCGGATGAGCGCCGCGGCGAGCCAGAGGGCCCAGGCCAGCATCAGCAGCCGGTAGAACCAGACGGACACCGACACGACGACTGGCAGGGGCAGTTCGGTTCCGCTGCGCGGCTGGAACCAACGCAGCTCGACCCGCGACGAACCGTTCCCGCGAATGAACATCTCGGGGTTGCCGAGAAGCCCCTCGCTCACCACGGCTACGAGGATGCCCAACGCCGCCAGTGTGAGACCCACCAGCAACACCTGCAGCAGGTTGAACTTCCACGCTGCGATCCCGCTCCCTCGTTGCCCACGCCAGGCAACAAGGAAGAACCAGCCTACCACCGTCAGCGCGGCAGCCAGGTGAATCTGCGTCAGGCCGAGTGCGAGAAGCATCCACTGCAGTCGGGTCACCGGCGAGAGTCTCAGTCCGCCCAAGACCCACGCCGCGAGAAGAGAGACGGCCAGCACGGTCCAGAACCGCACCGCCGGGCCGCGCAAGGGTCCGGACACCCAGAGCACCCAGCGACTCTCGGGCACACGGATCGCGGTGGTGATGTTCGCCGCCTCGACCGGCAACTTCACGGTCCCGGCCACCGCCTTGGTCTCCAGCGGCTGATTGGATCGCCACTCGAGGTTCAACGTCTGGCTGCCCGGATGCACCGGCACCATCAGCTTCGCTCCCTCGCGCCGGACCGGAACCGAACGGTCGTCCTGTTTGAGCGAGGACACCTCCGCCTTCGGGTCCAGTTCGAGGATGAAATCGTCGCCCAGGCTGGCCTCGACATCGAGGGTGAGTTGCGATGTGCGCTGGCGGCTGCCCAGCGCGATGTCGTGCCTCACGCGCCGCACGGTGATGGTGTCGCCGCTCATCGCCTCAGGTTTGCTGAATGAAAGGGCAACGCTTTCACCCGGCCACGGATGCCAGACGGGCACCAGGTTGCGCTCGCTGGTTTCGAACACGGGCGCGAGGCCTGAAAGCGATACGTTCCATACCGGCGAGGTCACCAGGTGCCAGCGCTCGATCCAGCGATCGGTCTTGGCCGCAGTCAGCTCGATAGGTCTGCCGATCGGCAATTCGCTTTCCCAGGCAAACTCGGCTTCCCCGGCGCCCAGGCGCACCTCCACGATTCCGTCCTGCACGATGACTCCCGGCGAGAGCACCTTTTCGCCCGCGAGCAGCGGGACGCGCAGCGAGACCGCCTTGCCTGTCTGGGCCAAACGGGTGACCACGGTGCGCGCCTGCCAGATCAACCCGACCTCCAGGTGACGTTCCACCGCCACGATGGCGTTGAAATCCCGGCGATCGTACTCCGCTTCGCCTGCGGCAGCCTGGCGCTGGCGGGCAAAGAAAACCTGGTTCTCCGGAATGCCATTCGGGCGCACCCCCGTGACCGTCCAGCCGGGGGCGTCAATGGCGACGCGGCGCGGTTTCAACAGGAACGTCCATTCCCATTCCGTAGCGCTGGGAAGGAGCCCTTCCACGACGACGCGATGGACACCCGCGGGCGCGACGACCCACAAGTAGCCATCATCCCGGCGCAAGACTGCCTCCGGCTTGTCATCCAATTGGACGGACACAGGCGACCACGAGGGCAGTTTGCCCGGCAGGGGCACGGCCACCTGCGCCGCCGCATGGATCTCGGCCGTCATGGTGATCCTGCCATCGGTGACGCTCAGATCCACAGTCGGGATTTCCGCGGCGCGCGGATAGGCGTCTGAAGTCTCGATCAGGCGGTCGCGCAGCGTGTTCAGCGTCTCCTTGTCCGGCAGTTGGGCCAGGGACGAGGTCGGCACGCACAGCGCCAACAGCAGAGCCGCCGCGGCCCCCGCGCCTGTGGCTTTGCCCGGGCCGCCGGCAACCGGTTTCCAACCGCGCCGGCGCAACAGCAGGCCGCCAAGCGCCAACAGCAACGCCACGCGCAGAACCGTCAGGACGCGATGCACGGTGGTGGAGATGAGAACGGGGCGGATGGTCTCATCGGCCGACACGGGGCCGTTCCAACCGCAGCGGACCAGGTTCCAATTCCATTCCGGCTCGGCGGGGCCGGTCTGGATCTTGGCCTTGGATTCATAGCGCAGGTTGGATTCGAGTCCATAGCGCGCCACCCGTTTTCCAATCGACGGCACTCCCAATTCCTCCGCCCGCGCGGTCTGGAGCGCCTCGGCGGCTGGCGGCGGCGCGGCCCACTGGGGCGCCGGACGATACGCGCGCCAGCCAAAGAGCGGGTGCGAGCCGTAGCTGTAGCCCTGCCGTTCGAGCTGAGGATACATGACGCTCTGAAGCTGACTGGCGACGAATGGCACGAGACCGAACAGCAACAGCGCAACGGCAAGCCACTGCCATGCCATGATCCCCTTGCGCACGCCGCCTTCCGGCACCACACGCAACAGCGCCAGCGGCAGCAGCAGAAAGAGCCACGCCAGCCGGGGTGCGCCCGGCTCGTGATACCCGAGGCCGAAGGCCAGGAACGCCACCAGCCCCGCTTTCCAGCCCCACAACTTGAACACGGCCAGCGTGAAGATCAGCAGCAGGAACAGGTCGAGCAGTGTCCACGCCGTCAGCCAGTCGCCCTCGACCCAGTCCGCGCCGAATAGCGCCAACAACCGCCAGCCCGGCGGCAGATTCATCGAGACGTCAAGCCCGTCCGCGGGCGCCCGCCAGCCCGTAGCCGGGATCGCTTTCATCCGATCCGAACGCCCGATGGCCTGGAGGTCCAGGTTCCGAGTGCGAATCTCGACGCCTGGGGCGCCGTTGGCCGGGTTGACGGTGATCAACTGAGGCTGTCCCCCCATCTTCGCGGCGCCGAGTTTCTGGCCAGCCGCGACATCGAGCCGCCAAATCTGCTGCATCGTTCCATGGATCTGATCGCGGAACGTCAATCCACTGCCATCCTCGTCCAGCCAGAATACGCGGCTGATCTTCAACCCTTCCGGCCGTTGCAGTCCCATCCCCCGCATCCTCTCCACCAGCCGGAACGCCCGGTCGGTCGGCCATTGATACACCGGCAGGCTCCGCCATTTCTGCGGAAAGGCTGTCTGCGAAACGTCCACCACCTGGATGCCATCGAGCTCGGCCATGCGAAACTCCGGTGCAGCCCGAAAGCCGACCAACTCCGTCGCCACAATCGGTTGCGCGCCTTGCGCGAACCTAATCTCACCCGCGTCGGTCGTGCGAAACGCGTCCACGCGAATGGTCCATTTGCCCGCCCGCACCTGCGCCTTCATGCGACCCTGATCGTCCACGGCCACCGGCACCGGCGCGTCCACCGACGCGATGCTCCATCCCTCGGGCACGATGTGGCCCAGGTCCTCCTCGCGGCTCTTGCCCGACACGCTCAGCTCGAGTTCCGTGCGCAGCCAGAGCGGAATCCCATCCTCGATGACCCGCCAGACCTGGGCGGCAACCGTGTCCTTGTCCGTGGCCTCGAGACGGACACGTTTGAGCCAGAGGTCGCCGGCCTCGTCCCAGTTGGGGAGTTCGACTTTCTTGCCTTCGAGGACGAGTGAAAGCAGACCCACCTCGCGCGGCACGCGGATCAGTTGGGGCATTTCAGTCTCCCAGCGGAACGCGCCTGTGATGTGGCGACGCCCTGGTTCGAGCTCGATGCAGGGCCGGCTCTCGTGCTCCACGACGGCCATCGGCGTGCCGTCCGCGCGCACCTCGAGCGGCCAGGCATCGCCGCCCCCCGGCAGCGGCACCCAGGTCCGGCTGAATACGGCCACACTCAATTCCCACGTTGCGGATTTCTGATCCGCCGCCAAGGACAGCGCGCCGGGCCAAAAACAGACGCGTCGGGCCGCGTCATTGAACGGCGTCGGGCAATCGCGCTGCTTGACGTCCCAGGTCGCCCAGTCCTGCCACTCCTTGAGCGGCGCGGGGATCTGGCGCCCGGTCAGTTCCTGGGCGTTGCCCGAATCGATTGCGCCGCAGGCGGCGCACCAGACGGTCAGCAAGGTGACTGCTTTCATGGGAAGTGTTGACATTCAACAGTTTAATGGGCACGGGGACCATGAACCGGTCTGTAGCCGTCCCGCAGCGCGGGATAAGTCGGCGCTGATTCCTGCCTTCGACGGAGCGAGATGGCGCCGTCTGATCCCGCGATGCGGGACGGTTACGCAACCACGGTTCATGTTGTATTCGCCGGCGAGAACCCAAATGACGTTGTAAGCGCCCAACCGCGCGATAACATACCGCCACCACCGCCGCATCTGCTCCTCGCCGACCCTCTCGTTCAGGCGTTCCCGACTCCACCAGGGATGAATCCACACCGTGATCCCCTTGCCGTTGGCGTAAGCGATCATTTCCTCCACCTTGCGAATCTGCTCGAGGTTCGGTGAGTCGTAGGTCCGGTTGAGCAGCCCGTTGTTCCCCGCAAAGAACATCTGGCCGACAGTAAAACCCTTCGCGAAGCGGTGGACCAAGTGCATTCGCCGGCAGCCGGCGGCGCAAAGCGGGCTTTCCACGTGTTGCCTCCGTCCCAAAACATCGCCGAGGCATACTGCATCCCGCGAGCCGGCCCGCTTGTTCCCGAAAAGGTCGCCTGGGCCAGCGGAGTGCTCCGATCCGGCAAACCGTCCACATAGCAGTTCGCATACTCGCGACGCGCCTCGAACGTCAACTCAACGACCTCCCAGGGACGGGCAGTCTGGGCGTGCAGGCCAGGTCCTGCGGCCCAAGCTGCGAAGAGCATCACGGTATGTCGTATCCATTTCATGGCTTGCATGGCCCGGCCAGGCTGGAGTGCGTTGCCGGCATGCCAAGGTCAGGCGACCGCCAGGGCAACGCGTTTCGAGACAGGAGAGATTCCCTCGGGCAATCGCACACGCCAGCGACGTTCGCTTCGGTCCACACGCGGGACCAGCATCGCTTCGTCGCGCGCCTGCCCGACAGCGGTGTCCACCAGCAGGAAGTCCGGCCCCAACTGAATCACGGGCAGGACGCGGTCATCCACGAGCAACTGCATCTGCGCATCGGCAGAATGCCTGCCGTGGCTGGATGTCGGCATCATGAGTGAAATCCTGGTCCGAACAGCACTCGCCTACGCTTCCCGTCACCGGCTCGGTCTCTCGGAGCGTTTGGGCTTCGGCATCCACGCTATCGTGTTCGTCGCCGAAGGCAACTTCAAACCCGGCCACCCCGGGGAGACTGCCGTCAAAGTTGATGAGGCGGCAGACCACCGAGGTCAGAATGGGGGGCGGGCATTCTCGGATTGACTCATACGAGACAACCTCGGCCGTCTCGGGCGCCGAAAAAGCGACTCGATTGGTTGTCTGGCCAGAGGAAACCGGCCCGACCGTCATTGTAACGGCGCCACGAAATGAAAGCGGATTTGACAATGGCGCCGGGCATCGGGTGGAATCGAATGCGTATGTTGCTTGCGCCCGAAGATGCCGCATCGCCCTCGCGCCGTATGTTCCAGTTCAGAATCACTCTGCGCGGGACGAAGCCGCTGGTCTGGCGGCGCATCCAGGTGCTCGACGACACGCTGGACAAACTGCACGAGCATATCCAGACGGCGATGGGTTGGACCAACTCGCACCTGCACCATTTTTTCATTCAGGGCCAACGCTACGGCGATCCGGAACTGATCAAGGACGATGACGAGCCGTCGCACACGCTGGATTCCACGAGGACCCTCCTGAGCGCGGCCTTGCCCGCAGACGGATCACCTCTCTCGTTGGAGTACGAATACGACTTCGGCGATGGCTGGATGCATGACGTGCTCTTCGAGGGTTCTCCGCCCCGGCAACCGGGGCTGGTTTATCCGCAGTGCCTCGAAGGAGAGCAGGCATGCCCACCCGAAGACGTGGGCGGCATTCACGGATACGCGGACTATCTTAAGGCCATCGCGGATCCGAGCCACCCGCGACACAAGGAGCTGCTGAATTGGCGTGGCCCCTTCAATCCGACCAAGTTCGACGCCCGTCGAACCACCCACGTTATGCAGGAGGGCATGCCGGATTGGCGTAAAATGGTCTGACGTTCCCACACGGAGGCAGGCACTTTATTCCAGCGCCCACCGAATCGACGCCGCGGTTTTAGAACCGATCCCGTCCACCATCTGCATAGACTCGATACTGGCGCTCATCACGGCTTCGACCCGCTCGAACTGCTCGAGCAAAGCCGCGGCGCGCGATGGGCCAATCCCGGGTAGGCCCTGGAGAAGCCGCAACTGGATTCGCCGTCTCGTTTTGGGTCTGTTCCCGTGCCGGGGCACTGCGCCGTCCGCATGCCGACGCAATTGGCCCCCCGCATAGACGAGCAGTCGCGCGGTCTGCGGTGTTGCCCGTGACTGGGACTGCACCGCGCTGGGCAACTGGCCGGTGAGCGTATCGGATTCTGTCCAACAAGGCCAGATACAAGCAAGTGACAGCAAACGGGAGCAAGCCGAGGCCAACGGCACCGTGGCGAACTCCGCCAGAGCCAACTCCCTCACTCAGCTTGTCGGGCCAGGTTCTCGCACCCCGCGATGAACTCTTATCGTTGACCGCGGCATAGGCTGATCAGGGGGTTGCACCCTTCCATGAGCAGGGCGACAGCACGCCTCAATCCGCAGGTTGCGGCAGCGGCAGCCCACGCCGGGAAACGGACAAGGCGTCATGGCGAGACCCCAAAGGGAGTGCAAAGCGCTGGGAAGCGCTGCTGGAAGCTGGGTGAGAACGGCCGAGCTTCAGGGCTGCGGCTGCATTCGCGTTGGAGTGTCCCAGAAACCGTGAATAAGTTCCACGGTGCGGTCCACCAACACCTGCCCCCCCTCGGGTCCCACCCGTCCGCTCTGGACGACGGCGCCGTAGCCGCCGCCGGCCACCGCCCGCGAGCTGGGCAGATAGCCACCCCAGCCGCCAGTCAACTCGAGCACGAATGTTTGCAGCGCCTTGCTCCTGCTTTTGATCTGCGTGCCGTAGTCCTGATATAACTCGAACGGACTGGTGGCGATCGCGATGTCGCCAATCCGCAGAACATGCACTTCGACGGTAAACGTGGGGGCCGCCCCCTGCGTCCGGTAACGTTCCAGCAGGGCTTCGTGCCACGCGGTTCGCCGGCTCGTGTCGCCTTTCTGCTTGAGCGCCTCGATCTCCTTCCTGGCTTCCTCCACTTCCGCCTCGGTCACTTTCCGGGCTGGCAACACCAACTCCTCGACATGATGGGCGAAAGGCACCTCCGTGCGAAGTTCCCGCCGGGATAGGGCGCACACGTCAAGGACTTCGCGCGCGAGGCGGCGCCCGATGTCCTGGGTACGCGTTAGACCACGCAGTTTCAGCATGCGTTCCTCGGCGGGCTTCCGATACAGCCAGTGCGGCGAGAGATCCCCGGCAGCCCCCGGCCAGCCGAGCACGGCCAGATTCGTGGTGGTGGCGGCATGCACTTGTTCGCGGACGTCGTGCCAGAAGTCGGCGTTGACGGTCGAGCGGCTTTCGACTTCCTGCGACGGGCAAGCGACGTTGACGCCCACCGCGCGCAGCTCCGCTTGCCGGTCCCAGAAGAACAACAGCTCGACTCCGTGGTCCGCACCGCCTTCGATGCCGCGGAAATCGGGCTGGCTGGTCGAACCGTACATCCGGGCCGTGCCATCGCCGTAAACCGCTCGCCGGTTGTGCCCAATCACCGCCTGCCCCAGTCCCCAACTCACGCCGCCCGGCTCCCGCCGATGCCACGCGCGCGCCGCCACTTCCACCAAACGGTCCACCAGGAATCGCACATACTCGGAGGGCTGCATCACGCCCTCGCTCGGAAGCTGATATTTGCCCTCCTCGGTCACGGGACCGGTATGGGTATGTGTGGCGGTCAGAACCAGCTTCCGCGGATCGAAATCAGGCAATTCGGCGCGCAGACGCTCGCGCAGCGGCGGCGGGACGGGCGAACGAAACACCACGAGGTCAGCCGAGAGCAGGATCGCCTGGTCAACTACACGGTCGCCCTCGCGGGCTTCGAGGGCCACTGCGGTTGCGGTGATCGGATTGTCCACGCCGCGCGAGATGCGCGTTTCGAACTGACCGTCGAGGGCGACGGGCTGGTCCGGCGTGATGTCAATTGAGGCGGTGCCGACGCGCAACTCGGCGGCGCCGCAGCCGAGCGGGGGGGCGGCGCACAGGACGAAGAGAATGAGCGTTGCGATTCGGGAAGGCTTCGCGGCCCGGAGATCGAAGGAGGCGATCGGAGTTGCCCCCGCGGACGGTTCATGCATGCGGCCCATGAAATCCATCGAGCTGTCGCCTGTCAACCCGGGTTGCGGATTTCAGATAATTCCTTCAGGTGGCGAGAAATCCGTATAGGACGAGGGCATTCCTGGCGGCGCAGCGATGGTGACCCCGGGCCGTCTGGATCTGCTGCCACACCAGGGAGAAGACCAACGAGGAGGATTGCCAACTGGGCGGGAAGTCGGCAGCTTTCCTGCGTCATGTTGCCGCAATACCTGCCTCTCTCCTGCGTCGTCCTGACAGTGTGTCTGTTTGCTCCGGGGGAGGTCCCCGGGGGGAGGGTGTTCGCTGCCGAACTGGCTCCACTGAAGTCAGGCGCCCCGGTGGATTACGCACCGCTGGCTTTCCAACCAGAAACCTGGAAGGCCAAAGGCCAGAGCACGATGCTCCTTCCTTGGGCCGGATCGAACGTGGTCTTTCTGACGACCCTCAGCACGTACGACGCTCAGCTCATGGCCCATTGGGTCCGGGCGTTGGACGGAGGTTGGGCGCTCTACGCCGACCTGACCGGGCGCCGCCCCGAACCGCTCAAGCAACTCGGCGGCAAGGCGACGATCGCCGCCGTGCCGGATGCCGACTACACCTGCGGTGCGGGGTGTGGCTTCATCGGTGCTTCGGGCATCGAGTTGGCGATGTTCTACGACTGGAACTACCCGGCGCTGCAACGCGACCCGCAGGCCATCCCGCATTATGTGTTCTACGAAATGGGCCGCAACTTCTACACGTTCGGCGACCGGCATTCGTGTTTCACCACGGGTTTTGCCGTGTTCATGCGCTACGTGTGCATGGACACGCTGGGGTGCCACGACGAGGATCGCCGCACGCGCGAGATCATCGAGGACGCGCAGGCCCAGGTGAGGCGAGCCGGTCTGCCGTTCCTGCGGACGTTCACCAACGCCGACGGCCTGAGCGAGAAGGAACCGCGGCTCAAGAACGCCGCCGGGGAACTGATCCAACCGTCCGATCAGCCGGTGACGTACGCTTCGGCGATGCTGCGGTTGTGGCGCGAGCAAGGGGCCAATCCCTGGTTGCGCCGATTTTGCCGTTTTCTGCGGGAATGTCCGGAAGCGCCCGAGAG
>Ga0116154_10002749_pt1 | contig 12985 bp, 9 predicted proteins | sample AD_UKC030_MetaG_FD_89898 | JGI IMG/M metagenome (GOLD analysis project Ga0116154, IMG submission 89898) | Active sludge microbial communities of municipal wastewater-treating anaerobic digesters from USA - AD_UKC030_MetaG | ecosystem: Engineered > Bioreactor > Anaerobic > Digestate | place: USA...
ATGAATATTCACCACATTAAGGCGGTAAAAGAGGTCTTCCCGGAACTCTCCCCGCTCCACCATGCCTTTCAGGTCCCGGTTGGTAGCGCATACCGTGCGGAAATCGGAGGAGATCTCCTTGTTGCCGCCCACCCGGGTGAACTTATGGGTTTCCAGCACCCTGAGCAGCTCGATCTGCATCTTCATGGAGATCGTGGCAATCTCATCAAGGAAGATGGTTCCGCTGTCTGCCATTTCAAATCTCCCCTTACGGTTGTATATGGCGCCGGTGAAGGCCCCTTTTTCATGGCCGAAGAGCTCGCTCTCCAGCAGGCTCTCGGTAAGGGCACCGCAATGCACGCTCACCAGGGGAAAGAAGCGCCGTGGAGAATTGGCATGGATAGCCCTGGCGATCAGCTCCTTGCCAGTTCCGCTCTCCCCGGTGATGATCACCGAGGAATTGGTAGGGGCCACGCTTTCCACTACCTTCAGCACCCTCTGTATCGCCTCGCTCTTGCCGATCAGGTCCTCTACGCTCTCCAGGGTATCCACCCGCTGGCGGAGCATCTCGTTTTCCTGCGAGAGGCTGATCTGGCGGGAGGCGTTGCGGATCAGGTGGGAAAGGTCGTCGGGGTCAAAGGGTTTGGTGATATAGTCGAAGGCCCCGTCCTTGAGCGCTTGCACGGCGGTGTCCACGGTGGCAAAGGCGGTCATCACGATAACCACGGCCTCGCTGTCGAGGGTGCGGATCCGCCTGAGCATCTCCAGGCCATCCATGCCGGGCATCTTCAAATCGGCAAGGATGATGTCGAAGCGCTCATTCTGAAGCATTGACAGGGCCTTCCGGGCATGTTCCGCTGCTGCGACGCGGTAACCGTCCTCCGTAAACCAGTTGCTCAGGGAGTCCCTTACGCTTTCCTCATCGTCGACGATGAGTATGGAGACTTTTTTTTCCATAGCATTCCTTAGTTAAGACCTGATCAAAGGGAAAGTGACCGAGATCGTGGTTCCCAGCCCCACTTCCGAGCGTACCGCCAATTTACCCTGATGGCTTTGGATAATGCCGTGGGTGATCGCAAGCCCGAGACCTATGCCGTGGGTCTCCTGCTTGGTGGAGTAGAAAGGCTCGAAGATGTGCGGGATATCCTCCGGTGAAATCCCGATGCCATTATCGGTTATTTCAACTGTAATGCTTTCATTATCTGTATTAAAAGTTCTAATCGACACTTCCCCGTTCTCCCCTACGGCCTCTGTGGCATTCACCACGATGGCCATACAGGATTGCTTGATCTGGTTCGGGCTGCAAAAGATCAGGTCGGCGGTGGCCTCGAATTCCTTGCGGAAGGCGATATTGGCGATCTTCAGGGAATGCATCATGAGCTCGCAGGTCTCGATCAGCAGCTCATGCAGGTGGCGGGGCTCGAAGTCGTCCTGTTCCTTCTTGGAGAAATCCAGCAATCCCTTGACGATTTCCCCGCAACGCTTGGTCTCGCCCTCGATCAGCTGCAGATATTTGAGCATCTGCACTTTCTTTTCTTCCGGCACCTCAGTGGACCCCAGTTGCTTATGGACCAGCTTGGTATACACCAGGATCCCGGCCAGGGGGTTGTTGATCTCATGGGCAACGGAAGAGGACAGCTTGCCCAGGGAAGCCAGCCTTTCGATACTGATCAGTTCGTTCTGGGCAGCACTCAGCTCTTCCGACTTCTTTTGCACTTTGTATTCCAGCTGATGGGACCAGTTCTCCAGTTCGGTGGTGGCCACTTCAAGGTGGTCAAGCATTTTATTGAAGGCGTGTGCCACCATTTTCATGTCGTCCAGCTGGTTGGCGTGGACCGACACCCGCGTACTGCGGTCGCCGGACGAAAAGGCCAGGCTGGCGCGGATGAGCTCACTCAGGGGGCGGCGCACCTGGCGCTTGGTAATCTGGATGAGGACGGTGGCCAGTATCAGGGTGATGAGTGTGGCCAGAACAAAGAATTGCATATTGGATTCGTTCACCGCCTCATCCAGGTCCTGCAGTGGAACTTCGATGATGAGGGATCCCAGGACCTGCTCCTGGGGACCGTGGTAATGGCAGGCCCCCTGATAACAGGTTGGGGAGTTGAGGATCGGGGAACGGATCAACAGATGGCGCTGGCCGTTGGCGCTGCGGTTCATCATGCACTCATGGTCCGGGGTGATAATGCGGTATGCCTTCTCCTTATAGGGGAACATCACCCCCATATCGGAATGGCAACCCAGGCAGTTGGCCCTGGAATAGTCGGCACTGTCCTGGGTGTAGGAGGTATGGACCAGGGCGTCCTGTCCATCGTACATGTTCACGTTTTCGACCCCTGGGAGGGTATGGATGACATCCAGGATGTTCTGCAGGGATCGTTTGTCGTTCTCCAGCATGGAGTGGTAAAGGGCACCTTCTACCAGGGAACCTACGTTATGCCCGTTCTGCAGGATCATGGTGTTCAGGTGGCGCTCATACACCGACTTGAATATGAACACAAAAGAGGCATACATGAACAAAGAGAGGATGGCGATGATCAGTACCACCCTGCCGTAAATGGACCGGCGGAAGACCTTGAACCTGTCCCACATCTGCCCTGCGGCGGAGCGCTTCTTCTTCTCTTCCTTGCCTTGCTTCTTCATGGCTTTTCTCTTATAGAGTATGTATCCCCGATCTGCCGCCTGCCCCCCCGGTGCCGGGGCCATTCCTACCTCATGAATCGTTGTCCTGGAACCTGCTGCAATGCATTCAACTATTCATATTTATCTATACATCAATCACATAAGTCCCTAACAAATGTAATGGTTATTGTTCAGAATCCTGAGCGAAACCTGCCCCTCTTTCCCCTGTTTTTCGATTGGCGATGATACAGCCCATCCCCCATAGTCCAGGCTCAGGGCCGATGGACCAGGGGGGATGGGGTTGGCTGTGTGTTGTGGGTGATGTGAGGCGCCCGCAAGCATCTCATCCCCGGCGATCGAGGAACTCCTGCTGGAAGGTGCTCCAGGCCTCGGGACTCAGATAACCGAGGGATCCGGGGGTAAGCTCGCCCCCGTCCTGCAGCACCGGCTGGGCGCTACCCTGCTCCAGTCCGCCGCGGTTCAGTGCCACGAAATGCTTGTACCGCTCCACTTCGTCACTGAGCCAATGGTTGGCTTCTGCGGCCAGGTAACAGTCTGCCACTTCCCCTTTCCAGTCCGCCGGCTCAATGCGGTAGAGCCATCCCTTGCCATAGGGATCCTCGCCCAGGAGCATGCGGTCGCTTTCCACCGCCTCATTACGGGACACGATGCGGCCCGAGAGGGGGGTATAGACCTTCAGCGATCTCCCGTCCTGTGCGATCTCAGCCAGCAGGTCCCCCTTGCGGACCGTTTCGCCCGGCTGGCGCATGAACTTCAGTTCCACTTCTCCGGTGATGCGCATCAGCAGGTCGTCCAGGCCTACCCTGGCCGCACCGAAGCGCTCCAGGAAGGCCCAGGTGTGGTTCTGGCTGTGATAGATGCCCTGGGGCACCCTCAATACCCCTGCGGTGAGCACTCCCAGTGCCCTGCGGACACCCTGCCGCAGCCGGTCTCCGCGATTCAGGATCAGCCAGAAGGGGATCAGCAGCAGCAGGAAGGCGATGATCACGATATATTCCATACCCTTGGTATCGAATATGTTGTAATAACTAAACCCATCCATAACACATTGATTTTAAGTTAATCTGATGAATCACAAATTCCCGTTCACTTCCTTGCCCAGGCCGGAGATTCGCGGAGCACCGGCATGCGGTTGATCACCCAGCGGAAGATCCAGATCTCGGTGAACAGCACCGTAAGGGTGACCACAAGCTCCTGCCATGAAGGCACATAATGGATGTCCATATCCCAGCGAAAGCCGATCACGGAAACGTTGAGACGGTTGAGGATGACCCCCAGCATGGTAAGGATGGCCGCTATCCTTACGAGCAGCAGCTTGCGTGAGCGATAACTGTAATAAAAGAGCAGCATAGGCAGCAGCACAAAGCCGATCATCTCAAGCAGGTACCATGCTCCCATTCGGGTACCGAGCAGGTCCCAGTGCTTGCCATGGATCAGCACCACCAGCTGCAGAAAGAAGTAGACGAACATGGCGCCCGTACATATCCTGGCGAGGCTGTGCACGATATCGTTATGTTCCCTGCGATGATGCTCATTGATCTGGTCAAAGAACACCCGTTGGCTGATCGAACCTTCGAAGATGACCATGGAAAGTCCAGCGAAGATGCTGGAAATCAGGAAGAGCACCGGGATGAACTCGGAATACCATAGCGGGTGTATCTTCTCCTTGGCCATAAGGAAAAGGGCGCCGAGTCCGCTTTGATGCAGCATGGACAGGGTGATCCCGAAGATCACTGCGGCCAGGGTCATGCCCGAGAGGATCTTCCGGGCTCTCCGGGCGCCAAGCCATTCGGCGATGGCCGGGGAGAACTCGATCAGCTGGGCGATCATATACAGCAGGAAGTGCCAGGCCACCAGGAAAAGTACAGAGCTGACGCCGAAGCTGTTGCCAATGATGGGGTTGATCACGTTCCAGGGCCGGCCCAGGTCGAGCAGCAGGGCCCCGGCATAAAAGAGGTAGGCCAGGAAACCGTTCAGCACGGTGACCCGGACGATGGAATGGTACTTTTTCACGTTCAGGACATAGACCATGAACGTGATCACGTAGGCCCCTCCGGCAAAGGCGACCCCGGTGACCACATCGAAACCGATCCAGAGCCCCCAGGGAACTTCCTGGCTCAGGTTGGTTATGGACCCGATGCCGTATATGAACCGATACACGATAAGCGCGGTACCCAGCAGGATGATGGGGACAGAAATGATATTGAAAGGGGTGAACAGTTTTCCTTTCGGCTTGAGCTCCTGAAGCAGGAATCTCCACATGGGACGCCCGTCGTTGTCCCTGGTCAAAGCGATGGTCTTATTCATCTTCGTTCTCCGGATTTGTCTGGTTCTTACTGGTGGCTTGCTGTATGCCCAGCAACAGGGCCGGGACGGCGATGAACACCGTGGGTACGCTGTAGAGGAAGCCCTTGGTGAGGGCGGGGTATGAATCGCGCTGAATGCCGGTGCGGAGGCCGAGTTCCTCGAAGGGTACCGGCGAAAGGTATAGCCACCCGGTGCCCCCGGCCTCGTGTTCCCCGTAGATATGGTCGTAGTATACATCAGGCTGCTCGGCTATCCTTCGCCTGGCCTCCTTGATGAGCTCCCTTCGCGGGCCGAACATCAGGGCATCGCCCGAGCAGAATTCCACACAGGCCGGGATCCCGCCCTGCTTAACCTTCTCCTCGAAGCACATGGTGCACTTGTTGATCTTCGGGTTGGCGCTGAAATATTCGAATTTGGGGCTGTCGAACGGGCAGGATACCATGCAGTAGCGGCAGCCCATGCACTTGTTCCCCCTCCAGATCACCGGTCCTTCCTCGGTCTTGTACATAGCCTGGGTCAGGCAGGCCGCGGCACAGGCCGGCTCGTTGCAGTGCATGCACTGCTGTTTTACATATACCTTGCCCTTGGACGTTTCATAGCCGTTGACCACGGTACGCCACGTCTCATCGGGCTTGCGCACCTGGGTGTCCTCGGCCGGGATCACCGGCTCCGGCAACCCATGGGCGGAGGCGCATTCATATTCGCAGTTGTAGCATCCAATACAGCGGACGGAATCATACAGTACTCCGTAGAATTCCGTGTCCGCTCCTTTCTTTGGCCTGGCTTGCAGTTCACTGCCGAGCGCGAGGGTAGCCCCTGTTGCGCCCATGACCTTGAAAAAATTCCGGCGGTTAATATCCATGGTATCTATCGCTTATGGTTTGATTTCTCTAATCATGACCCTAACGGTTGGAATCCAGGATCTCCGACTGGAAGTCTTCCCATATCTGGGGGCCGAACTCCGACAGCACCCCATCGCGGAGGGTTCCCCCATCCTGCAGGGCAACATAGGCGTATTCGGGGCTTTCCGGAACGAACCGCGTGGCAAAGAAGTCCTTCACCCGGCTGAACTCCGTGGATATCCACCGGCGGTAGCGATCGGCCACCTGCAGCAGCTGTACCTCCATATTCCAGTTACTGGGCTCGATGGCATACACCCAGCCTTCGGCATAGGGCGAATCGTTGAGGGGGGAGGTATGGCTGCGGAGCTGTTCGTTCTGCCGGATAATGGTACCGGAAATGGGGGAATAGATATGGAGCTGTTTTCCTGACTGCATCACAGAGAAGAGCACTTCCCCTTTGCGAACGCTCTCCCCGGGGTCTTTCAGCATGACGCGGGTTACAGGGCCGATGACATGCTGGAGAAAATCGTCGAGGCCAACACTGACTTTACCGTCTTTTTCCATAAAGGCCCAGGTATGGGTCTTGTCGTACAGCAGGCCTTCGGGGGAGGCGAGGCTTGATTCGTCGAGGGCAGCGGAAGCGTGATCTGCGGACAGGGCGGGGGACATGCGGGGCCGCGGCCGGGCGATCCCCAGCCAGCGGACCAGCAGGGCGATCACGGCAACACCCAGGATTACCGCCAGGGCGAGGAGCAGACTGGAGGCCCGGCCGGACTGCTCCTGCAGAAGCTGTTGTGGCTCTTCAAGCCTGGCTATAGCGGAATACCCTTCTGATGGTTCCAGGGCACAGAGCCCGAAGGCGGCCAGACCCGGCTGTCCATCGGCCAGTACCCAGCGCAGGAAATCCCTGCCTTCACCTTCAGCTACTGTCGAGGCACCGGCGGCATAAATATTGGCCACCAGGGCCCGGGGGTATTTCCCGATCCATACTCCGCGCAGGAGATGGGAAAGATCAGTGTAGATATCCTCCACGGGGTCGATCTGCCCGTTCCCGTTGCGGTCGATGGGCAGGAGCGTCAGGCCGGAGGGAAGGCCCTCTTCGGGAAGCAGACCGGCCACATTAATGAATCCGATGGCCAGGGGATCCTCCTGTACGCTCAGCATCACCTCCTCCGGGGCCAAAACCTGCATTCCTTCCATCGGGGCATCCAACCCGCCGAGGAAGGCTGATACCCTGTCCATCACCCCTTCACCCCCGGCAACATACACCTTGAGCATTCCGCCCTTATCCTGTCCCAGCAGTGTGGCCCAGCGCATCGACTGTGGATCGCCCAGGGCCGTGGCCAGGGCATCGGAGGTCACCCCTCTTTGCTGCAAATCAGCAAGGTAAGGGTTATTGCTGTGGATTACCGGGACCACGACACGGCGCCCGACGAGCATTCGCCATTCCGGTGCAGGGCTTGCTTTCCCAGGCTGGTTGCCTTCCAGGATCATCAGGTTGCCGGCCGTGAACTGGTCCTGCAACTCCACCCGGGTCTCCGGATTGGTCAGGTTATAGGCGTTGGCCCATGCACGGGCCAAGTCTTCCGTGGAGGGGGAACAGGCCACATTCAGGGTCTGCTGACCTTCCCTGGAGACTTCCCCGGAGAGGCCCTGTCCGCGGACGCTGCCCAGGCAGAGCAGCATTCCGCTAACGGCTACGAAAAGGATCCTTGTCTTCATGACTTCAGGTATTATATGACTTCCCTGGTCATCCAATAAGGATACCAAACTCGTATACGCCTGTTTATCTGATACTTAAAGCCTCCATTGCAAATTTTCTCTACACCAGAGGTGTTGATTATTTCAACACTCATTCGATAAAGTGGGAAGAAAGGCCTGCTGGCATTACCATAACAGAAGAGTGTTTATTTATTCAACACCTGTTGTTATTTTCAACACCTTTAGCTAAATTGCTCATTATCAGAGATCCTATAAATCTGATCATGAATAACTACACACTATGGGGGGATTGATGGCGCCAAAGAGGCCCCGATAAGCCGATGTGTTCAGGCAGCTGTGGGATGGGTTGTTCAGCGGACCAGGCCCTGGAGTCCCTCCTCAATCCGCCGCGGACGATGATGTGGGAAGGCTGTCCTGAGTTTACTGGCATCACCGCGGATATCCCATATCTCGTTCTCCCGGTAAGGCAGGTCCTTATGCAGCAACGCCCGGTCCTGTTCCCGGGGGGTAAGTTTATCGGCAATCTCGTCCATGGATACCGACTCCCCGCTGCACAGGTTAATGACTTCATTCTGTAGCATTTCGCCCAGCACCATCTCGCGCAGGTACCATAGCAGGTCGTGCACATGAAGATAATCCCTTCGCTGTGCGCCAGGGGTCATGTGGAAGGAGGTCCGTCTTTCCAGCGACTCAAGCAGCTGTGGGATGAAGGTCTGTGGGGGCATGCCGGGTCCGTAGAAATTAAAGATCCGGAAGACCCTCCAGGGCTTGCCCAGCATGCCTGACCAGGACCGGATCAGGTCCTCCGCCATCCATTTACTCAAGGAATAAGGCGAGACAGGCTGAGGTGGCATATCCTCTGTGAAAGGCAGGGGGTTCTTGTTCCCATAAATTTCCGATGTGCTGGAGAATCCGAAGGAGAGGTAGGGGATATCCTTAAGTCCCATCAGAAGGTTAAGCGTACCTCCCAGGTTTACTTCCAGCATAGGGGCCATGAGCGCGGGATCCCTGGACCGGTCGATCATGGCTGCCAGGTGAAAGATGTGGGCAGGTTCCGCGACGCGGCAAAGGCGCTCCACGGCAACTGCATCCCTGAGGTCCAGCGTATGCAGGTATACCTGGGAATACCTGGGGAATTCCTTCAGGGCAGCCTCGCTGAAGCAGATATCTGCCAGGTGCAGGTCATGGCCGGCGTCCAGAAGGGAGCGGGCCAGCATGGAGCCCAGATAGCCTCCCCCGCCGGTGATGAGTATTGACGGCCTCCCGCTCATTGTTTTGCCCAGGACAGGCCCAGGTCACTGGCCTTGCTGCAATATTCCATCAGGTCGTTGTCGGTGCTGACCTGCGCGGCAACATGGAAATCGCGGTACCATTCGATGGTGTGCGCGACCGACTGGGGAAAATCCCATACATTGTTCCACCCCAGCACATTACGCGCCTTGGTGCTGTCGAGCATCAGCAAACCGGCTTCGTGTGGCTCGCGCTGAACGGGGAGTTCCACCTTCACCGATGACCAGTGTCCCATTGCTGTATCGACCAATTGGAGTACGGAGAGGTTGCTGGAGGGGTCAGGACCGAAGTTCCATGCTTCGGCGAAAGCGGCATGGCCTTCGAGGAGCCGCCAGCCCAGCATCAGGTATCCGCTGAGGGGTTCCAGCACATGCTGCCAGGGGCGGGTAGCCTGTGGATACCTGACTTTCAGCGGATTACCAGCCAACGCAGCCCTTACCAGATCAGGGATGATGCGGTCCTCAGCCCAGTCCCCTCCACCGATCACATTGCCAGCCCTGGCCGTGGCCACCAGCACGGACGAGGATGGGCCCCCAGCCGCGGTTTGCATAAAGGAATGACGATAGGAGGCTGTCAGTATCTCAGCACATGCCTTGGAGGCACTGTAGGGATCCTTACCCCCCAGCGGGTCGTTCTCCCGGTAGGCATAGGGCCATTCCCTGTTGTCATAGCATTTGTCCGTGGTCACCACGACCACCGCTTTCAGCGAAGGCAGGTCCCTGCATGCATCCAGCACATTGAGGGTGCCCATCACGTTGCTGGAGAAGGTTTCCTCCGGTTGCGCATACGACCGGCGGACCAGGGCCTGTGCCGCCAGATGGAAGACCACCTCCGGCGCGATGGCCTGCATCAGCTGCCTGAGCTTTGCCCCTTCGCGGATGTCAAGGATATATGATCGGGCCCTCAAGGGAAACAGATCATAATGATTGGGCTGGGTGTCAGGCTCCAGGGCGATACCGTATACCTCGGCGCCCATGCCTTCCAGCCACCTCGACAGCCAGGAGCCTTTGAAGCCGGTGTGCCCGGTAATCAGCACCTTACGACCACGGTAAATCCCGCCGAACAATGCCGTCATTTCCATATTTTCCAATCTGCCCTGTCACCGTTCCACATCTCCTCCAGTTGCTGCCTGTCCCTGAGGGTATCCATCGGTTTCCAGAAGCCGAAGTGCTTGTATGAATAAAGTTCTCCATCCAGGGCCAGCCGTTCCAGCGGGGTACGTTCCCACACGGTTTGGTCGCCTTCCCCGATATAATCAAAGACCTGGGGTTCACACACAAAGAAACCCCCGTTGATCCAGGCACCATCGCCCCTGGGCTTTTCCATGAAGCGCAGCACCTTGTCATTGCCCCCTTCCATTTCGAGGGCGCCGAAACGGCCTTCGGGCTGCACCGCCGTCATGGTGATGGCCCGCCCATGCTGGCGATGGAATGACAGCAGGGCAAACAGGTCGATGTTCGCCACGCCGTCACCGTAAGTCAGCATAAAGGGCTCGTCGCCGATGTATTTGCGCGCCCGCAGGATGCGCCCCCCGGTCATGGTATTCAGGCCGGTGTCCATGATGGTCACTTTCCAGGGCTCGGCCTGGGATGAGAGCACCTCCATGGAATTATCCGCCAGGTGAAAACTGACATCCGACTGGTGCATGAAGTAATTGGCAAAGTATTCCTTGATGGCGTAGCTCTTGTAGCCTGCCAGCACCAAAAAGTCCGTAAACCCGAAATGGGCATAGATCTTCATTATATGCCACAGGATGGGCTTACCTCCAATGCTAACCATCGGTTTCGGGATCATCCCGGTCTCTTCGCTCAGCCGGGTACCGAATCCCCCGGCCAGTATTACCACTTTCATCATAACCTCTGCGGAACAGCTCCGCCGTTTATTGCATAAGACTGCCTGCCGGGGCCTGAATTGCCTGACCCAGGGCCGGGAACGAAAATTTTTATTGAATAATGAGATGCCCCCGGGCATCCACCCCTTTGCCTGTTAGACGGTACAGGTAAGGGCCGGCTCCCAGGGCCGGCAGCGAACAGCCCTGATCTTCGTGGATCTGGGAGCTCCAGATCAGCTGGCCCCGCATATTGAACAGCTCAATAAAGCCCTGGCCTTTGTCCACGGGCCAGGAGATGAACAGGAAGTCACGCGCCGGGTTGGGATAAACCCCTATGCCTTCGCTCGTATATGTGCCCACTCCGGCAGGCGTGAGGGAAGTGTAATGGAAGGTGTTCCTTGAGGTCTCCGCCCAGGAACCATTGAAAAATCCATATTCCTGATATGCCGTTGGCTTGAAGGTCTGAAAAGCCCTGTTAGTGATATACCAGAAGGGAAGGATCACCTCAGGGATGCTGTAGGCTGTATCGTACTGGTATTCCTGCTTGTCGTCGCCCGCCCATTGGGAGGTCGGACTCTGCCAGTTGGCCGTCTCCACCTTGATCAGATTGGAGCTGATATCATAGGTCAGCTCTTCCTTCCAAAGGTTAACCCATTGATTTCCACTTTGGTTCGGCCCTTTGATGAGGTATAGGGTAAGATGGCCTCCCGCGTTATAGGAGAACTCCTCCTTCTTCAGGTATGACCAGGAAGAACTGCTTGATTTCCAGGAATAGGCAGAGATGGTACTTTCCAGGCCCTGGGCTGTATAGGTATATTCCTTCTTGCCAGAGTTCACCCAGGAAGATCCGTTCCAGGAATAGTCCTGGTAAAGGGTCAGCAGGCCTGCCGTGTAGGTGTAGTCGGCCTTCCAGGAACTCACCCATTGTGCGGACCCGGAATTCCAGTAATAGTCCTTGTACTGGCTCAATTGCCCACTGGTATAGGTGTACTCCGCCTTCCATGAGTTCACCCATTGTGCCCCGGCAACATTCCAATAAAAGTCATGATAGGTAAGGAGATGGCCTGATGCGTCATAGGTATATTCCGCCTTCCATGAATCAGTCCACTGCCCTGCCGAGCCATTCCATTCATACACGCGATAGTGGGTAATGTCCCCTGTGGCATTGTATGTATACTCCTCTTTCCAGTAATTCTTCAACTGGAAGGAAGTAGAATCGAGCTTGCGCAGCAGATATCCTGTGATAAGCCCTCCACTGCCATAAGTATAGTTCTCTTCCCAGTATGCGTTCCATCCATTCCCCGCAGCGTGCGAATGCTTGACGGCCTGCGTCAGCTGGTCCAGGCTGTTATATGTATAGACATCCTTGAGGGTAGGCACCCATTGTCCGGCGGAGGACTCCCACTCCAGCCTTACCAGGCTGTCCATCCGCTGCTGCAGGTTTGCCACTCCCACTTGCTGGGCCCCAACGGAAACCGTCACCGACAACACCATCACCCAGGCTCCGAGCGCTTGCTTACCCCTGCAGGAACAATTCCTGTAAATCCATTTCATCCAATGCATATAGATATCTTTGCGCACCAAAAGTATCTTAATTTTTAAATATGACAGCGTTCCGGGCAACCAAAGGCGAGTTCGGGTATCCAGAGCGTATGGGATCTCCGCAAGATAATCAACGGGCCAGCTTCCCCATTACGGCCACGATCCTGACCGCTACGGGGATCCTGATGGTACTCTTTTCACTGCAGGGGCAGGAGAGAATGGACACCCTGCGGCATGCCGAGTCGCTGGCCTATGGCGGGGAGCTCGGGTTGGCCACGGACTTGTGCAGCGCATACTGTGACGGACATCCCAGGGATGTGCAATCACTCAGAACCTGTGGCCGCATCGCCTATTGGGCAGGAAGGCTAAGGCTTGCAGAACGCATGCTTACCAATGCCTATGAACAGGCTCCCCAGGATGAGCGGCTGTTGGCTGAGTACCTTGAAATACTGGCCCGGACCGGCCGTCTCGCCCGGGCCAGGGCGGTGGAACGGGCCCTTCCCACAACCTTGGCTCCGGAGGCTGCGTTGAGCCGGAGCAGGGCCCTCATAGCGTATTATTCCGGGGAGCCCGGGCAGGCCAGGCAGTTCATGAAGGCTGCAATGGAGGGTTCTACCGGCAACCAGGAGAACATTCGGCTCGCGGCAGAGATCGAGGAGGCAGGTTCTCCCCTGCTGGTGGCCGGGATTTCCCTTATGAAGGACGACCAGCCTCTGGGTGGGTTTCGTCCGGCACTGGGCTATAGTCAGCATGTAAAATCCTGGCTGAACCCGGGTATTCAGGTCGAGTTTCCATTCTGGATCAGTGATACCCGCCGCTGGCATTCCGC
>Ga0116154_10002756_pt1 | contig 12955 bp, 9 predicted proteins | sample AD_UKC030_MetaG_FD_89898 | JGI IMG/M metagenome (GOLD analysis project Ga0116154, IMG submission 89898) | Active sludge microbial communities of municipal wastewater-treating anaerobic digesters from USA - AD_UKC030_MetaG | ecosystem: Engineered > Bioreactor > Anaerobic > Digestate | place: USA...
ACCTCGGGCGTGATCTCGCGCACCGCCAAGCCGACCTCGAGGCCCGGCGGTTCCGCGCCCAGACCCGACGTCATCGCCAGAACCAACCCGCAGGCGAGCCACCGGCGGACGCGCCCCTTCAAGACATGGTGCATCATCATAAGCCCTGGACCTTTCGCTCTTTGTGTGCCACGCAGACAACCATGCCCCTGCGCGCCGGGCAAACTCTTTCCGAGACACCTGACCCGGAAATCTCACCAGTGGGGCGGTCGCGGCATTCCTGACGGTCCGTGGGTGAGATTTCCGGGGCGCCGGTGGGCGAAAAACTGCGTGACGGGGGGGCTTTGGCCGTTATATTAGGGGCAATCAGCACCTTATGAAAAAGCTACCCCAGGCGTACCCTCGCGCCGAAAGTTGGCTGTCCGGCCACGCCTTCACGCTGATCGAGTTGCTGGTGGTCATCGCGATCATCGCCATCCTCGCCGGCATGCTGCTGCCGGCGCTGGCCAAGGCCAAGGAACAGGGGCAGCGGAGCCGCTGCATCGCCAACGTCAAACAGATCCTGGCGGCCACACACATGTACACGACCGACTACAACGATTACATGCCGTACACGTCGTGGAGTTCCGACACATTCAACGTGGCGAACTGGATGTACATGCGGGTCGCCACCAACCGGCCGGACCATACGGTCGAACGCGGCCTTCTCTGGCCTTACCACCAGGCCAAAAACCTCTACTGGTGCCCGCTGGACAAGACCAACACCACCTACTTCAAACTCCGGGACATGAAGGTCGGCAGCTACGTCATGAACGGCGCGGTGTCGGGTTACTCGACCGGTCCGCGCGGCGCTTACACGACCTACCGGATGGCCGAGTTTCAACCGGACCGCATGCTGTACTGGGAACCGGACGAGAAACAGCCCTCCTACTTCGACAACGTGGCCAGCACGCCCGACGAGGGTGTCACCCAACGCCACAACACCGGCACGGTCATGGGAATGTTCGGCGGCCAAACCGAATACATGAAATTCAAGACATACTACATCGAAGCCGGCATCGGCGGCTATCCCGGGATCCGGCCCGGACGGTTCTGGTGCAATCCCGGATCGCGCAGGGGCGACTGACCGAGGCAGGCATCGCCCCGACCGCACGCCCCACACACAAGAGAGTCGTCCCATGAACCTTGATTCTCGGAGGGCCAAGGTCTGCGAGGCCTTGATTGATGACGATGATTGTCTCGAAACAGGCGCTGCCCCGCGACCGCGCAAACGCTTCAACCTGAGGCCCGCTGAGGTGCGCACATCTGACAGAGTTGCTCGGGCGCGAGCGTTCTCGACAACGCGAAGCGTCTGGAGTGCGGTGCTTCAGCACCGCTTTGCGTGGGACGTGACCGCCCCTCATCGTGGAAAAGCGGCGGCAAACCGCCGCACTCCAAATCGCTCTCCGACTTCTCTTCCTCTCCTCCTCGCGTGTCTGGCGAGCCTCACAGTCCTTGTCCTGTCCGGCTGCGGGAAGGGAGACAGCGGCGCGATCGAGGTGACACCTCCGAAGGAGGCCGCATCCACCCTCGAACAGGCTTTCCATCAGGCCCCCGCCCCCGTTCAGGACGAGGTGCGCCAGATTTCAGAGGCCATGCGGCGCGGCGAGTACGACAAGGCTGTAATGTCGCTCCAGGCCGTCAAGGAACAATCGAATGTCACACTCGAACAGGGAATGGCCGTCCACGGCGCAATGGTGTCGATGGAAAGCCAGCTCATCCAGGCCATCCAGTCGGGCGACCAGAACGCCCTGCGCGCCTACGAGTTGCTCCGCGCCTTGAAACGGAATTAGGGGCCGTCAGCCCGCCCCCGGAGTGCGGCACCCGGCCTGCAAAGATGCGGACCCATGCTGTAGGCCGCATGCCCCCGCGCGGCGCAAGGGTGGACATCGGTGCAGACGCCGGGTCGGGCGACCCGGCCTGCAAAGATGCGGACGGAGGTTGGAGGCCGCGTCCTGCGCGCTGCATTTGGTTGCGCGAATCGGCTCGGCCGTTCTAGACTCCGCCCATGAATCAGCCTTCCATCGTGCACGCGATGCCGCGCCGCACGTTCCTTGCCACTGCCGCTGCCGCAGGCACCTTCACCATGCTCAAACCGTCCGCGGCCCTGGCCGATCCCAACAGCGTCCTCGAGATCGGTCTCATCGGCTGCGGCGGACGCGGCGGTTGGATTGCCGACCTCTTCGTGCAAACCGGCAAGTATCGACTGGTGGCTTGCGCCGACTATTTCCAGGACCGCATCGATGCCGTGGGCGATAAGTTCAAAATCGAGACCGCCCGCCGCTATGGCGGCCTGTCGGGTTATAGGCGCCTGCTCGAGAGCAAGCTGGATGCGGTCGTGATCGAGACGCCCCCCTATTTCCACCCCGAGCAGGCCGCGGCGGCTGTCGACGCCGGCAAGCATGTCTTCTTGGCCAAACCGATCGCCGTGGACGTGCCCGGGTGCCTGAGCATTGGCGAGTCGGGCAGGCGCGCCACGGCGAAGAAGCTGGTGTTCCTGGTCGATTTTCAAACGCGCGCCAACGAGCTCTATCGCGAGGCCCTGCGGCGAGTGCGCCAGGGCGACATGGGGCGGGTCGTCATGGGCGAGGCCCATTACCCGTGGTCATCGGGCGGACGCGACCTGCCGCCCGCGTCGATGGAGGAACGGCTGCGGCGCTGGTATCACGTCAAGGAACTGTCGGGCGATTTCATTGTCGAACAGGCCATCCACGCGCTGGATGTCGCCACGTGGATCATCGACGCCGATCCGGTGCGGGCGCTGGGATTGGGCGGCCAGAAACTGCGTCCGCACGGGAGCATCTGGGACCATTTCTCCGTGAATTACCTCTTTGCCAACGATGTGCCGCTCTCGTTCACGTGCGTCCAGACCATCCCGGAAATGAAGGATGAGATCGTCGCGCGGGCTTACGGGTCCGAGGGTTACATCGACACCGACTACTTTGGCAGTGTCTGGATTCGGGGGAACGAGCCGTTCACGGGAGGCAGCACGGGCAATCTGTACACAACCGGCGCTCAGACGAATATCCACGAGTTTCACCAGTTCATCACCCAGGGCACATGCGACAATCCCACCGTGGCCCCGTCCGTGCGGTCCAACCTCACCGCCGTCCTCGGTCGGGAAGCCGGCTATCAGGGAGGCGAACTGACCATGGCCGAACTGGTGCGTGAGAACAGGAAACTCGAATTGGATTTCCGCGGACTCAAGAGCTAGCCAGGCGCGCGATCAGACCAATCCACAACACAATCCTGATATGAAACTCACTCGTCGTTCGTTCGTGAAAGGAGCGGTAATGACCTCGACCGGCGCCGCCTGGGCGTTGACCTCCCCCGGGGCCGGCCGGGCGCACGCCGCCCCCGCGGCCACCGGCAGCGCAAGCGACATGCCTCGAGGGAAGATCGGCAACCTCGAAATCAGTCGGTTGCTGCTCGGCGGCAACCTGCTCACGCATTACACCCACAGCCGCGACTTGCGTTACGTCTACAACCTCGCCGCCCATTACAACACCGACGAGAAGATTATGGAAACGCTCGCCCTCGCCGAGGCCCACGGCGTCAACACCCTCTCGATGCACGATCCCCCCCACCCGATGTCCGTCCTCAAACGCTACCGCCGCGAGCGCGGCGGCAAGATCCAGTGGATTCTTTGCACCACCGCCCCCGTCGAGCCCGACATGGTCAAGTACAGGCACGCGGTCGAAGGACTGGTCAAGGACGGCGCCGACGCGATCTATCTCTGGGGCGTGCATGGCGACGCCCTCACCAACGCCAGCCGCATCGATCTCATCGCCAAAGCTGTCGATGTGGCCAAGTCCCTGGGCGTCCCCTCGGGCGTGGGCGCCCATGCACTCGATGTCATTCAGGAATGCGAGAAGAACGGCGTGCAGGCCGATTTCTACGTCAAAACGTTTCATCACCACAACTACCCGACCGGCCCGAAGCCCGAGGAGTTGAAGGCGGCGTACAGCGAGTTCCCAGGCTACTGGTGCAAGGGCCCGACGGAAACCGCGGAGTTCATGAAGACGGTGCAGAAACCCTGGATCGCCTACAAGGTCATGGCGGCAGGCGCCATCCCCCCGGCCGACGCCTTCAAGTATGTCTTGAACAACGGGGCTGATTTCGTCCTCGCAGGCATGTTTGATTTCGAGATCGCCGAGGACGTCCGCGTCTTCCGCGATACCCTGGCGGCCATCCCCGAGCGCCCCCGCCCCTGGCGGGCGTGACCGGTGACAACCACGTCTTCCCATGCTCACACGCGTCCATCTCTGGCTCCTCTTCGCTCTCGTGGCGTGTCTGCCGTCCCGCGCCGCCGAGCCGGCGTGGCCGCTCTTCGCGTTGTGCATGGACACTCATGACGCGCGCAAACGGTCGCTCGCCGAACAGGCCCAGATGCTCAAAGAACTCGGTTACGCCGGCGCCGGGCACCTGTGGCTCGACCAGGTGCCGGAACGGCTGAGCACACTCGATGCCGCCGGACTCAAGCTCTACCAGATCTACATCCGTCTCAGCATCGCTCCCGACGCCGCGCCGCCCTATGAGGCACGCCTCAAGGAAACACTTCCCCTGCTCCGCGGGCGCAACACCATGCTCGCCCTGCTCGTGACAGGTGGGAAACCGTCCGACCCCGCCGGCGACGCGCGCGCGGTCGAACTCGTCCGCGAGATCGCCGCCCTCGCGGCGCCGCATGGCATCGCGATCGCCCTCTATCCCCACGTGAACGACTGGCTCGAACGCGTCGAGGACGCGCTGCGCGTCGCGACCCAGGCCGACCGTCCGAACGTGGGGGTGATGTTCAACCTCTGTCATTGGCTCAAGGTGGATGAGGAAAAGAACCTCGAACCGTTGCTCGAAGCGGTCGGCCCCCGCCTGTTCGCCGTCAGCATCAACGGTTCGGACGGCAGCGCCGAGGTGAAATCGGGCACCGGCCGCTGGATCGAGCCGCTCGATACCGGGAGTTACGACCTGGCCGGTCTGCTGGGCTCTCTGCGCAAAGTCGGTTACAAGGGGCCCGTGGGCCTGCAATGCTACGGGATCCCCGGAGACGCCCGCGACCACCTCGCCCGCTCCATGGCCGCCTGGCGCGCCATGGTCCCGACGACACCGGATTCCTCGCCAGGGGTGGACGAGCAGCAGGTCCCGCGCGCCATGCGCTCGGCCATGAAAGACCGGCCGCACCTGCGCGTCGGTGTGCGGGACGCGGACATCGTGGGCAGCGACAACCGCGCATTGCAGGCGGCGGTCGATTACGTGGCCGGCCTGGGCGGCGGCGCGGTCGAGATCGGCGCGGGCGAGTACACGATGCGCGATTCTCTCCATCTGCGCCCGTTCGTCACCGTCCGCGGCGTGAAGGGCAAGACAGTGCTGCGCAAGGCCAAGGCGGCGGTCTCGCCGCTGGCCCTCGATGGCGATTACGGCGAGGAACAGATCACCGTGGCCGATCCGGATGGTTTCCGGATCGGGGATGGGGTGGCCATCTGGGACAGTCACTCCGGCGGATTCCACACCACCGTCGCGCGGATCACAGGCCGCAACGGCAACACGTTTTCGATCAGCAAGCCCCTCAACGCCGACTGCATGATCGCCAACCGCGCGCAGGCGGCCACGGTGTTCCCCGTCGTCAGCGGCTATGATCTCGAAGGGGCGCGCATCGAGGATCTGGTGATCGAGGGCAACAAGGGCGCCAACGTGGCCCTGAACGGATGCCGCGGCGCCGGCATCTTCCTCTATCGCGGCTTTGGGACGGTGATCGAGCGTTGCGTGGTGCGCGACTATCACGGCGACGGCTTGAGCTTCCAGCAGTCCAACGACGTCGTCGTTCAGGATTGCGTCATCGAAGGAAACGCGGCCTTGGGGCTGCACCCGGGGAGCGGTTCCCAGCGCCCCGTGGTCCGGCGCTGCATCGCCCGCCACAACGGAGAAGACGGTTTGTTCCTCTGCTGGCGCGTCCGGCACGGTCTGTTCGAGAACAACCTCATCGAAAACAACGGCCGCTTTGGCATCTCGATTGGCCACAAGGACAGCGACAACCTGCTCCGGGAAAACGAGGTGCGGGCCAACCGCCAGGACGGCGTCTTCTTCCGCGAGGAAACCCTCGGCATGGCCGCCCACCGGAATCGACTCGAACGAAACGTGATCGAGAACAACGGCCAGGCCAACGACGTCGCGGGCATCCGCGTGCGCGGCCAGACACGGGACCTCGTCTTCCGCCACAACACGATCCGCGACACGCGTTCCCCTGAAGCGCGCAAACAGACCGTGGGGATTCGAATCGAGGCGGGCGCCGGCCCTGTGATGCTGGAAGACAACCAGATCGAGGCGGATGTGACGATCGAAGATCGCCGCTAACCTACCCGCCTTCTTCAGACACGCCCCAGAGCCAACCCAGCAGCCAGAAGGCGGTGCCGCCGAGGGCGGGGATGTAGAGGCCGAACTCGACTCCGCTCTGCAACACCCAGCCGAATACTCCAAGCCATACCGCAAATCGCATCCGGTTGGCGCCGCACCGCCGGTAGAGCAGGACGGCCAACCCGATCACAAACGTGCCGTAGGTCGCCAGCCCGACAAAGCCCGAGTCGGACGCCTGTTCGAGATAATCGTTGTGGGTCAGTCGGGCCATCTCCGCTTCCGGCGGTTTGATCTGGCGATAGGCCACTGCAAAAGTCCCCGGCCCCGAGCCGAAGACGGGGCGATCGGCAAAGGTCTTCCAGGCTGCCCGCCAATACTCCGCGCGGGCGCTGACGCTGGTGGCGCCTCTCTGGAAATAGCCCGAGAACCGGACGAAGAAAGCCAGGAGCCCAAGGCTCACCAGGCCGATGATGATGGCTGCCCGCCATCGCTTCTCGAGCGGCGCGCGCAGCAGCACCACCACCAGCATGACCAGGGCGATCAACCAGCCCGCCTTCGATCCCGACCAGTAAAGACAAGCCAATCCGCACACCGCGAGAAGTCCGGCGATCACGCCCCGGGCCGCCGGGCTCAGCCAGGTGGCGCGCTGCCATGTCACCACCAGCAAAGGCGGCAGCAGCAGGATCAGGACCCCGGCCAGCGTGTTCGGGTATAACAGGGTGGCGAAGATGCGGTCGCTTCCCAATCGTTTCAGGTGCTCCGCGGGCAGGTTCTCCCAGCCGGGTTGCGAATAGACGAATTGCCGCGTGGCCTCGAGACCGCCGAGCCGCTGATCGAATCCGGTCCACACCATCAGCGCAAAACCCAACGCCACGCCCCCCCAGAACAAACCGATGCGCCGGACGGGAGCGAGGGCAAACAGGCCCAGATAGAAACCGGCGAGAACGGCGTGGAAGTGAATCAGCGTGACGCGCGTCAGCCGGGCGTCGATCGTGTGCGCGGCGGCGACCCACTGCCATGCCAACCAGCACAGGGGGAGGAAAACCAGCCACCGCGGACGGGGCAGGGTCCATCGTGCGGCAAGGAGCCCGACCATTGCCAGGCCCGCCAGCATCACGTAGGACCAGCGCAGCGGCCACGACTGGAACACGACTTCGAGGGCGCTGCCCGGCACAGGGATGAGATGGTCGAGAATGGCCGGGTTCCCAAACTTGAGCAGGCTGAACCCAATGTAGAGCCCGGCGAGGATCGCGAAGACGCTGCCTCCCATCCCGGTTGCCGCGGACGGAGCCCGTTGCGGCTCGATCGTGTGCCCCTCGCTCACAGCTTCAACTTCAGCAGCCCGACTTCGAGGGCGAGTGCCTCCTGGACATTCGAGCCGAGCAACCACTGCGTCCGCTCGATGACCCCAAGGTTCTCCATCGCGTCCCGAGGCGAGACGCGCCCAGCCACCGCGCCGGACTCGGTTTCGAGTTCGGGGTAGGCGAGCGAGCGACCGGCGATCTGCTCCCCCTGGATCCAGACGTCCCGCAGCCACCATTGCAGACAGGCGAGAAGCTCTCCGCGCTGCCGGCGATACTCGGCTTCGGTGGCCGCCGCCAGCTCGGTCTCCCATCGGTCGCGCAGCTCCGGATCGACATCCTCGTACCGCTGCAGGGGGGACCGGGCCGTCAACTGCTCGGATATCCGGGCTTTCAAACGGGCCAGCTCCGCCAGCAACGATCCCAACAACCGGTATCGCCCCAGCAAACTCTGCTGTCGCGCCGCAGCCGCGCCAGCGAAGGCCCGCAGCCAATCGAGCTGCTCGGGCTGGCGCGGCCCGCCCGTGTCGCCCGCGAAGCTCAGCCGCAGGCAGCGCGAAAGCACCGTTTCGAGCACCCGCTGCGGCTCGGTCGTCAGGAGCATCAGCACCGACTTCGCGGGCGGCTCTTCGAGTGTCTTCAGAAACGCGTTGGCCGCGCCGGGAGTCATGCGGTCCGCGGCCACGACCACGGCGACTTTGTAGAGGCCTTCGGCCGGCTTGAGATGCATCGTATGGACCAGATCGCGGACCTGCTCGATGCTGACCAGGCGCGTCTTGGATTCGGGACGCAGCCATTGGACGTCGGCGTGAATGTCCTCGCTGATCTTGCGGCAGGCCGTGCAGGCGTCGCAGCAATCCAACGGAAGCCCGTTGGCCGCCTGGCGGGGCGGAGCCTGGCAGTTGAGAGTCTTGGCCAGCGTCTTCGCCACCGTCTCCAGCTCCGCAAGGCGGCTGCCCGAAAAAAGATAGGCGTGCCCCAACCGCCCGCGCTCGAGGCTCCGCTCAAGCAGCGCCACCACATGCCCCTGCTCCGTATGCTGACGGAAACTCATGACGTCACCCCCCGACCAGCCCGACGAACCGCCGATACGCGTCGTCCCAAACGGAGGCATCGCATGGCTGGACCGTCGCCGTCTCGAACGAATCCCCCACCACTTGCCGCGCCGCCTCGATCGATGGCAAGTCGCCCATCGCCAGCGCCTGCACCAGAATGTTGCCAGCCGCCGTCGCCTCGACCGGGCCGGTCACGACCGGGATCTGCAGGGCGTTGGCCGTGAACTGATTCAAAAGGGCATTCTTGCTCCCGCCCCCGACAATGTGGAGTCGCTGCGTCTTGCGCCCGGTCAATTGGTCGACCAGGCCCAGGGTGCGGCGATAGAGCAACGCCAGGCTCTCGAGGATGCAGCGCACAAACGCGCCCGGCGTTTCCGGAACGGGCTGCCGGTGCTCGCGACAAAAGGCCGCGATCTTCGCCGGCATGTCGCCCGGGCTCAGGAACCGGTCGTCCGCGGGCTTGATGAGCGTGACAAAAGCCGGCGCCTCGGCGGCCAGGCGCGTCAGGGCGGCATAGTCGTAGTCCGCGCCGGCGTTCGCCCACTCGCGGCGGCATTCCTGCACCAGCCACAGGCCGATGATGTTCTTCAGGAGGCGCACGGAACTCCCGTAGCCGATCTCGTTCGTGAAGTTCAACTCGCGGCAGACGTCGTTGATCACGGGCGTCTCGAGCTCGACTCCCATCAGCGACCACGTGCCGGAACTGAGATACGCCCAGTCCGAGCCCGCGCCCGGCACGGCCGCCACCGCCGCGCCCGTGTCGTGCGAGCACGAAGCCACAACCTCGATCCCCGTCAGTCCCGTCCGGCGCGCCAGATCCGCCCGCAAAGGCCCCAGACGCGACCCCGAGCGGACGATGGGCGGGAAGATGCCCGCCGGCAACCCGAGCCGCGCGATCAGCTTGCGAGACCAATCCTTCGTGCGCGGGTCGTAAAGCTGGGTCGTGCTGGCAAGCGATTCCTCGAATCGGGCCACGCCCGAAAGCCACTGGTTGAACCCGTCGCCAATGCCCAGAATCATCCGCGCCCGCTCGAGGCGCTCAGGCGATTCCGCCGCAAGCTGAAAAATCGTGTTGAATTGCAGAAACTGCAGACCGGTCTCGGCGAAGATCTCCGGCCAGCTCACCTTGGCGTAGACGTTCCTCACCCCGACCGGACACCGCGCATCCCGGTAATGAAACGTCGGCTCGATGATCGCGCCCGACGCGTCGTAGAGAAGATAGTCCACACCCCACGAGTCGGCGCTGATGCTGGCAATGGGCGCGCCGCGGCGCGCGGCGATCCCAAGCCCGGTCTCGAGTTCCCCGAACAGACGTGGGATGTCCCAATGGAGGGAACTGCCGGCCGTGACCGGGCCGTTCTTGAACCGATGCAGTTCTTCGAGCGTCAGTGTCCCGTTGTCCAGTGTGCCCAGCATCAGGCGCCCGCTCTCGGCGCCCAGGTCGCAGGCAAGGTAGTGTTTTCTCATGCGGCTCAAGACCTGCATTTGATCCTCCGCTCCCCTTCCCTTCAAGCCGGAACTCCGCGAGAAGGCGCGTTTCTCAATCCGATTCCGCTGAAAGCCGATCCTGGTTTCGCGTGGCGGTCCGGAGCCCGCGGAGGCCGGCCGATGACCCGCAGCGCACGCGCCGCGCCGCCAGGCCGAGGATGCAATTGTCAACTATTTAGATGCGACCCCATTGTCCGATCGGACGACAAAGACCTGGTTGGCCGGCTCGGCGGGCGACGGGACGCGGCGGACATACGCGATGCTCGAGCCGTCGGGCGAAAACACGCACGCCTCCGGCCGCGGGGCCTGATCGGGGGCCGCGGCCTCGGTCAATCGCTCGGTCCGGCCGCTCCGCACCTCGGTCACGCAGACGCTGCGATCCATCGCATGCGCGATCCATCGTCCGTCCGGGCTCCACGTGAAACTCGAAGCGACGGGCCATGGATTCCGCGTGACCTGGGTCGGCGAACCCCCGTTTGGCGACACGGTCCACAACTGAACCATGCCTTCGTCGTCCTTCATGAGAAACGCAATCCGGCTGCCATCAGGCGACGCCCGCAGCCAGTGACGCGTGCCCTGCACCCCCGGATGCCTGCGCCCCGCGGTGTGGGTCAGCCGCCGCTGCGTCACGCCCTTGGGCGGAAATGGCCGGCGCGCCTCGGTCCCGGCCAGGGGACCGTCCCCCGGCACCGTGAGATCCTCAGGCAAATCCGCCAGAAACACCTCGCTGATCGTCTGGCCGTCCGCCGTCACCACGTGTCCCTGGAAAGCCAGGGCCCGGCGCTGGACCGAGCCGTCCGGCCGCGCGTATCCGTTCGTGCCCACCCAGCCTTCCTCGAACGCCTTCCTGATGTCGTCGGAGCCCGGCTTCGGGTTCGCCACCGTCCGGGTGACCAGCACCGTGAAGTATGCGCCATCGTGGTTGCGCGGATGCAGTCTCGAAACGCGCACCGGCCGCCCGGGCACGCAGACGCCGACATTGCGCAGGTTCACCTCCTGGTCCGCCGTTTCGACGGCGTGCCGGTTCAGGATCTGGTCTTCGTAGGTGAAGCTCACCCACTCGCCCGCCGCGTCCCACACGTGCACGTGCGACCCGCCCCGCAAGGCGCCGGGCGTGAAGGGCGGCGAGAGGTCGCGCGCATCCAGGTTCATCGCCACGCCGGGACGGTTCACATCCACGATCGCCCCTTGCCGTCGCGACATTCCGTAGCTCCAATCGGGTGCGGGATTCTCAGGCCCCAGAATGAACACGACCTTCGGCTCGATCGGGTGGAAGGTGGCCACGCCGCAATGCGCGCCGTGCCGGGCCTGGTAAAGCACCTTCACTTCGCCCGTGCCGACGCTGACCATCTCAATCCGCTCGCCTTCGAACACCTCGCCCGACGGGTCCGGGCGCGTGTCGTAGACGATCCACATGCCGTCGGGCGACCAGACGCCCGTGTTCGTCAGAATGCGACCGCCGGGACCGCGCGTGATCTGTTTCTCGATTGCGTTCATGGCGATTGTCGACGAAGGCATCGGTCCGGGCTCCTCAGATGCCGTTGACGAAGCATGGCCGCCCCCTCCGCTCGCGGCCATGATAGACAAAGACACGGACGCCGCGGCGGCTGAGATCAACCAACACCACGCTCCTGAAGGCGCGACGGTGGACGGTTCGATGCGCATGGGGACCATGAACCGGTGTGTCCCGCTCTTAATCGTAATCGCAATCGTAATCGTAACGATGAACGTCTCAGGCTAGTCGACCCGGAGTTTGGGGTTCACAGCACCGCAAGACCTCGGAAGCCAGGTTGCCTCGCGCAGTCTCTGTTCTGCCAAGGCCAGATACGTGGGTTCGATCTCGACGCCGATGCGATTCCGGCCACTCGCCACGGCTGCGATGGCGGTTGTGCCGGTCCCTGCGAACGGATCGAGAACCGTGTCTCCGGCAAACGAGAACATGCGTATCAGGTTCTGACCTTGTCTTGCTCACCACCCACAGTCTACACCGCCAGGGATTTCGGGGGAAGAACGCATTGCGCCCTGAGCCAGAAACATTCAACATTCAACGCTCACCTCTCAACCAACCGGTCCCGACCACCGCTCGATTTCCTCGAGCGTGCGCCCCTTGGTCTCGGGCACCCACCTCCAAACCACCAGGACCAACACGACACAGAACGCCGCGTACACGTAAAACGGAAAGCCGTGGTTGAACCGCGCCACCAGCCAGGGGTTTTCGTCCAGCATCGGGAAGGTCTGCGACACCACGAAGTTGGCCGTCCAGAGCCAGAACGTGGCGATCGACAAGGCCCGCCCGCGCAGCCGGGTGGGGAAGAGCTCGGACAACAACACCCAGGTCACCGGTCCGACAGAAAGCGCGAAGCAGGCGATGTACCCGAGCACAAAAACCAGCATCGAGACCGAGACCAGGCTGTGTTGCGCGCCCAGGCCCAGCGCAAGCAGCGAGACGCCCATCCCCGCCGCCCCGGCCATCATCAGCGGTCTGCGTCCCCAATGATCCACCCTGCCGATGGCCACCACTGTGAAGAGGAGATTCACCGCGCCGACGACAATTGTCTGCAACAAGGCGGCATCCACGCCGGCCCCCAGTTGCTTGAATATCTCCGGCGCGTAATAGAGGAAGACGTTGATCCCGGTCACCTGCTGCAGCACGGCCAGGGCGATGCCGATCCCGAGCATCCGCCGCAGCCCCGGTTCGAGCAAATCCGACAACGCCGCCGACTTCTCCCCCGCCGCCGCCTCGATCGA
>Ga0116154_10002762_pt1 | contig 12950 bp, 9 predicted proteins | sample AD_UKC030_MetaG_FD_89898 | JGI IMG/M metagenome (GOLD analysis project Ga0116154, IMG submission 89898) | Active sludge microbial communities of municipal wastewater-treating anaerobic digesters from USA - AD_UKC030_MetaG | ecosystem: Engineered > Bioreactor > Anaerobic > Digestate | place: USA...
AAGAGCGCGTAGCAGGCGGCGTAGAGCGTCCAGGCGGCGAGGAGGACCCTCTTCCTCCCGTGCCGGTCCGAGAGGCCGCCGCCCCATGTGCCGAGGGCGGCCCGGATCGCGTTCGAGAAGGCCCAGACGAGAGGGAGTCCGGCCGCGGAGATGCCGACCTCGCGCGCCTTCAGGAGGAGGAACGTGTCCGACGAGGCCGAGAGCGTGAACAGGGCGACTGCAGCGACGGCGCGGCGAAAGGCGGGCGGGAGCGGGGCGGCGGGCGTGCGGACGACCGCGGCGGCTGCCGCGGGGCGCGAGGTCTCCCGGACGCCCAGGACGAGGACGAGGAGGGCGAGCGCGGCCGGGACGGCGGAGAGCGCGAGGACCGTCCGGAGAGGGAGCGCGAGGAGGCCGAGGAGCGCCGCGGCGAGGAGCGGCCCGGCGACCGCGCCGGCGTTGTCCATGGCACGGTGGAGGCCGTAGGCGGCCCCTCGGCGGTCGGGCGGCGTCACCTCGGCGATGAGGGCGTCGCGCGGGGCCGAGCGGACTCCCTTGCCGATCCGGTCGAGGAAGCGGACGAGGAGGACGTGCGGCCAGATCGAGGCGAGGGCGACGAGGGGGCGGACGGCCGAGGAGAGCGAGTACCCGGCGACGACGAGCGGCTTGCGCCGCACGGCGCGGTCCGAGAGCCGGCCGGAGACGACCTTCACGGCCGCGGCTGTCGCCTCGGCGATCCCCTCGATCACGCCGAGGGCCGCGGCGGGAGCGCCCGGGAGGGAGGCGAGGAGGAGAGGCAGGAGCGGAAAGATCATCTCGGACGAGGCGTCGGTCAGGAACGACACCGCGCCGAGGGCGACGACCGTCCTCGGGAGGCGGGAGGGAGAATGCGTGCCGGTGCTGCTCTCCACGACGGCCTTCATTCTGCGTGTGGACGCCCTCTCCGAGAAGGACGTGGCGGCGACGCTCCTGACCCGGGATGCGGGGGTCCTCCGCGCCGCGTTCCGGGGGGCGCGCCGCCGCTTCCGCCGGGGAGCGCTCCTCGAGCTCCTGACGGAGGTCTCCGTCACGCTCTTCCGGAGGGAGGGGGCCGAGCTCGTCCGCGGGGACGGGCTCGAGCTCGTCAAGAGCGCGTTCGGCCTCGCTTCGAGGCCCGAGACCGCGATGCTCCTGCCGTACGTCGCGGAGAGCCTCTCGACGTTCCTCCCGGAGGCCGAGGCGGCGCCCGAGGCGTACCGGCTCGCGCGCCACGTCCTCGACGCCCTCGAGGAGGGCGCCCCGCCGACGCTCGCCGCCCGCTATTTCGAGACCTGGCTCCTCCGCCTCGCCGGTCTCCTGCCGGGCGGGACGGAGTGCGCCTCCTGCGGTCGGAGCCTCGCGAGCGGAGGCGCCCGCTTCGACCCCGAGCTGCCCGGCCTCGTCGGCGACGAGTGCGCCCCCCCCGGAACGGTCCCCGTCTCCGGCGCGGCGCTGCGCCTCCTCGCCGACGTCCGCCGGTCGCGGCTGGACGACCTCGCGCGGCGAGGGGCCGGAGATCCCGAGTCGCTCCGCGCGCTCGACGCCCTGCTGCGCGAGGTGCGCCGTCGGTTCCTCGGCCACGAGCTGAAGAGCCACCGCTTCCTCGACAGCCTCTCGGGCGGCCCGTGACGCGGGCGTCCGGCCCTGCTAACCTCCGCTGCTGCCGCAATTTCGCGCGCCTCAGACCGGAGCGAGCATGGACTTCCAGACGCTGATCCTGAAGCTGTCCGAATACTGGGCCTCCCGCGGGTGCATCCTCGAGCAGCCCTACGACACGGAGGTGGGCGCGGGGACCATGCACCCGGCGACGTTCCTCCGGGTCCTCGGCCCCGAGCCGTGGCGGTGCGCCTACGTGCAGCCGTCCCGCCGGCCGGCCGACGGGCGCTACGGCGAGAACCCGTTCCGCCTCGTGAAGCACTACCAGTTCCAGGTCGTGATCAAGCCGTCGCCGGCCGACATCCAGGATCTCTACGTCGACAGCCTCCGGGCCATCGGCATCGAGCCGGCCGAGCACGACCTGCGCTTCGAGGAGGACAACTGGGAGTCGCCGACGCTCGGCGCCTGGGGCGTCGGCTGGCAGGTCCTCCTGGACGGGATGGAGATCACCCAGTTCACCTACTTTCAGCAGGCCGGCGGCATCGACCTCGCTCCGATCACCGCGGAGATTACCTACGGGCTCGAGCGGCTGACGATGTTCCTGACGCGGACCCGGAACGTGATGGACATCGAATGGGCGCCGGGCGTGCCGTACGGAGAGGTGCGGAGGCAGGACGAGTTCGAGGTCTCGAAGTACGGCTTCGAGGTCGCCGACACCGATCTCCTCCGGCACCTCTTCGAGAGGCTCGAAGCGGAGTCGGGGCGCTGCCTCGCGGCCGGGCTCGTCGTCCCCGCCTACGAGACCGCCCTGAAGTGCTCGCACGCGTTCAACCTCCTCGACGCGCGCGGGGCCGTCTCGGCGACCGAACGCGTCGGCGTCATCAAGCGCGTGAGGGACCTCGCGGTCGGCTGCGCGAAGGCGTGGGTCGCGGCGCGCGAGAGCCTCGGGCACCCGCTCCTCCCGAAGGAGACGCCGAGGCCCGAAGCGGCCGAAGCCGGGAACGGGGAGGCCTGAGATGTCAGAATTCCTGCTCGAGATCCTCGCCGAGGAGATCCCCGCGGGCGTCCTGTCGCAGGCGCGCAACGACCTCCTCCGGGGTCTCGCCGACGCCCTCGCCGCCGAGCGGATCGACGGGACGTTCTTCGCCCACTCCACGTCGCGCCGCCTCGTCCTCTTCTCTCGCGACCTCCCCGAGGTCCAGGAGGACCACGAGGTGGAGGCCATCGGGCCGTCCGTCAAGGTCGCCTTCGACGCGGAGGGGCGTCCGACGCGCGCCGCCGAGGGCTTCGCCCGCGGGCAGGGCGTCGCGGTAGAGGCTCTTCGCGTCGTCGCGACGCCGAAGGGGGAGTACGTCTCGGTCCGGAAGGTCGTCGAGGGGCGATTCACCTCGGAGATCCTCGGCGAGGTCGTCCCGACGGTCGTCGCGAAGATGTCGTTCCCCCGGATGATGAGGTGGGGCGACGGACGCGACACCTGGATCCGGCCCGTCCACTCCGTCGTCTGCCTTCTCGACGGGCTCGTCGTCCCGGTGACGCTCTTCGGGATCGAGTCGGGACGGACGACGTTCGGCCACCGGACGCTCGCGCCGGGCCGGATCGTCGTCGTCGGCGTCGACGACTACCTCGCGAAGCTCCGCGCCGCTCACGTCGAGCCGGACTACGGCGTAAGGCGCCGGACGCTCCTCGAGAAGGCCGAGGCCCTCGCCTCCGAGGCCGGCTGCACGCCGGTGGAGGACAGCGCGCTCCTCGACAGCCTCGCCCACCTCGTGGAGTGGCCCGGCCTCGTCCGCGGCTCGTTCGAGGCCGGATACCTCGAGCTCCCCGAGGAGATCCTCGTCACGGCGATGCGCGAGCACCAGAAGGTCCTTCCGACGCGCGACGCTTCGGGCGCGCTCGCGCCGCATTTCCTCGCCGTCGCCGACCACGTCGGCGACCCGATGGGGCACATCGTCCGCGGAAACGAGTGGGTCCTGAACGCCCGGTTCGCCGACGCCCGCTTCTTCTGGGACGAGGACGGCCGGGTCCGCCTCGAGGACCGTGTCCCCCGCCTCGCGCGCCTTTCCTTCCAGGAGAAGCTCGGCGACACGCTCCGGAAGGCCGAGCGGGTCGAGGCTCTCGCCTCGCGCCTCGCCGGCGACCTCGGCCTCGGGGAGTCCGCCGGCGAGGCCGCCCGGGCGGCCCGCCTGGCCCGGGCCGACCTCGTCACCGACATGGTGCGCGAGTTCCCCGACCTCCAGGGGGTCGTCGGAGGGCTCTACGCCCGGAGGGACGGCGAGGGTGAGGCGGTCTGCCGGGCCGTCTACGACCACTACCGCCCGGCCGGCGTCGACGACGCCCTTCCGGCGGAGCCCGTCGGCCGCGTCGTCGCGCTCGCCGACCGGCTCGACACGCTCGCCGGCTTCTTCGCGCTCGGCCTCGTCCCGACGGGCTCGCGCGACCCGTACGCCCTCCGGCGGGCGGCGCTCGCCGTCGTCCGGATACTCCTCGAAGGAGGGCACCGGCTGGAGCTCCCGTCCGCGATCGCCGCCGCCCGGCGCCTGCACGAGGTGTCGGGCGCCTCGGAGGAGGAGGTCGTCTCGACTCTCCACCCCTTCCTCCTCGAGCGCCTCCGCTTCCTGCTCGAGCGCCGCGGCCACCGGCACGACGAGATCGAGGCCGTCCTCGCGACTCCCTGCCCCGACGTGACCGACGCGGCCGAGCGCGTCGCCGCCGTCTCGCGCGTGAGGCGCCAGCCCGACTTCGGCGCTCTCGCCGCCTCGTTCAAGCGCGTGCAGAACATCCTCGCCCAGGCGGGCGTGACGTCGGGCGGCGAGATCGACCCGTCGCTCATGAGCGACGACGCGGAGAGGCAGCTCGCGAGCGACTTCTTCCAGGCCCGCGGGATCCTCGACGAGCTGATCGGCGCGCGCCGGTACGACGAGGCGCTCTCGGTCATGGCCTCCCTCGGGCCGGTGCTCGACCGGTTCTTCGTCGACGTCATGGTCCTGGTGGAGGACGAAGCCGTGCGGCGCAACCGCCTCTCGCTCCTCGCCGCGATGCGCGACCAGTTCTTCCGCGTCGCGCGGCTGAGCGAGATCCAGGAGTAGGGTCCCGGCCCCCGGCTCCGCCGCCTCCCTTCCGGGAAGCGGCGGAGCCGGCCGAGGTCGTCCGTGCGGCCGCTGCGCGCGATCGCAGTATCCTCCCGGCCCGAAGGAGAAGAAGCCATGAGAACCACCCGGCGAGCCGTCGCCCTGTCTGCCGCATTCGCGTTCGTGCTCTCCGCCGCTCCGGTGGAGGCCAGGGAGCTGGCGGGGGCCTCGATGCCCGACACCCTCTCGGCGGCCGGGAAGACGCTGAAGCTGAACGGAATGGGGCTCCGCAAGAAGGCCGTGTTCAAGGTCTACGTCGGCGGGCTCTACCTCGAGGCTCCCTCCTCGGACGCCGCCGCGATCCTCGCCGCCGACGCGCCGAAGGCGGTCCGGATGCACTTCCTCCGGAGCGTCGACCGCGGGAAGCTCGTGGAGACGTTCCGGGAGGGCTTCGCGGCGAACGCCGGCGCGAAGGCCCAGGCCCAGAAGGCGGGGATCGAGAAGCTCCTCGCGACCGTGACGGACGTGAAGGACGGATCGGTGACGACGTACGTCTACGCGCCCGGCGCCGGGACCGTCGTCAACCGGGACGGTAAGGACGTCGCGACGATCGAGGGGAAGGAGTTCGCCGAGGTCCTCTTCTCGCTCTGGCTCGGGCCGAAGCCGCCGTCGGAGGACCTCCGGAGCGGAATGCTCGGGCGCTGAAGGTCCCGCGGAGTCGAATCGGAGCGGGGCGGGTACACTCCCGCCCCGTCATGAACCTCAACGAGCTCTCGTCGCTCCTCTCCGAGAAGAAATTCGACGTCGTCGAGAACGCCGTCAAGGACGCCCTCCTCGACGCCGAGGAGAACGCAGAGCTCCTTGCGGCGGCGTTCCGCGGCCTCGCCCGCGCGTCCGGCCAGAAGGGGCGCCTCCAGGGCCTCTCCACGCTCGCCGACGCGACGCTGCGCGGCCCGGGCACGTCTCCCGCGGCCGCCCGCCTGCGCTGGGGCCTCCTGAAGGAGGCTGTCCGGGCCGGCGCCACGCCGTCCTCGCCGGAGGGCTTCCACAAGCTGTTCGAGGAGGCGATCCGTGCGGCGTACCCCGAGTCGGCGTCCCTGACGACGTTGCTCGGGCGATTCCGGTTCCTCGAGTCGAAGGAGCCGGCGGACGGCCTCGCGCGCGTCGAGCGCGCCGAGAAGTGGCTCCCCTTCGAGGTCGGGCGCTGCTTCTTCATGGCGGTGCGGGGCGCCGGGAAGGTCGTCGAGACGAACTTCGCCCTCGACGCCGTCCGGGTCGACTTCGAGAAGTCGGCCGGAGTCTCCATTCCGATCGGCGTCGCGGCCAAGAGCCTCACGCCCCTCCCCGAGGGGCACTTCCTCCACGAGAAGCTGACCGCCCGCGAGGCGCTGGCCGAGAGCGTCCTCGCCGACCCGTCGGAAGGGCTTCGGAGGCTCCTCGACTCGTTCGGGACGGCGCTCCCGGTCTCCGAGGTGAAGGAGGCGATGGCCGGCCTCGTCCCCGAGGAGCGGTGGACCTCGTGGTGGACCGCGGCGCGCAAGAGTCCGCACGTCGTCCTCCACGGCTCGGGCAAGAACGCCTCCGTCGAGTGGACGCGGACCTCGCAGGCGGCCGACGCCGCGATCCTCGCGAAGTTCGGGAAGGCGCACACGCCCGAGTCCCGCCTCGACTTCTTCCGGAAGAACGCGAAGCGCGACGCGGCGCTCGCGGCGAAGATGGGGGCGAGGCTCGCCGAGGACGCCCGGGCGCTGCGCGACGCGAACCCGCCGCTCGCGTACGAGATCGCGGTCGCGATCGAGAAGGTGGAGGGGGCCGCCCTCGGATTCGCGCCCGAGGACCTGGTTCCCGAGGCGCCGCTCCCGATGCTCGGCCGTATCGGGGACCGCCTCGCGCGGGAGCGCTTCCTCGAAGGTCTCCTCGCCTCGAGGCCGGAGGACGGCGCCCGCCTCGTGGCGGACTGGTTCTTCCGCGAGGAGGACGCCCGGACGCTCGACCTGATCGACCGGCGGCTCGCCGAGGTCGAGCCCTCGACGCGCGAGGCGACGCTCGAGAAGCTCCTCAAGTCGCCCCGGAGCGGGCCGAAAGCGTTCCTCTGGTTCGGCCTGCGGGCCGCCCAGGACGACACGTTCCGGGCCCGCCTCACCCCGACGGTGCTCGGACGGCTCCTCGACGCCGCGTCGTGGGAGGACCTCGGGGGCGGACGCGCGAAGCTCCGCGAGCTCTTCGACCGGACCGGGGTCGCGGCGGCCTGGCTCGTCAAGCAGGCGACGCTCGAGGAGGCCCAGCAGTTCCTCCAGGCGCTCGACCGTCACAACGAGCTCGAGCCGCACCGCCGCGCCGCGCTCTTCGCGGCGGCCGAGATGCGATTCCCGGATCTCCGGAAGGGAGGGGACGACAGCTTCTTCGTCACGGCGGAGGCGCTGGAGGGGAAGAAGCGCGAGCTCGAGAGGCTCGTGGAGGTCGACATCCCGGAGAACACGAAGGGGCTCGCGATCGCCCGGGCCGAAGGGGACCTCTCGGAGAACTTCGAGTACCAGGCCCGCAAGCAGCGACAGCAGGACCTCGGAGTCCGCGTGGCGCGCCTCCAGGAGGAGCTCCGCAAGGCCCGCGTCCTCGACCCGTCGACGGTCGACACGACGGAGGTGAGGCCCGGCACGCGGGTGACGCTCCGGCTCCTCGGCGGGCCCCGGGAGGTGACGCTCCTCGGCCCGTGGGACTCGAAGCCCGAAGCCGACGTCTACTCCTACCTCGCCGACGCCTCCCGTGGCCTCCTCGGCAGGAAGGTCGGGGACCGCGTCTCCTTCCTGGGAGACGAAGGGCTCATCGAGGCGATCGAGGTCTGGAGGAGCGCCTAGCGCGGCCCTCGCCGCCGGGCTCTGGGCCCGCCGTCGAGATGCCGAGGGGGACCGGAAAGGGCGTTCGCTACACTCCCCGGGTGAGGTCCCGAGTCCTCGCCCGAGCCCGCCGGATCTGGAAGGCGATTCCCCGTTGGGCGCTCTGGGGCGCGGCCGGTCTCGTCCTCCTTTTCGCCGTCGCCTCGGCGTTCGTCGTCGCCTACTACGCGCGCGTCGTCTCGCGGACGATGGACGGGAGGCGCTGGAACCTTCCGACACGGCTCTACTCCGACGCGTGGGTCCTCCGCCCCGGCGACGCGCTCGGCCCGGACGACGTCGAGAGGCGGCTCGCTCGGCTCCGGTACGCGCCGGTGGCCGAGCTCCCCGTCTCCGGCGGCCGGTACCTCCGCACCCGCAGCCGGATCTTCGTCGGCGTCAACCCGCGTGAGACGGCCTACGGGCGCTCTCCGGGTCTCGCGGCACGGATCGACTTCTCCGGCCGCAGGATCTCGGCCCTCCGGCGGGAGCCGGACGAGGCGCCGATCCCCTACGTCGTCTTCGAGCCGGAGGTCGTCGGCTCCGTCTTCGACCGGAAGATGGAGGACCGGACGCTCGTCCGGCTCGAGAGAGTCCCGAAGGTCGTCGTCGACGCGATCCTCACGACGGAGGACCGGGACTTCTTCACGCACGCGGGGCTCGACCCGACCCGGCTCGCCGGCGCCCTCCTGCAGGGGATCGCGCGCGGGCGCAAGGTCCGCGGGACGAGCACTCTCACCCAGCAGCTCGTCAAGAACCTGTTCCTCACGCCCGAGCGGACCCTGCGGCGGAAAGCCGTGGAGGCGCTCCTGGCCGTCATCCTCGACGCGAAGTACGGCAAGGAGGAGATCCTCGAGACGTACCTCAACGAGATCTACCTCGGGCAGCGGGGCGCGGTGTCGGTGACGGGCGTCGAGGAAGCGGCCCGCTTCTACTTCGGCAAGCCGGTCTCGCAGCTCGACCTCCCCGAGTCCGCGATGCTCGCCGGCCTCATCTCCTCGCCGGGGCGTTACTCCCCCTTCCGGCACCCCGAGCGGGCGAAGGCCCGGCGGGCGCTCGTCCTGAAGTGGATGCTCGAGGAGCGAAAGATCGACAAGGCCGCCCACGATGCCGCCCTCACCGCGCCCCTGACCCGTGTCTCGAAGCCGATGACCGGCATCGAGGCGCCGCACTTCGTCGACTTCGTCCTGACCCAGGTGTCCGAGTCCCGGAGCGACCTTTCGGGAGCGGGCCTCTCGATCTACACGACGCTCGACCCGGACATGCAGGAGGCGGCGCACGCGGCCGTCCAGGAGGGCCTCGAGGAGCTCGAGAAGCGGTTCAAGCGCCTGCGGACGGCCGAGGGGGACCAGAAGCTCCAGGCGGCGCTCATCGCGCTCGACCCTCAGACCGGCTCCATCCGGGCGCTCGTCGGCGGGCGCGACTACCAGACGAGCCAGTTCAACCGTGTCGTGCAGGCAAAGCGACAGCCGGGCTCCCTCTTCAAGCCGTTCGTCTACCTGGCCGCGTTCGAGAGGCGCGACCTTTCGCCGCCCGTCACTCCGGTGACGATCCTCCAGGACTCCCCGATCGCCCTCGTCTTCGGGAAGACGGAGGAGGAGACCTGGTCCCCGCGCAACTACGACGGGGAGTTCCTCGGCCCCGTCACGGTCCGCAAGGCGCTCGAGCAGTCTCGCAACATCCCGACGGTCCGGCTCGCCGTCTGGGAGACGGGAGCGGGGAAGACGCTGCTGCCGGACGTGATCGAGGCCGCGCGAAAGGCGGGGATCACGTCGCGGATGAAGGCTTATCCGTCGCTCGCGCTCGGGTCGTTCGAGTGCACGCCGATGGAGATCGCCGCGGCCTACTCCGTCTTCGCGAACGGAGGGATCCTCGTGAAGCCGAACGCGCTTCTCGGCCTCGTGGGGCCGGAAGGACGCCGCATCGAACGAAAGGACGCTCCTCTCTCCCGGGCCGCCGATCCGGCGGCCGTCGCCGTCCTCGACTCGATCCTGGAAGGCGTCGTGAACCGGGGCACGGGGGCCTCCGCGCGCGGGCGCGGGGCGCAGGGGATCTTCGCCGGCAAGACCGGGACGACGAACGACGGCCGCGACGCCTGGTTCATCGGCTTCTCGCCGCGGCTCCTCGTCGCCGTCTGGGTCGGCTTCGACGACAACCGCGGGCTGAACCTCTCCGGCTCGACGGCGGCGGTCCCGATCTACTCCGGCTTCGTCCGCCGCCTGCCCGCCCACTACTTCGAGGAGCCGTTCCCGCAGGTCCCGGGGACCGTGAGCGCCTCCGTCGACCCGACGACCGGGATGCTCGTGACCGAGGAGTGCCCCACGTCCGTGAACGAGCTCTTCGTCGCCGGAACGGAGCCGACCGAGCGCTGCACGGTGCACGCGTCCGGCGGCTGGCCGTTCGGCGGCGGAGACACGGCTGGGCCCTCGGCCGGCGATCCGCCGTGACCCGGGCGCGGTTCGACGTCCCGGGCGTCGACCTCGACCTCGTCGCGCGGAGCCACGGCTGGTACGACCTCGCGCCGTTCACGTGGGACGAGGCCCGTCGGACCCTTTCCTTCGTCTTCCTTGCCGGCGGGGCCCCCGAGCGGGTCGTCCTCTCGGCGCGGAACGGCGGCGTCCGGGTCGTCGCGACCGCGTCGGTCCGCCTCGCCCGCCCCGTCGTCGCCCGGGTCCTCGACCTCGGCTCGGAGCTCGGGCCGTTCCACGCGCTCTGCGCCGAGCGGCGGGACGAGGGGTTCGGATGGATCGCCGAGCGGCGCGCGGGCCGCGTCCTGCGAGCGCCGACGCTCTTCGAGGACGCCGTGAAGGTCCTCTGCACGACGAACTGCTCCTGGTCCCTGACGCGCTCGATGGTGACGCGGATGGTCGGCGCTTTCGCCCGGGGCGGGGCGTTCCCCGACGCGGCGTTCCTCGCGTCCCTACCGGAGCGGCGGCTCCGCGAGGAGCTGAAGCTCGGGTACCGAGCGCCGTTTCTCCGCGCGTTCGCCCTGCGCGTCGCCTCCGGCGCCCTCGACCTGGCGGCGTGGGAGGACCCTGCCCGCTCCGATACGGAGGTGGCCGAGCTCGTCCGCGCGGAGAAGGGGTTCGGCCCGTACGCGGCCGAGACGCTCCTGAGGCTCCTCGGGCACCACGGCCACCTCGGCCTCGACTCCTGGTCCCGGAAGAAGGTCGCGGAGCTGAGGTTCGGGGGCCGGCCGGTGAAGGACGCGCGCGTCGCCCGCTTCTACGCCCCGTTCGGGCGCTTCGCGGGCCTGGCGTTCTGGCTCGACGTGACGCGGGAGTGGCACGACGGTCGGGAGCGGCTCTGGCCGTAAGCCCGGACTCGACGCCGGCGTTCACCCGCGGCGCGGCTCCGGGCCGCGCTCCTACAATGCAGGGTGGAGGATCCGATGAAGAAGGTGCCCGGTCCGTTCCGGAAGTTCGTCGAGACCTACCCGGAGTGCGGGATGACCTACGAGGCTCTGGCGGCCGCGAGCCGCGAGGCGGCCGGCTTCCCGGAGAAGGACGCCGAGCTCCTCAAGCTCGCGCTCGCGATGGGCTCGCGCCTCGAGGGGGCGGTCCACTCGCACGCCCGCCGCGCGCTCGAGGCGGGCGCCGCGGCGTCCGAGGTGCGCGGCGTCGCGCTCCTCGCGCTGACGACGCTCGGCCTCCCGCACGCGATGATGGGGACCTCCTGGATCGAGGACGTCCTGCGCGAGGCGGAGAAGGCCGTGGAGAAAGCGGCGAAGAAGGCCGGGAAGAAGACGAAGAGGCGGAAGTAGGGCCGGCGGCGCGACGGTCGGACCGCACGGCGGCGGAACGCGTCCGCGTCGAGCGCGGCGCGCGGGGGGGACGGTGGGATGTCGGGAATTAGGGAGAGGCTCGAGGCGCTCGGCCGCCTCGTCGGACACACGCCGCTCGTCGCGGTCGACGTCACTTACCGCGGGAATCCGCGCCGCGTCTACGCGAAGGCCGAGCAGTTCAACCTGACCGGGAGCATCAAGGACCGGATGGCGCTCCACATCCTCCGGCGCGCGCGCGAGAGCGGGGCGCTCTCGCCCGGGGCGCCGATCGGGGAGGCGACGAGCGGGAACACCGGCATCTCCTTCTCGGCGCTCGGGACCGCCCTCGGCCACCCGGTGACGATCTTCATGCCGGACTGGATGAGCCAGGAGCGCAAGGACCTGATCCGCTCCTTCGGCGCCGAGGTCCGCCTCGTGAGCGCCGCGGAGGGCGGGTTCCTCGGCTCCATCCGCCTGAGCGAGGAGTGGGCGGCCCGCACGCCCGGAGCCTTCCTCCCGTGCCAGTTCGCGAACGAGGCGAACGTCGAGGCGCACGCGACGACGACGGGGCCGGAGATCCGGGCCCAGCTCGCGGTGCTGGGGCTCAAGCCCCACGCGTTCGTCGCGGGGGTCGGCACCGGCGGGACGGTGATGGGGACGGGGCGCTACCTCAGGGAGCAGGACCCGTCGGTGCGGGTCCACCCGGTGGAGCCCGCGAACTCGCCGACGCTCCACACGGGCCACAAGGTCGGCAAGCACCGGATCCAGGGGATCTCCGACGAGTTCATCCCGGCGATCGTGAAGCTCGACGAGCTCGACGAGATCGTCAGCGTGGACGACGGCGACGCGATCGTCCTGGCGCAGCGGCTCGCGCGCCACGGCCTCGGTGTCGGGATCAGCAGCGGCGCGAACCTCCTCGCGGCGCTGAAGGTCCAGGAATCGCTCGGAGCGGACGCCGTCGTCGTCACCGTCTTCAGCGACAGCAACAAGAAGTACCTCTCGACGGACCTCACGCGGGAAGAGCCCCTCAAGGAGGGCTCGATGGCGCGCGAGGTCGAGGTGACGGGGATGGCGGCGGTCGTCCGCCACTGCCCCTCCTGCGGGGCCGGCCCGGGCGCGAGCTGACGGCACGGCCCGGCGGCGCGCCGCCGGGCCGCGGCCGCTCCGGACTCCTACTTCTTCCGGGCCCTCAGCGACGCGATGTCCCGGACGGCGGCGATCGCCGCGTCGACGTGCGCCTCCGTGTTGAACGGGCCGATCCCGAAGCGGACGGCGCCGTGGATCCTGTCCGTCCCGAGGTGCTCGTGGACCATCGGGGTGCAGTGGAGGCCCGTGCGGCAGGCGATGTCGTGGTCGACGTCGAGCATCGTCCCGGTGTCGGCCGCCTCGAGCCCCTCGACGTTGAACGAGAGGACGCTGATCCGCTGCTTGCCGGGGACGTCGTCGGCGCAGTACAGGACGACGCCGTCGATCGCGCGGAGGCCGTCGCGGAGCTTCTTCCAGAGAGCCATCTCGCGCGCGTGGATCGCCTCCATCCCCTGGCCGAGGACCCAGGTGACTCCGGCGTTCAGGCCCGCGATCCCGGGCAGGTTCGGCGTGCCGTACTCCATCCGGTAGGGGTACTCGTCGAGGTGGTGGCGCTGCGCGCTCTTGACG
>Ga0116154_10002765_pt1 | contig 12945 bp, 7 predicted proteins | sample AD_UKC030_MetaG_FD_89898 | JGI IMG/M metagenome (GOLD analysis project Ga0116154, IMG submission 89898) | Active sludge microbial communities of municipal wastewater-treating anaerobic digesters from USA - AD_UKC030_MetaG | ecosystem: Engineered > Bioreactor > Anaerobic > Digestate | place: USA...
AGGACAAGGACAAGGACAAGGCGACGGAGACGAGATGAGCTTGATTCGTCTCAGCCGGGTTTCCCGGCGTTATCAGATGGGGACGGAGACGATTCACGCGCTCCGCGAGGTTTCCATCGAGGTGGGCCGGGCCGAGTATGTGGCCATCATGGGACCATCGGGCTCGGGAAAATCCACGCTGATGAACCTGATCGGGTGTCTCGACACGCCGAGCTCGGGCACATACGAACTCAACGGGACGAATGTCAGCGACATGGACGACAACGCGTTGGCGGAGGTCCGGAACAAGGAAATCGGGTTTGTGTTCCAGACGTTCAACCTGTTGCCGCGCGCCAACGCGCTGCACAACGTCGAGCTGCCTCTGGTGTACGCGGGCATTCCCTCCGAAGAGCGCCGGCAACTGGCGCTCGAAGCCCTGTCGAACGTCGGTCTGGCCGACAGGGTCAATCACAAGCCCACGGAGATGTCGGGAGGCCAGCGGCAGCGCGTGGCCGTGGCCCGCGCCCTGGTCAATCGCCCGTCCATCCTGCTGGCGGATGAGCCGACGGGCAACCTCGACTCGAAGACGGGCGCCGAGATCATGAGCCTGTTCGAGGCCCTCGCCGATCAGGGCCACACCATCATCGTGGTCACCCACGAGGAGGAGATCGCGCGGCACGCCCGCCGCATCCTGCGGATTCGCGACGGTCTCATCGCCAGCGACGAAAGGGTGGATTCGCATGCACTGGTGGATTGAGCTGCGTGAGGGGCTGCGGATCGCCTGGGACGCCACGCGGGCCAACAAGATGCGGGCGGGTCTGACCACGCTGGGCATCGTGATTGGCATTGTGACCGTCACGCTGATGGGGACGGCGATCCAGGGGCTCAAGCGGGGATTCAACCAGAGCATCTCGGCTCTCGGCAGCGACGTGCTCTATCTCGAACGCCGCGACTGGTTCATCAATTCCCACGAGGAGTGGATCCGCCAGAATCGCCGACGCGAAATCACCTGGGACCAGGTCCGCGGACTCCAGCGGCAGATCACATCGGCGCGCGCCATCGCTCCCACGGTGAACACCGCGCGCCCGGTGAAATACAAGAACCGCAGCTCATCGTCGGTCATGGTCATCGGAACGACCGATCAGGCCCTCTACACGGGGGGAACGACCGTTGCCAGGGGACGGTTCTTGACGGCAGGCGAGGCGGAGGGGGGGCGTCCGGTGTGCGTGCTCGGGGCGCAGACCGCCACGAACCTGTTTCGGGGCGAATCGCCTGTCGGGGCGCGGGTTCATGTGGGGGGTTACCCCTTCGAAGTGGTCGGAGTGCTCGAACCGCAGGGGGAATTCCTGGGCGCGTTCAGTCTGGACAACCAGGTGATCGTCCCCATCGGGCAATTCACATCGCTCTTCACCCAGCGGCCCGACTACTCGATCCAGATCAAGGCCCGCGACATGGACAGTCTCGAAGACACGCGCGAGGAGGCCCGCGGGATCATGCGCAAGCTGCGGCGCCTGGCGCCGGGCCAGGACGACGATTTTGCGATCAACCAGCAGGACCAGTTCATCAAGACGTTCGACAAGATCACGGGCACGATCGCCACGGTCGGCATGTTCATCACCGGACTATCGCTCTTCGTCGGAGGCATCGGCATCATGAACATCATGTTCGTGTCCGTCGCCGAGCGGACCAAGGAGATCGGGGTGCGCAAGGCGATCGGGGCCAAGCGCCGGGCGATTCTGGTGCAGTTCCTCCTCGAAGCGGCGATGATCTGTCTCTTGGGAGGGCTCCTGGGCCTGGCCATCGCCGCGCCCGGGACGCTGCTTCTGCGCAAAGTGATGCCCGCAACCATCTCCTTGTCCATCGTCGGCCTCGCCCTGCTGGTCGCACTGCTCACCGGCGTGCTGGCCGGTTTCCTGCCCGCATGGCGCGCGGCGCGGATGAATCCGGTGGACGCGCTGCGCAACGAGTGACATGACCGTTCTCCCGACACGCCCTCGACACGCCGGCCGCAACCTGATCTGGGCTGAGGTCAAGGAGAGCTTTCTGATGGGGATCGGGGCGCTGACGACGCACAAGCTGCGTTCGAGCCTGACCGTTTTGGGGGTGCTGGTGGGCGTGTTCTCGATCATCGTGGTGATGACAGCCATGCGGGTGTTGCAGAGCACCATCGAGAAAGACCTCAGCCAGTTGGGCAGCCACACCTTCCAGATCCGCAAATGGCCGGCTGTGCACTTCGGCGGGCCGGAGGGGTTCGAAAAGTATCTGCGCCGCAAGGACATCACCTTCGCCCACGGCAAGGCGGTGATGGACAAGGCCAGCCTGGCCCAGTCCGTCGGCATCCAGAGCGGGTTCTGGTCCGGCGAGGCGATCTCGCGCTACGACAAGACGCCGCCCAATGTCAGCCTGATCGGCGCCACCGTGGGCGGATTCCCCGCGCGCAACTGGATCGTCGGCGAAGGCCGCGGGCTGATTGAATCGGATATCGACAGTGCGAAGGATGTGTGCGTGCTGGGAGGGAGTCTGGCCAACATCCTCTTCCCCTACGGATCGGCTTTGGGCGAGAAGGCCAAATTCGACGGCATCGGCTACACAGTGGTCGGCGTGCTCGAATCCAAAGGGGCCTCGCTGGGCGGCGACCAGGACAACTTCGCCATCATTCCGATCACGACGGGTCTCAACCGCTACGGGCGGATGTGGCGGAGCCTGTCCATTCTCGTGCAAGCCCAGAATCAGGCGATGTACGAGGATACCGTCGAGCAGGTGCGCGGCATCCTGCGCACGGCGCGCAAGGTGAAGCCGGGGGTGGAGGATGACTTCGAGGTGTTCTCGAACGACTCCCTGATCTCGCAGTTCAAGAGCTTCACTCTGACCGTCCGGATCGGCGTCGCGGTGGTCAGCTCGATCGCCCTGGTGGCGGCGGGCATCGGCATTATGAACATCATGCTGGTGTCGGTGACCGAGCGCACGCGCGAGATCGGCATCCGCCGCGCGATCGGGGCCAAGAAGCGGAATATCATGACCCAGTTCATCATGGAAGCGATCGTGCTCTGCGAGGTGGGCGGAGTGATCGGAGTCGTCTTGGGCATTCTCGGCGGCAATTCGGCCGCTTACTTCCTCAAGCTCCCGCCCGTGATCCCTGTGGATTGGGTTGTGATCGGGCTCACAATCTGTTCGATCGTCGGCGTCCTGTTCGGCACCTACCCGGCTTACAAAGCCGCCAATCTCGACCCCATCGAGTCGCTCCGCTACGAGTGAGTTCCCCTGACCCGGCGTCCGCACCGATGGCTGCCCTCGCCCCGCGTGAGGGCACGCGGCCTACAGCGGGAGTCTCCATTCGTTGTAGGCCCGGTGCCCTCACCGGGCGACAGGACACCGACAACAACCAGAGGCACGGACCGCGCGCCATCACGCAACTTTTCCGTGGCAGCCGCGGGTGTGCCAGCTTAACCTCCGGCCCCATGACGGACCGCACCACTCGCGTGAACCTGGGCGCAAAGCTCTTTCTGCCCTTTGTTGTCGGCGACCTCCTCCTGGTGGCAGCCGCCCTGGTGATCTGGCAGCAGGCGCACCGGCCCATGACAGCCATCGAGGTGTGCGCTTTTGCCGCCTGCGTGGCCCTGGGCGCCATGCTGGCCGTGTGGCCCTTTCGGCTCCGGCACCAGGCCGAACTCAAGCTTGTCGAGATGGCGGGCCTGACTGACACCCTCCGGCAGATCGAGCAGGTCCAGGATGTCGCCGACCGCATCGAGACCGCCACCGGCCAGTGGCAAACGGCGCACGAACACGCCGGCAAAACGGTCGCCGCGGCGCGCGAGGTCATGGATCGTATGACCGAGGAGCAACGCGCCTTCCAGGCCTTCATGCAGAGAGCGGAGGACTCCGAGCGCCATCACCTGCGCCTCGAGGCCACGAAACTCCGCCGCGCCGAGGGCGACTGGCTCCAGGTCCTCGTCCGCATCCTGGACAATGTCTACGCCCTTTACCTGGCCGGCGTGCGATCCGGCCAGTCCGGGCTCATCCACGAGTTCACCCAGTTTCAGAACGCCTGCCGCGATGCCGCGCGCCGCGTCGGCATGGTGCCCATCGTGGCCGCCCCGGGCACGCCCTTCGACCCCGAGCGGCACCAATTGCCCGATGCGAAGGCGACGGTCCCCGAGGGCGCCACGGTGCTCGAGACCGTGGCCGTCGGACATGTGTTTCAGGGTCAGTTGCTCCGGCGCGCCCTCGTGACCGTTCAAACTCGTGCCGCGGCATCGGCCTCAACGTCATCGATCGAGGCCTTGCCCCAGCCATCGCCGCCTCCAAACGCGGGCGACTCCCCGGATCAGCCCGCCGCCCCGGAAGACAGCGTCTCGTCCGGCTCGGCGCAGGCAATCGACAGCCCGCAGGAAACGCACCCGATCGAGCCGAACGCGACCCCCGAGGCCGCAGCGGGAGACCTCGAGATGGCGGAAACAGGGCCCGAGCCCGAAGCCGCAACACCCCCAGAACGGGTGGCGGGCGGGTCTTTTCACGGTTTGGTCGAATTCGCGCCCTCGTTCGCGCCGCGCCCCGGCATCAGCCATGTGCTGTTCGACTTCGACGGCACGCTGTCGCTGATCCGGCAGGGCTGGCCGGATGTGATGGTGCCGATGTTCGTCGAGATGCTGCCGGCCCAACCGGGCGAGACGCCCGAGGCGCTGCGCCAGTTGGCGTTCGAGGACATCATGCGGCTCAACGGCAAGCAGACGATCTACCAGATGATTCAACTGGCCGAGCGCATCCGCGAGCGCGGGGGCGAGCCGCGCGAACCGCTCTGGTACAAACACGAGTACCTGCGCCGGCTTGATGCCCGCATCCGCCATCGGCTCGACGCCCTCGCCAGCCGAACGCTTGAACCGGACGATCTGCTCGTCTTCGAAGCCCGCCCGTTTCTTGACGAACTGCGGCGGCGCGGTTTCTCCCTCTACCTGGCCAGCGGGACGGACGAGGTGTTCGTGAAACAGGAGGCCGCGGCCCTCGGGCTCACCCAGTACTTCGGCCCCCGGATCTACGGCGCCCTCGACGACTACAAACAGTTCTCGAAGAAGATGGTGATCGACCGCATCCTGCGGGAGAACCGGATCGACGGCGCTCAGTTGCTCTCGTTCGGCGACGGCTACGTCGAGATCCAGAACACGAAGGAGGTCGGCGGCTTGGCCGTCGCCGTGGCCAGCGACGAGGCCAACAACGGCTCGGGACAGTTCGACCCGTGGAAGCGGCAGCGCTTGCTGGGTGTGGGTGCGGACGTGGTCATCCCGGACTTCCGGGACGCCCTGAAACTGCTTCCGATTCTACTCGGGGAGTCCGGATCTTAGCCCGCATTTCTCACCAAGTTCTGATGTCATCTGACTGGTCACCGTCACATCTCACCTGAAATGCGGGCTAATCACGCTCAGCCTTCTGAAATGGGCTACCATGAATGGCGAAACCCTTGACCTGCGCCGCGTGCGCGTGCTCCCCCTCGAGCAGCGGGAAAGCCTGAGCCGGCTCGATGAGATCCTCGTTGAACCCTCGAACGATCCGCCGCCCGTTTCGGACGCCAATGCGCGGCTGGTGCGGGAATGCGCCGCGCGCATCCGCGAGGCCCGGCAACGCGGGGCGAGCGTGATGCTCATCTACGGCGCCCACCTCATCAAGAATGGCGGGCAGTTGCTCCTGGTCCAGTTGCTCGATCATGGCCATCTCACCCACCTGGCCACCAACGGCGCAGGCACCATCCACGACTGGGAATTCTCGTTCCTCGGACGTTCCACCGAGAGCGTCCGCGCCAATGTCGCCACCGGCACGTTCGGCACGTGGGACGAGACAGGCCGCTGCATCCATCTGGCGCTGCTGCTGGGCGGGCTCAGGGGCGAAGGGTATGGACAGGCGCTGGGCCGCTTCATTTACCAGGATGGCGACCAGGTGCCCAAAGCCGACGATCTCGAGGCGCAGGTGCGCGCCGACCCACACCATCCGCTCACCCCAGCCCGAGTGGAATTGCTGCACGCCATCCGGCAATTCGGGATTGCGTCGGGTCCCCTGATGGTTCTGCATCGGTGGCGAAACGCCTCGGTGCTGGCCAATGCCTTCCGGCATGAGGTTCCGCTGACCGTCCATCCCGGAATCGGCTACGACATCGTCGCGACTCATCCCATGTTCAATGGGGCGGCGATCGGGCGGGCGGGCGGCGTCGATTTTGCCCGGTTCGCAACGGCGGTCGAGGGACTCGATGGCGGCGTGGTGATGTCGATCGGGTCGGCGATCATGGGGCCGCAAGTTTTCGAGAAGACACTGAGCTGCGTGAACAATCTTCGAATCCAGGCCGGACGCCCGATTGTCCAGGGACACACGCTTTACGTGGTCGATCTGCAGGATGGCGGGCGCTGGGATTGGACCCGGGGCGAGCCCCCGCGCGACAACCCGGCCTACTACCTCCGCTTCTGCAAGAGCTACGCGCGCATGGGCGGCACGATGCATTACGCCCAGTGCGACAACGTCGCCTTCCTGCATCATCTCCACCACGCGCTCGCCGACAAACCGAAGACGAAAACACCATGACCCCCGAACGGTTCTCCGCTCTCACCGGGCGCTACTCCGGACTCCGCGTCGCGGTCGCCGGGGATTTCTGTCTGGACCGCTATCTCGAGATTGACCCGGCGCGCGCGGAGACATCGCTCGAAACGAGCCTACCGGTCCACAACGTCATCCGCGTGCGCGGCCAGCCGGGGGCCGCCGGCACCATCCTCAACAACCTCGTCGCCCTCGGCCTCGGAACGCTCTATCCGATCGGGTTCTGCGGAGACGACGGCGAAGGATTCGAACTGAGGCGCGCCCTGGCCGGGATGGCCGGGGTGCGGATGGATTTCTTCATGACGACAGGCGCGCGGCGCACGTTCACTTACTGCAAACCCATCGTGTTCAAGCCCGGACGCCCGCCGGTCGAACTCAACCGCCTCGACAGCAAGAACTGGACGCCGACCCCGCGCGACGTCGAAGCACGGCTGGCCGAGAGTGTCGAGAACCTGGCCTCACAAATCGATGCGTTGATCCTGCTCGACCAGGTGGACGTAGCCGACACCGGAGTCGTCACGCGCGGCGTGCTGGCGTCCGTGAGCCGCGTGGTTGTGGGCCGCCCCCGGTTGCCCATCCTGGCCGACAGCAGGCGCGGGCTGCGGGGTTTCCCACCCGTCATCTTGAAGATGAATGCGCGCGAGCTTGCCGCCCTCACCGGCGGAACCGCGGATGCGGCGGTAGCAAACGTCGCGGCCGTCCGCCGGACGGCGATGGCCCTGGCCCAAGTCCATCGACGCGAGGTGTTCGTCACGCTGGCGGAGCACGGGATGATCGGCGCCTGCCCGGACGGCGCGTCCGAGCATGTGCCCGCGCTGCCGGTGCGGGGCGACATCGACATTGTCGGCGCGGGGGACGCGGTCACGGCGAATCTCGCGTCGGCGCTTGCGGCGGGGGCGTCGGTGCGCGAGGCGCTCGAGTTGGCCAGCCTCGCCGCGTCGATTGTCATTCACCAACTGGGCACCACCGGCACCGCCTCCGTGGCCCAGCTCCGCGCCCTGCACGCACAGGCCTGACCCATGGGGTCACATCTTCACAATTGACATTTGGAGGGGAAACCGAGGTCGACTCTCTGCGCGGTGAAGACAAACCACCACGAAGAGCACGAAGAACACGAAGGAGAGTGGAATGGTCCCATTCACCCTTCACGTTCCCGGTCGCCCGGAAGCGAGCGAATCGCTTCGCATGCCACGCTGCTTCCCTTCTTCGTGCCCTTCATGTCCTTCGCGGTGAAAAGAAAGACGGACCCGGTCAACATCGAGAGCCGCAACCTGACTTGGGAATCAGTCCGTCGGGGGCGCTGAGGCCGGGGCCGAGTTGTCCTCGGCGGAGTCTTCCTTCTCCTCGCTGATGACGGGCGCGATGCCCTGCAGGCGATCACTTTCGTCGAGGTTGATCAGCTTCACCCCCTGCGCATTCCGTCCGGTCTCGCGGATGTCCCTGACAGCGATCCGCACCATCTGGCCGCCGGCGGTGATCAGCATGACCTCGTCGGCTTCCCGGACGGTGAGGGCGCCCAGGACGCCGCCGGTGCGCTCGGTGGTCTTCATGGTGATGATGCCTTTGCCCCCACGGGACTGGATGCGGTACTCCTCGAAGCGGGTGCGCTTGCCGAGGCCGTTCTCGCCCGCCACGAGCAGGGTCGCTTCCGGGTCCACCACGGCGGCCGCCACGACGCGGTCCTCGGGATCGAGGGAGATGCCGCGGACGCCGGTCGCGGGCCGGCCCATCGACCGGACGTCCTCCTCGGAGAAGCGGATGCTCATGCCGCCCCGGGTGATCAGCACGACCTGGTCGGTGCCGAGGGTGTAGCGGACATCGATGAGGGTGTCGCCGGGCTCGATGCCGATGGCGATGATGCCGCCGCGGCGCACGTTGGCGAACTCGGCCAGGGCGGTCTTCTTGACGGTGCCCGACTGGGTGGCGAAGAAGATGAACCCGGGCTGTTGCCACGTGACATCCTCCTTGGCCGGCCCGGTCTTGCTCTCGATGCGGATGAGCGCGGTCACCTTCTCGCCCGCCTGGAGTTCGAGGAGGTTGGCGATGCTGCGTCCTTTGGCTGCGCGGCCCATGTCGGGGATTTCGTGCACGCGCTCGACGTAGACCCGCCCCGTATTGGTGAAGAACATGAGGTAATCGTGCGTGCTGGCGGTGAAGAGCCGCTCGATGAAATCGGGCGCGTCGCCCTCGACGGCCGAGGTTTCGCGCGCGGTCATGCCGATCACCCCCTTGCCTCCGCGACGCTGGGCGCGGTAGGAGGAGATATTGGTGCGTTTGATGAGGCTGTTGTGGGTCATCGTGATGATGACGCCCTCGTTGGCAATGAGATCCTCGATGGCGATCTCGCCCTCGTCGGGCACCAGATCCGTCAGGCGTGGCGTGGCGTTCTTCGCCCTCACGGCCTGCAACTCGGCCTTGATGATGGCGAACACGCGCGCTTCCTTGGCCAGGATGTCGAGGAGATCGTGGATGGTTTCGAGCAACGCCTTGTACTCGGCCGCGACCTTGTCGATCTCGAGTCCGGTCAGTTGGTAGAGGCGCAGGTTGAGGATCTCGTCCACCTGCCGCTCCGTGAGGCTGTATCGGCCGTTGACGAGCCGGGCTTGCTGGCGGATGCGGATTCCCCAGCTTTCGACCTGGAGGCGGGTCCACTCGAAGGCGAGCAGTTTGACCTTGGCCTCGTCGCGGGTTCTCGAGGTGCGGATGATCCGGATGAACTCGTCGAGGTTGGCGATCGCGGCCAGGTAGCCTTCGAGCACCTCGGCCCGCTCCTCGGCCTTGCCGAGGAGGTATCGAGTCCGGCGCAAAATCACCTCGCGACGATGCTCGATGTAGCAATTGATGAGTTCCTTGAGATTGAGCGTTTTGGGCCGGCCATGGTCGATGGCGAGGGCATTGACCGCGAAACTCGTTTCGAGCGCCGTGTGGCGATAGAGGTTATTGATGACCACCTTCGCCACGGCATCCCGCTTGAGCTCGATCACCACCCGCGTGTTCTCGTCCGACTCGTCGCGGACGGCCGTGATGTCTTTGAACTCCTTGAGTTCGCCCTCGTTGACGAGCGTCGCGATCCGCTCGACCAGTTGCGCCCGATTGACGTTGTAGGGGATCTCCGTGACGATGATCTGCTCGCGTCCGCCCTTGAGCTGCTCGACCCCGACCCGCCCGCGAATCTTGACGCTGCCCCGGCCGGTGGCGAAGTACTGGCGGATGCCTTCGAGCCCGCACACCATGCAGCCGGTCGGGAAGTCCGGGCCCTTGATGTGCTTCATCAACTGGGGAATGGTCATGCCCGGGTCGTCGATCTGGGCGCAGATCGCATCGACGACTTCGCCCAGGTTGTGCGGCGCCATGTTGGTCGCCATGCCCACGGCGATGCCGGTGCCGCCGTTGACCAGCAGGTTCGGGAACGCCGCGGGCAGCACGACCGGCTCCTCGTGTTCCTCGTCGTACGTCGGCGCGAAATCGACCGTCTGCTTGTCCAGATCCTCCATCAACACCGCGCCGAGGTGCGTCATGCGGGCCTCGGTATACCGCATCGCCGCCGGCGGATCGTTCTCGACGGATCCGAAGTTGCCCTGTCCATCGACCAGCGTGTCCCGCATCGCCCACGGCTGCGCCATGTGCACGAGCGTCGGGTAGATGGCCTGGTCGCCGTGCGGGTGGTATTTGCCCATCGTCTCGCCGACGATGCGGGCGCATTTGAGGTGTCGGCGCGTCGGCAGCAGGCCCAGGTCGTGGAACATCGCGTAGAGGATGCGGCGCTGGGACGGCTTGAGCCCGTCGCGCACGTCGGGCAGGGCGCGCGAGATGATCACCGACATCGAGTAATCGAGGAACGAGTTCTTGATCTCCTCGGCGACGTTGATCTTCTCGACCTTTTCGTTCGCGGCGTAGAGCGGCGTGGGACTCTCGGGCGGAGGGGGCGGGGGCGGCGTTTGGCTCTCTTCGGGCATAGGGGGCGGGGGGGATAGAACGCTTCAGACGTCCAGGTTGCGCACATTGAGCGCGTTGTCTTCGATGAACTGGCGGCGGGGCTCGACTTCGTCGCCCATCAGTTTGGTGAACATCTCCTCCGCCTCGACGGCGTCGGTCAGGTCGATGCGCAGCAGCTTCCGGCGCGCCGGGTTCATGGTCGTTTCGAAGAGCTCCTTCGGGTTCATCTCGCCCAGGCCCTTGAACCGCTTGATCTGGAGACCCCGTTTCCCGACCTCCTTCACCCCGAGCAGAATCTCCGGGATGGAGAAGATCGGCTTGATTTGGGCCCGCTCGCCCTCGCCTTCCACCAGTTCGAAGAGCGGTTTATCCTGGGCGGCGAAGTGCTCGACGTTGAGCCCCTTGCGCGCCAGCTTCGCGAGCAGGTCTTCGACCGCCTTAGTCTCGTGCAGCTCGACATGGCGCGCCCGGCGCGTTGGGCCGATGTGGCCGTTGTGGCCGTTTTTCCTGTCGGTGCCGGCGGCGGTCTCCTCTTCGCCGAAGAGCCCGAGATCGGGGTTGGCCTCGCCGAACTCGCGCAACTCCTCCTCGGCGTGGAAGTAGTGCACCGCCTCGTCGTTCCCCTGCCGCACTTTCACCAGGTGGCGCGGCAGCTCGTGGGTGTCGGGACGCCGTTTCTCGACATACTCGGCAAAGTCGCCTCCGTGGCGCTGCAACGCGCGCACGTACTTCTCGAGAATCACGAGCAATTCGAGGATCTCGGACAACTGCCGTTCGTTGAACTCCCGCCCATCGGCCACGTTGCGCAGCCGCACGTCCTCGGTGCCCAACTGGATGAGGATGCGATTGAGCTGCGGATCGTCCTCGACGTACTCGACCCGCTTCTTGCGGGCGATCTGATAGAGCGGCGGCTGGGCGATGTAGACGAACCCGCGCCGGATCAGCTCCGGCATCTGCCGATAAAAAAACGTCAGCAGCAGCGTGCGGATATGCGCGCCATCGACGTCGGCGTCGGTCATGATGATGATCTTGTGGTAGCGCAACTTCTCGAGGTTGAACGCCCCTTCGCCTTCGCTGTCGCCGATGCCGGTGCCCACCGCCGTGATCATTGTGCGGATCTCGAGGTTCTGGAGCACCTTGTCCAATCGCGCCTTCTCGACGTTGATCAGCTTGCCCCGGATCGGCAGGATCGCCTGGAACTTCCGATCCCGGCCCTGCTTGGCCGAGCCGCCAGCGGAATCGCCCTCGACGATGTAAAGCTCGGTGTTCGCCGGGTCGCGGTCGGAGCAGTCGGCCAGTTTGCCAGGCAGGCCGCCCCCGGTCAGCGCGGTCTTCCGCACCGCCTCGCGCGCCTTGCGCGCCGCCTCGCGCGCCCGGGCGGCCATGAGGCACTTCTCGATGATCTTCTTGGCCACCGACGGATTGGCGTCGAAGTAGGTCATCAACCCGTCGTACACGATCGAGGAGACGACGCCGTCGATCTCCGTGTTGACCAGCTTGACCTTGGTCTGGGACTCGAAGCGGGGGTTGGGCAGCTTGACGCTCAGCACGCAGACCAATCCTTCCCGCACATCGTCGCCACTGATCGAGGCGTCCTTTTCTTTCAGCAGTTCATTCGCCTTGGCGTACTGGTTGATCGCCCGGGTCAATGCGCTCCGGAATCCCGTCAGGTGCGTTCCGCCATCGGGATTGGCGATCGAGTTGGCGAAGCAGAGGATCTGCTCGTTGTAGCTGTCGGTGTACTGCAGCACGCAGTCCACGAACGCATCCTCCTCGCGGGTCTCGACCTTGATGACGCGCTTGCCCGACAGGCAGACCGGCTTGGGATGGATCGTCTGCTTGCTCTTGCCCAACTGCTTCACGAACTCCTCGATCCCGTCCCGATAAAAGAACCGCTCCGACTTGTTCTCCGTCCGCTCGTCGGTCAGGAGGATCTCGACGCCCGGGTTGAGGAATGCCAACTCGCGCAACCGGAGCGCCAGGTGCTCGAACTTGAATTCCGTGGTGAGGGTGAAAATGACCGGATCGGGCTTGAAGGTGATCAGGGTGCCGGTGTGCTTGGACTTGCCGATGACTTCGAGTTTGCGCACGGTGACGCCCCGTGCGAACTCCATGTAGTAGACCTTCCCGTCGCGGGAGACCTCGACCTTGAACCATTCGGAGAGGGCGTTGACACACTTGGCCCCGACGCCGTGCAGACCTCCCGAGTACTTGTAGGCGCCCTGGCCGAACTTGCCTCCGGCGTGCAGGTTGGTCAGCACCAACTCGACCGCCGGCATGTTCCATTTCGGGTGGGTATCGACCGGGATGCCGCGTCCATCGTCGCGAATCGAGCACGATCCGTCCACGTGCATCGTCACCTCGATGCGTTGGCAGAAGCCCGCCAGGTGCTCGTCAATCGAGTTGTCCAACACCTCGAACACACAGTGATGAAGCCCGCGCTCGTCCGGGTCGCCA
>Ga0116154_10002772_pt1 | contig 12931 bp, 6 predicted proteins | sample AD_UKC030_MetaG_FD_89898 | JGI IMG/M metagenome (GOLD analysis project Ga0116154, IMG submission 89898) | Active sludge microbial communities of municipal wastewater-treating anaerobic digesters from USA - AD_UKC030_MetaG | ecosystem: Engineered > Bioreactor > Anaerobic > Digestate | place: USA...
CCTGGGACTCCTGCCCCTTGGCGGTCTGCGGGTCGATCTCGACGAGGAGCTGCCCCTGGGCGACGAGGTCGCCCTCCTTGACCGGGACCGCGACGACGGCGGCCATCACGCGGCTGCTGACCATCGCCGACTTCCCGGCCTCGACCGTGCCGGAGAGCTCGATCCGCTGCGGCAGCTCGCGGGACTCGGCCTTCGCGAGGGAGGCGGTGACGGGGGCGGGGGCGGCGGCCTCGCCGGCCGTTTTGCCGCCTCCGCAGGCGGAGAGGGCGAGCGTGCCCGCCACGGTGAGCGCGACGAGGGAGAGGGTCTTCCGAGGGGTCATGCGAGCCTCCGTGCTCTTCTTCATCTGGTCGGGGGTGCGGGGGCGGGCTGCCGTCACGGGATCGCCGTCTCCGGCGCCTTCCCCGCCCTGACGGCGAGGCGGAGCGCGGTGGCGTGCGCGTCGGCCCGGGCGACGAGCTCGCGGGTCTCGGCCTCGCGGCGGGCGGTCGCCGCGTCGAGGAGGTCGATCGTCTTCACGACGCCGCTCCGGAAGCGCTCGTCGGTGATCCGCTCGCTCTCGCGGGCGGCCTCGAGCGCCTTCACGGCCGTCGCGTGGCGGGCGCGGGCCGTGGCGGCCTCCTCGTACGCCTGCCTCACCTCGAGGGCGACGCCGTCCGCGAAGCGGGCGACGTCCTCGCGGCCGGCGCGGGCTTCCTCGCGGGCGGCGACGAGGGCGGCCTTGTCGGCGCCCCCCTGGAAGAGGTTCAGCGAGGCGAACGCCAGGACGGTGCCGGCCGAGCCGCTCGCGCCGAAGAGGTTCTTGTCGTGGAGGTCCCAGCGGGCCAGGACGCCCACCTTCGGGAGCCAGGCGGCCTTCTTCACCTTTTCCTCGAGCTCGCCGGCCCGGAGGAGGCTCCGCGCCGCCGAGAGGTCCTTGCGGGCGTCGGCGGAGGAGACCCAGTGCGAGGCGTCGCCGTCGAGCGGCCCGGGGCCCGGGAGGGGCGCGAGCTTCCAGGTGGAGTCCTGGGGGACGCCGATCCGGAACGCGAGGTTCGCGTTCGCGACCCGGGCCTTCCCCTTCGCGTCCTCGAGGAGGTCCTCGACGCGCGCGAGCTCGACCTCGGCCCGGAGGAGCTCGGAGCGGACGAGCATCCCCTGCTCGACGTAGCTCCTCGCGAGCGCGACGTGGGCCGCGACGGTGTCGCGCGCCTTCGTGAGGAGGGCGACGAACTCCTCGGCCTGCGCGAGCATCACCCACGCCTCGCCGGCGGCGAGGGCGGCGTTGTCGGCCGCCCAGGAGGCCTGGCTTGCGGCGGCGTCGGCCGCGCTCCGCGCCTGCGCGATCCGCCCCGAGAGCTCGCCTCCGGTGAAGATCGGCGCCTGCGCCTCGAGGCGCGTGATCGCCGTCCCGGACCAGCCCGGGTCGTTCGGGTCGGTCGCCACGAACTTCTGGAACGTGAACTCCTCCCGGTTCAGCTCGAGGCCGAACGAGTCGACGGGGGAGCTCGTCCGGACGTACGTCTCGGAGAGGGTGAGGGAGGGGAGCCGGAACGCCGACGCCTGCCGAGCGCGGGCCGAGGCCGCCTCCTTCCGGGCCGTCGCGGCGGCCACCTCGCGGGCGCCGTCGCGGGCGCGGGCCATCGCCTCCCCGAGGGTGAGCGGTTCGTCCGCGCGGACGGCGCCCGAGGCCAGGAGCCCCAGGACCGCCGCCGCCACTCCGTATCGCATGTCTCCTCCTTGCCGGCGGGGGCGGAACGCCCCCGATGTGTGACTATATGAAAATATAGTTATATTTGATCCGGCTGTCAAGCCCCGTCTCCTCGCGGTGCCGGACGCGCCGATGGACGCAGTCGCGCAGGCTTCCGGCCCCGGGGCCTTCGGATTCTCCTCCCGGGAGCGAAAGCGGGGGCCACCGGCGAACATCCACCCGTCGGTGCGCACATGAGGACGGACGAGCACGCGGACGGCGGGGGATCGGAGCGGTACCGCCGCCAGAGGCGGATCCAGGAGGCCACCTACGCCATCGCTCACGCGGTGACGACGACCGCCGGCCTGGACGACCTGTTCGCCCGGATCCACAGGATCGTCGGCGGGCTGATGGAGGCGAGGAACCTCTACATCGCGCTTCTCGACGAGGCGACCGGGAGCCTCTCCTTCCCCTACTTCCGGGACGAGATCGACGCGGAGCCGCCGGAGGGGCCGGTCCCGGCGGGGCGGGGCCTGACGGGCTACGTCCTCCGGACCGGAGAGCCCCTCCTCGCCTCGCCCGAGGTGTTCGACGCCCTCGTGGCGCGGGGCGAGGTGGCGCCGATCGGCGCGGCCTCGATCGACTGGCTCGGTGTTCCTCTCCGGGCCGGGGAGAGGACCTTCGGCGTCCTCGCCGTCCAGAGCTACGCGGGGAACGTGCGCTACGGGGAGGAGGACCAGGCCCTCCTCGGCTTCGTCTCGTCCCAGGTCGCGCTCGCCATCGAGAGGCGGCGGGCGGAGGAGGCGCTTCGGCTGAGCGAGATGCGCCACCGGGCCGTCCTCGAGGCGCTCCCCGACCTCCTCTTCGTCCTCGACCGCGAGGGGCGCTACCTCGCGGTCCACGCGGCCCGCCCCGAGGCGCTCGCCGCCCCCCGGGAGAGCCTCCTGGGCTCCTCCGTGCCCGAGGTCCTGCCGAAGGAGGCGGCCGACGTCTGGATGGACGCCATCCGACGCTGCCTCGGAGGGGGCGGGATGCAGGTGATCGAGTACGAGCTCGACCTCCAGGCCGGACGCCGGGCCTTCGAGGGGCGCGTCGTCCCTCACGACGCGGATTCGGTCCTCTCCATCGTCCGCGACGTGACGGACCGGGTCGAGCGCGAGCGGGAGCTCCGCGAGCGGGAGCGCGAGCTCAAGCGCCTGACCGAGAACATGATCGACGTCATCACCGAGACGGACCTGCACGGGAACCTCCGCTTCGCGACGCCTTCGTACGTCGCGGCGACGGGCTGGTCCCCCGAGGAGTTCCTCGGGCACAACGCGCTGGAGTTCGTCCACCCGGAGGACGCGGAGCTCTCGCGGGAGATGCTCGGGCGGAGGGCGCGTCGCGACGGCGCGTCGGCGTTCACCTACAGGTTCCGGACGAAGGACGGGCGCTGGCTCTGGGTCGACTCGATCGTCACGCTCGCGAAGGGAGAGCGCGGCGAGTCCGACGGGCTCGTCGTCACGAGCCGCGACGTCACCGGGCGGAAGCGGGACGAGGAGGTCCTGCGCCTGCAGCACGAGACGGAACGCGGAATCCTCCGCCGCGAGGAGCCGACGGTCATCCTCGCCCGGATCTGCACGCGCGTCTCGGAGCTCTTCGACCTCCCGGCGGTGTGGATCGGGCTGAAGCAGCCCGACGGAAGGATCGAGCCGCGCGCGGTCGCCGGGAGCGCCTCGGGCTTCGTGGCCCGATCGACGTTCCGTTGGGACGGGTCGCCGGAGGGACGCGGGCCGTCCGGCGAGGCGGTCCGGACCGGCCGGCCGGTCTTCGTCGACGGCCTGGGGGACGACCGGGTGGCGCCGTGGCGGGACGCCGCGGCCGCGACGGGCCTCGGCGCGGCGCTTTCCGTGCCGCTCGTCGTCGGCGACAGGGTCCTCGGCGTCCTCTCCTGCTACGCGAGGGGGCCGGAGGCGTTCGCCGGCGCCGCCGTCGTCCCGATCGCCCGGGTCGCGGACCAGGTCGCACTCTCGCTCCTGGAGGCCGAGCAGCTCGAGCGGATCGAGCTCCAGACGGCCGCCCTGGAGGCGACCGCGAACGCCGTCGTCATCACGGACCGCGAAGGGCGCGTCGAGTGGGTGAACCGCGCCTTCACGGAGCTGACCGGATTCTCCGCGGAGGAGCTCCGGGGCGAGACGCCGCGGGTGCTGAAGTCGGGGATCCAGAGCGAGTTCTTCTACGAACGGATGTGGGAGACGATCCTCGAGGGAAACGTCTGGCGCGGCGAGCTCTACAACCGCCGGAAGGACGGGACCGTCTACGTCGAGGAGCAGACGATCACCCCGGTCCGGGGCGCCGACGGGGGGATCCGCCACTTCGTCGCCGTGAAGCAGGACGTGACGCAGCGGCGCCGCACGGAGGAGCGGATCCGCTACCTCGCCCTGCACGACCCTCTCACGGACCTCGGGAACCGGCGCGCCGCGGAGGAGAGCCTCGAGCGGATCGTGGCCCGGGCGCGCCGCGGCACGCCCGGCTCTCTCCTCCTCCTCGACCTCGACCACTTCAAGGTCGTCAACGACACGCTGGGGCACGGGGCGGGGGACGCCGTCCTCGTCGAGCTCGCGCGCCTCCTCGGGACGCTCCGGCGTCCGGGCGACGAGATGGCCCGGCTCGGGGGCGACGAGTTCGTCCTGGTCCTCGAGGGGATTCCCGCCGAGGCGGGACGGATGGTGGCCGAGCGCCTCCGCCGGGCCGTGCACGAGCACCGGTTCGAGGTGGAAGGAAGAAGGTTCGACCTCGGGGTGAGCGTCGGGGTCGTCCCGATCGACGGCCGCCTGAAGCCGCCCGCGCTCCTCGCACTCGCCGACTCGGCGCTCTACGCCGCGAAGGAGAGGGGACGGAACCGGGTCGTCCTCTTCGACGGCTCCGTGGCGCCGACGACGCTCTCTGAGGCGAGCCTCTGGGCCTCGCGCGTGAAGGACGCGCTCCGCGAGGGGCGTTTCGTCCTCGTCTACCAGCCGATCCTGCGGCTCGAGAGCGGCCGGACGGCGCACTACGAGGCGCTCCTCCGGCTTTCGGACGGCGACGGGACGCTCGTGGCGCCGGGGGACTTCCTTCCCGCGGCGGAGCAGTTCGGGCTCCTGCCGCAGATCGACGCGTGGGTCGTCGACGAGGTTCTTTCGGTCCTCCGGACCAGGGAGGACGTGGAGGTCTTCGTGAACCTCTCCGGCGCGAGCCTCGGTGAGGAGGGGCTCCTCGCCACCCTCGAGGAACGGATCCGGGAGAGCGGCATCGGCCCGGGGCGCCTCGCGTTCGAGCTGACCGAGACGACGGCCGTCCGGGATCTTATCGGCGCCCGGGAGTGGATGCGGCGCCTGCGAGACCTCGGCTGCCGCTTCGCGCTCGACGACTTCGGGATCGGATTCTCTTCGTTCTCCTACCTGCAGGGGCTGCCGGCGGACTACGTCAAGATCGACGGCTCGTTCATCCGCGACCTCGAGACGAACCCGTCGAACCGCGCGCTCGTGAAGGCGATCGACACCGTGGCCCACACGCTCGGCAAGGAGACGATCGCCGAGCACGTCGAGAGCCTCGACGCGGTGGCCATCCTTCGCGAGCTGGGCGTCGAGTACGGACAGGGGTTCGCGCTCGGCGCGCCGAAGCGGGAGCTGCCCGGCCTCCCGGACGCCCGCGACGCGGCGACGTCGCCCGGCACGCTCCGTTAGGATGTCCGGTCGCGGGCCGGCGCTGCCGGCCCGGAGGAGACGAGGATGCCGAGCGAGAGCCCGCGCCGTGTGGCGATCCTGACGAGCGGGGGAGACGCCCCCGGAATGAACGCCGTCGTCCGGGCCGCGGTCCGCGCGGCGCTCGAGAAGGGGCTCGAGGTCCTCGCCGTGGAGGAAGGCTTCCAGGGGCTCGTCGACGGGGGAGAGCGATTCCGCCGGATGGCCTGGGGCGATGTCGGCGGCATCCTCCCCAAGGGGGGGACCGTCATCGGCACGGCGCGCTGTCCGGCGTTCCGCACCCGCGAAGGCCGTCTCGCCGCCGCCCGGAACCTGGCCCGCGAGAGGGTCGAGGCCCTGATCGTCGTCGGCGGGGACGGGTCGCTGACCGGCGCGGACCTCTTCCGGCGCGAGTGGCCCTCTCTCCTGAAGGAGCTCGCCGCCGGCGGGGAGATCCCGCCCGAGGCGGCGAGGAGCGCGTCGCCTCTCGCGCTCGTCGGCCTCGTCGGCTCGATTGACAACGACATGGCCGGGACCGACATGACGATCGGCGCCGACACGGCCCTGCACCGGATCGTGGAAGCCGTGGACGCGCTCGTCTCCACCGCCGCCAGCCACCAGAGGACCTTCGTCGTGGAGGTGATGGGGCGCCACTGCGGCTACCTGGCGCTGATGAGCGCGCTCGCGACGGGCGCCGGGTGGGTCTTCATCCCCGAGGCGCCGCCCGAGGGGGACGACTGGGAAGAGAAGCTCTGCGCCGTCCTGGCCGAGGGGCGAAAGGCGGGCCGCCGCCACTCGACGGTGATCCTGGCCGAAGGGGCGGTCGACCGGCAGGGGCGCCCCATCGAGGCGGAGCGGATCCGGAAGCTCCTCGAGGAGCGCCTCGGGACGGAGACGCGGACGACCGTCCTCGGCCATGTCCAGCGCGGCGGCGCCCCGAGCGCCTTCGACCGGACGATGGGGACGCTCCTCGGCGTCGCGGCGATCGAGGAGGTCGTCCGCTGGGGGCCCGACGACGTCCCCTGCCTCATCGGGCTCCGCGAGAACCGCGTGACGCGCGTGCCGCTCCTGGAGAACGTCGAGAAGGCGCGGGCAGTCGGCGAGGCGATCCGCTCAGGCGACTTCGAGCGGGCGATGACGCTCCGCGGGACGTCCTTCCGGAGCTCCTTCCGGATCATGAAGACGCTCGTCCGTGCCTTTCCCCACGGGCCGCGAGACGGTCAGCGGCGGAGGCGGTTCCTCGTCCTCCACGCCGGACCGCCCGCGCCGGGGATGAACACCGCCGTGCGCGCGGCGGTCCGCCTCCTCGTCGACCAGGGGCACGTCGTCCTCGGCGCGCGGGGCGGATTCGACGGGCTCCTCGCCGGCGACGTCGTGCCGCTCGACTGGATGAGCGTGAACGGCTGGGTCTCGCTCGGCGGCGCCGAGCTCGGGACGAGCCGCAGGGTCCCTGCGGCGGAGGACCTCGGGGCGCTCGCCGAGGTGCTGGCGGCGCGCCAGGTCGAAGGCGTACTCCTCGTCGGCGGCTGGGCGGCCTACCAGGCGGCGGGCCGGATGCAGTCGGCGCGCGCGGAGCACGCGGCCTTCCGCGTCCCGCTCGTCTGCGTGCCGGCGGGGATCGACAACTCCCTCCCCGGCTCCGAGCTCGCGATCGGCGCCGACACGGCGCTGAACGCGATCGTCGAGGCGGTGGACCGGATCAAGCAGTCGGCCGTCGCCTGGAAGCGGACGTTCGTCGTGGAGGTGATGGGGCGCTGGTGCGGCTACCTCGCGGTCCTCTCCGGCCTCGCGACCGGAGCCGAGCGGGTCTTCACCCACGAGGAAGGGATCACGATGAAGGCGCTCGAGCGCGACGTGGCGAGCCTCGTCGAGGGGTTCCGGAAGGGGAAGCGCCTCGCGCTGATGATCCGGAACGAGAACGCGAGCCCCGTCTTCACGACGGACTTCCTCCGGCGGCTGTTCGAGGCGGAGGGCCGGGGCGCGTTCGACGCGCGGCAGGCGATCCTCGGGCACCTCCAGCAGGGGGGCGACCCGACCCCCTTCGACAGGATCGTGGCGACCCGCTACGCGGCCCGGGCGGTGGAGGTCCTCCTCGAGGAGAGCGCGAAGGAGAGCCCCGCGGCCGTCTTCCTCGGCGTCCAGTCGGGCCGCCTGACGGCGTTCCCGCTGGACGCTCTCGCGTCGATGGTCGAGCCGGAGTTCGAGCGCGCCAGGGAACCGTGGTGGCGCTCGATCGAGCCCGTCGTTCGGCTGCTCGGACAGCCGGGGCCTTCGGCGAAGGCGTGACCGGCCAGGGCGTCTCCCCCTCGAAGAACGACCCGCTCCCGAGGCCGGTCTCGTCGCGGTGGCCGGGCGAAAAGGGAGTCTCCTGCCGGTCGAGGCGTGCGGCAGGACGGGGCTTCGGCGACCTTCCTATTCCTGGAAGCGGTACTCGTAGTGGAAGTGGATCGCGGCGCCGTTCCCGCCGGCCCCGGCTCCCTGCCCCCACGTTCGCACCGTGACGACCTGGACGTCCCCGTCCTCGGGGCTTCTCCAGCCGAGGTCGAGGGTAACGGACCGACTGTCGGGCGGCTTCCGGGCGGCTGACCCCAACCCTCCCTGGAGCACGCTCCCGTTCCATGTCGTCTGACTGACGAAGTTCGCGGCCTTGGGAGGCGCCGTCGCGCGTATCGCCTCTGTCCGGCCCGTGGACACGGCGATCTCAGCGCCCCAGCCTACCCGTGGCTCGGGGACCCGGATCGAGTCGAGTCGAAGCGTCACGTCGAAGGTCTCGTCCCGTCCGACCGAGGCCGGAAGAGGGCTCCAGCTCATTGCGTAGTCGAATTGCCACGTCGTCTGCCGGTCGGGCACCGTCACGTGAATCTTCGCGGAGTTGACGCCGGCCTCCGCCGTCGCCCGGGAGCTCGTGACCCGTGGGTCCTTCCAGACGTCGTTCCATTGCCTCACGAGCACCCATCGCCCGGGGCCCTTCTTCGCCACCGGCGTCGGAGGGGCGGCCGTCTCCTTCTCGACCGCGGCGGTGGCGCGGTCCTCGGCCAGCACGGTCCCGTCGGGATGGACGAGCTTCACGGTGAACGGGTACTCGCCTTCCCGGACGAGGACCGGGGCCACTTTGGACGTCGAGCCCTCGGTCGCCACGACCTCGCCCGCGCCCGGCCACGACCATTCGAAGCGGTAGACGCCCTCGGGCCGGGCGTGAGCTTCGAAGTCGAACGTGGCTCCGGGCGGTCCGACGCCGCGCCGAGGCTGGATGACGACCTCGTGCCGGAGCTCGTACGGCGGGCTCTCGAAATGGCGGCTGCCGGAGTCGATCTCGACGTGGAGCTTCTGGCCGTGCGCGAAGGAGTAGAGCTCCTCCTCGCCGGTCAGAGCGGTTCGACCGTCCGACACGAAGACTCGGAGCGGAGCCTTCACCATCTTTCCCGCGACGTTCTCGATCGTGTCGAGGAGGCCCTTCCGGAAGTGCAGCTTCCGGGTGGCCTCCACCTTCCCGCCGCGGGTGATGACGAGGGCGCCGGGCCCGGTGTACGCGACGTCGAGGTCGAAGGCCGACCATGCGGGGTCGCGCTCGCGGAGGTGGACCATCCCGGGCTCGATACGGACGACCTGACGCCCCGAGGAGCCGTCCGGGCCGGGCCCCTCGAGCCGGTACTCCGCCTTCAGCTCGAGGGTGGGGAAGAAGAGGTCCATCAGGTCGGCGCAGGCGTGGATGGCGACGGGCAGGAGGGCGGCCGCCTGCTCGCGGGCGAACGCCTGGGGAACCATGTACGGACCGAGCTTGCTCGTGAAGCCCGAGGCGGTCTCGAGCCCGGGGCCGAAGATCACCGAGTGATCGGGGTCGAACCAGTGGAAGCTGAGGCGTTCCTGGGCCATCGGGACCTCGCGCCCCGCGACCCTGCCGAGCAGCTTCGTCACGGCCCGCTTCCCGACGAAGCCCCGGACCGTGGCCGTCCGGACCACGAGGTCGCCGAACTGGGGCGAGGGATAGGGCGGCATGCCGTTCGTCGGGAGCGTCCCGGTGCGCCGGTCGAAGATCGTGTCCATCGAGTAGAAGGTGCGATTCGTGAAGAGAGCGACCTGGCGGGAAAGCGCCCTCGGCGCCTGGAGCGTCCCGCCGGCACTTGAGAGGTAGGGCCTCAAGGCCGCGTCGATGACGGGGCTCGCGGCGGCGAGGCGGACGTCCGAGGTCGTCACGGCGGACTCGATCGGCTCGTCCATCGGGTGCGAGTCGTTTCGCACGTGGGCCGGCTGGGTCATGTCGCCGATCATGTGCATCGCCTCGCCGAGCGCCCGGTAGGCGCGGGCGAGGTAGAGGGAACGCTGCTCGGCCGCGTTCCCCGGCACGAGGCTTACGTTCGTCTTGAAGTGGCTCTCTCGGAGACCGGGAGGAGGCGGGACGTCCTCCGGAGTCTCCATCGCGAGCTTGTACGCGACCATTCCTTGACGAAGGCTGAAGGGATTGTCCGGGTGGTCGAGGGCCCAGGTCACGGCCTCGATCCCCGGGCTGTCGTAGGTGCCGTGCGCCCAGAGCTGATCCGTCAGGAACGGCACCCCCGCCACCTGGAGCGGGTCGTAGAAGTGCCTCACCGAGGCGTAGAGGTGCGGCTCGTCGGCCCAGTCGCCGCCGAGGCTGATCCAGGCGGGCATGGCGTGACGCGCTTCGCCGATCTCGTAGGCCTCTGCGAGGCCTCCCGACGGCTTGACGAACATCGTCGAGCTCGTCACGGCGATGCCGCGGTGCAGGGCCTTGCGCTCGTCGGTCGGGACCGGCCCGAGCCGGAACTTCTCGGACGGCTCCCGTTCCATCTTCGCGAAGAACGCGGCCACGGCCTCGGCATTGATCTGCCTGTGGGGGGCCTGCGTCCAGCCCCGAAGCGGCGTCACGACGCCCAGAATCGTCAGCGCGAGCGCGCCGGAGGCGACGCGCGCCGTCCGGGCGCCCCTCAGAAGTCGAAGAGGACCCATCGGTCGTCCCTCCGGCACCATCGGAGGTAGAAGTCGAATCCGTCGATCGTCACCGTGTACTCGGCGGTCCGGACCGTCGTCGCGACGGACGGCTCCGCGGGGGGCGCGAGGAAGGTGAGCTGCGATCTCTCGAGCAGGTCGGCGAAGGAGGCCATCGCCGCCGGCTTGTTGCGGAACAGGGCGGCGTACGTCGCCTGCCGCTCCGTGGCGATCCAGGAGACCGCCTCGTCCACCGCGCCGGCCCTCAGCGCCCGCTGGAACGCGCGGAGGCTGTCGCCGATCCGCCGCCGCTCGGCTTCGAGGTCCGGGTACTCCTTCCAGTCGTCGACGGGCGGGGGGGGCGCCGGGGGCGCCTGCGCGGTCGCGGTCTCGATGGCCCGTCGATTCCCGTCGCCTGCGTCGCCGCCGTCCGCGCCCGGGTGCGACCCCCAGAACCACCAGCCGAGGGCCCCGAGCAGGAGGAGGAGCGCGGCCGCTGGCGCCGCGACGAGAAGACCCCGTGCGAACGGCGAGCGTCGCCGCGCGGAGGTTTCGGGCCGCTTCGGGGTGGGGCGGGGGAGAGGCGCGGGGACCGGGGGAAGGAGGCCGGGGATCGCAGTCGCCGGGGTCCATCGATCGAGGCCGGGGCCCCAGAGCTCGTCGTCAGGCGCAACCTGTCCGTTCGCCGCGAAGCCGGTCAGGTCCTCCCAGGCGTACGGGCCGAGGCGTTGGCCGCCCCGGGCGAGGAAGTAGCTCGCGTCCCCGTCGGCGGCGTCGGGCGGCGTGCCGGCCGCCGGGACGTCGCGAAACTCGAGCTCGACTCCGCAGAGCCGGACGCGGTCGCCGTCTTTCAGGAGAGCTCTGGAGACGCGGCGCCCGTTCACGCGGGTGCCGTTGGAGCTGCCGAGGTCCTCGATCGCCCAATCGTCCCCGCTCCGCACGAGGCGCGCGTGGTGGCGGGAGACTCCCGGGTCGGCGAGGACGAAGTGGTTGTCGGGCTCGCGGCCCAGGCCGAGCGGGCCGTCGCCGCCCAAGGGCTCGGAACGGCCCGTCTCCCCCGTGCACCACCGGATCTCGGCCATGAACGACCTCTGCCGGGTCTCCCCGGAAGAGGGAACGGACGCCCGCTCCCTCCGCGACTTCCCAGTATCGCCCAGGCGGTCCCCGGCCGCCCCGAACCCGCCGGCTACAGCGTCTCCCCCTCGAAGTACGACCCGCTCCCGGGGCCGGTCTCGTCGCGGTGACCCGAGGGCAGGAGAACGATCGGCGGGAGCTCGTTCTCGACGAGGTAGCCGAAGCGCTGCCGGAAGTCGGCGAGCGACATGCCGCAGGTGGCCGCGAACTTCGCGAGCTCGTGCGGGTCCTCGAAGTCGTCCTTCCGGAGCCGGATCATGTAGCGGCGCGCGATCGCGTACCGGGTCGAGTGGACGTCCACCATCCTCACTTTCGTCCGTCCCGTCGCCGGGTCGAGCATCTGCTCGAACGGGATCGCGACGAAGTTCCCCCCCTGCATCGAGACCATCGCCCCCGTGCCGCCGGAGAGGATGTACTTGGCCGCGCAGTACCCGAGGTCGCGCGTGTACTCGAGGTCGAACGGGATCGGGTCGGCGCAGCGGAGCTCGTAGCCGATGTTCTTGTCCGTGACGGTCGCCTTCACGCCGAGCTTCTTCAGCTCCTCCTGGACGGCCATCTTCAGGATCTCGCCGATGTTCACATCGGCGATCCGGAGGTGCCCGTGGGCGTCCCGCTCGGCCTCCGCGAGCCCCTTCAGCTCCTCGGGGTCGAGCTCGAGGACGAGCCCCTCGGCGATGATCGCCACGCCGTCTCGCCGCCCGTAGCTGAGCCTCTTCAGGATCGCCCCGACGAGCGTGTCGACGATCGCCTTGAACCTCACCTTCTGCCCCTGGAACTCCTCCGGGATCAGCGTGAGAGTTGCTCCCGCGGCCTTGCCGATCCCGAGGGCGAGGTGGCCGGCCTTCCTCCCCATCGCGATGACGAAGTACCAGCGCGAGGTCGTCCGCGCGTCGACCATCAGGTTCTTGACGATCTCGACGCCCACATGGCGCGCCGTCTGGAAGCCGAAGGTGTCGACGTCGGGCGGGAGGTCGAGGTCGTTGTCGATCGTCTTCGGGACGTGGACGACGGCGATGCGGCCGTCGGCCTTCTCGGCGAGCTTCATCGCGGAGAAGGCCGTGTCGTCGCCCCCGATCGTGACGAGGCGGGAGACGTTGAGGCGAAGGAGCGAGATGACGGCGTTCTCGAGGAGCTGCGGGTCCTTCGTCGGGTTCGCGCGGGCGATGCCGATGTGCGAGCCGCCGCGGAAGTGGATCCGGCTCACCTCTTCGATCGTGAGCGGGTGGACGTGCTCGATGTTCCCCTGCATGAGCCACTGGAAGCCGTCGCGGATGCCGAGGACGGAGACGCCCTCGAGCTCGGCGCGGATCGTGGCCGCGCTGATGACGCTGTTGATGCCGGGCGCCGGCCCGCCGCCGACGAGGATGGCCATGTTCTTGTGCGGGCTCGTGGTCATGAGGCCTCCGTGAGGCGGGGAAGTCTACGGCAGCGAGGCCGCGACGCCGGAACCGTAAGCCCGCAGGGCGTCACGCGGAGGGGGCGA
>Ga0116154_10002781_pt1 | contig 12907 bp, 9 predicted proteins | sample AD_UKC030_MetaG_FD_89898 | JGI IMG/M metagenome (GOLD analysis project Ga0116154, IMG submission 89898) | Active sludge microbial communities of municipal wastewater-treating anaerobic digesters from USA - AD_UKC030_MetaG | ecosystem: Engineered > Bioreactor > Anaerobic > Digestate | place: USA...
CAAGGGCTCGGGCAACATCGCCGCCGTGGCCCCCGGGGTGGCCGAGGCGCTCATCACCACCGTGGCGGGCCTCGCCACCGCCATCCCGGCCATGATGGCCTACAACTATTACGTGCATCGCGTCCGCGTGTTCGCAGGCGAGCTCGAGGGGTTCGCCAACGAGCTCATCGGGACCATGGCGCGCGAGGGGCTGCTCTAGGTGTCGCGGCTCGGGAGTCTGGGCGGCGGCGACGACGGGGACATGAGCCCGAGTGCGGATATCAACGTCACGTCGCTGGTCGACGTCGCCTTCGTGCTGCTCATCATCTTCATGATCGCCGCCCCGATGATGACCGGGGGCGTGGACGTCCAGTTGCCCCGGGCGGAGGCGCGGCCCCTCCCCTCGAGCGAGGCGATGGTGGTCTCTGTGGACCGGCAAGGCCGGATCTTCATCGACCAGACCCGGGTGACTTACAACGATTTCCGGGTGACGTTTCGGGCGCTCGTCGAGAGCCGGAAGCCGTCGGGCGTGTACCTCCGGGCCGACCAGCGCGTCCCCTACGGCGACGTCGTCCGCGTGCTTGCGGTCATCCGGAATTCGGGTATCAAGGACGTCGGCCTGGTGGCGGAGGAGGAGGATCAGGGGCGGTGAGTCGACCGATTGCGGTGCGGCGGAGAGCGCCGGAGGTGGCGGCGGGGGCGGCGGGCACGGCGCTCATTCATCTTTCCCTCCTGGCGCTCCTGATCGGGGGCATCAAGACCGCGGCACCCATGGCACCCGTCTACGCCGTGGAACTCGTGGCGGCCCCGTTGCCCTCGCCGTCTCGCCGTCCCGCGCCCGAGGCCGTCAGTCGGCCGGTGGAGCCGCCCGACCCCGGACCTCCAGCGGCCACGAAGTCCAAGGTGACCCCGATCCCGGCGCCCAAGGCGCCGCCCAGGCCGAAGTCCACCGCGCCGAAGTCGGAACCGTCGAACGTCAAGCGGGAACCAGCGCCGCGCTCGGAATCGAAGGTGGCCCCCGCGCCCGGCGAGACGCCCAGCACCGGCACCGACGCCGTCAACATCAAGACGCCCGGACTGCAGTTCGCCTACCCGGAGTACCTTCGGAACATCGTGTCGCAGGTCTACCGCCGCTGGGAACGTCCTGGCGGGAACCAGGCCCTCCGGGCCGAGGTCAGTTTCTTCATTTTGCGGGATGGAAGCGTGCGTGATATCCGATTCGTGACCCCCTCGGGCAATTTCAGCTTTGACCTGAGCGCCCAGGGCGCCATCGAGGCCGCGGGCAACGCGAAGGCCTTCGGCCCCCTTCCGGACGGCTACGAGGCGGACGTCCTGCCGGTGAGCTTCTTCTTCACGCCGAGGAGCGGGTCGTGAGGGCGGCCGTCGCGCTGGGCCTGTTGGTGCTCGCCGCCGCCCCACTCAGAGCGCAGGATCCGATCGACCGTGGAGTCCGGGTCGGCATCACCTACACGGCCGGCACCCGCCCGCGGCTCGTCCTCCTGCCGGGCGCGGGGCTCGATTCCGTCCGCGCCATCCTCCAGCGCGACCTCGACTTCAGCGACCGGTTCGAAGTGCTGCCGCTCGAGTCCGGCAGCGCCGCCTCCGGATCCACCGTCAACTACCAGCTCTACCGGACGCTCGGCGCCGAGTACGGCGTGGACGTGCGGTCGGACGCCGCGGGCGTCGTCGTGCGCCTGCACGACATCGGCTCCGGTACCGTCCGGCAGCAGCAGCCGTTCCCCTTGCCCGCCCAGTCAGCCCCCGGGTTCCGCATGGCCGTCCATCGGGTCTCCGACGAGGTGGTCCGTTGGGTCACGGGGACGCCTGGCGTCGCCGCGACGCGCCTGGTGGTCCTCATGAACAAGCGCGCCTATCGCGTGGACAGCGACGGCGCGGATGTGACGCCCATCACGCCCGCATCGGAAACGGTGCTCTCCCCGACCTGGTCGCCCGACGGCCGATACGTGGCCTACACCCGGTTTCTCGATGGCGCGGGCCCGATCATGCTGCACGACCTGGCCACCGGGCGCGCGCAGCGGGTATTCGGGACCGAGTCGCAGCTCAATTTCACGCCGGCCTTTTCGCCCGATGGCCGCTCCCTGGCCTTCGCGCGAACCGACCAGCAGGGCGGCACCGACATCTACGCCGTGAACGTGACCGACCAGTGTTGCCTTCGGCGGTTGACCGTGGGGCGCTTCGCGGATAACCTTTCGCCCACGTACGCGCCCGATGGACGGCGGATCGCGTTCGTCTCCACCCGGCCCGGGACGCCGCAGATCTACGCGATGTCTTCCGACGGCACTGACCAGGAGTTGCTGGCGCCTTATGATTATGGAGCCACCGGGCCGTCGAACGCGCCCGAGTGGTCGCCTGACGGCGCGTCGGTGGCGTTTCACCGGGACATCGACCGGGCGCCGCAGGTCTTCATCCTTGAGGTGGGGAGCCGTCGCTTCAAGCAGCTGACCTCGAGCGGGCGGAACTCCGACCCGACCTGGGCTCCCGATGGCCGGCATCTGGCGTTCGTCTCCGACCGGAGTGGCCGGGCGCAGGTCTGGATTATCGATACCGAGACGGGGCGCATCCGCCAGCTTTCGCTGACGGGTGAGGTTCGCCTCCCTCATTGGTCCCGCCGGTTTGGCGCGGCCTCACCGTAACAGAACCCCCTGACTGGAGTGCACCCCATGAAGTCTCGTTCCCTGCTGGTCTTCGCCTTGCTCGCTGCCGCCGCCTGCGGCGGCAAGAAGCCGGCTGAGACCCCCGCGCCCGCCCCCGCGCCCGCGCCGATCGACAGCACCGCCATCAAGGCCCGGATGCGCCAGGACTCGATCAACGCCGCCGAAGCCCGCGCCCGCGCGGCCGCCGACGCCGCAGCGCGTGCCGCCGCCCAGCTGCAGGCGCAGCTCTCGGCGGAGGTGAGTGCGATGATCCACTTCGACTTCGACAAGGCCGACATCAAGCCCGAGGACCAGGCCAATCTCGACCGCAAGGCCGCCATCCTGAAGGCGAATCCCGGTCTCAGCATCCAGATCGCCGGCAACTGCGACAACCGCGGGTCCGACGAGTACAACCTCGCCCTCGGCAACCGCCGCGCGGCCGCCGCGCAGCGCTACCTGATCAACCAGGGCGTCTCGGCCAGCCAGATCACCATCGTGTCGTACGGCGAGGAGCGCCCGGTCAACCCGGCGAACGACGAGGCCGCATGGGCCGAGAACCGGAACGACCAGTTCACGCCGACGGCCGGCGGCAACAACCTCGTGGCGCCGAAGTGATCCGTCGGATCGCGCCGGTCCTCGCGCTGGCGACCGTCGCGCTGGGGGGATGCGCCCTCCGGAGCGACGTGCGCCGGCTCGAGGAGCAGTTGACCACCATGCAGGACGACAACGACCGGCGCGATTCCCTTCGCGCCGCGCAGCTCACCCAGATTCTCGCGCTGCAGCAGCGGACCAGCGACTCGCTGGCCGCCGTCCAGGCCAGCCTCCTCGCCTTCCGCGGAGAAACGCTCGGGCAGCTCTACGACGTGCAGAAGCAGATCCTGCAGGTCCAGGAGCTGACGGGGCAGAGCACCCGCCGCCTCAACGAGCTCCGCGGCGACCTCGACGCCCGCGGCCAGCAGTTGGGTGGCGCCGCCCCGGCGGCGGGCGGGGCCGCGAACGCCTCGGCGGTGCAGATGTACGAGGCGTCGCTCCAGCAGTTGCGCCGCGGGAGCCCTACGACCGCGCGGGCGGGGTTCCGGCAGTTTCTCGAGCAGTACCCGACCGCGGCCGAGGCGCCGGACGCGCTCTACTTCATCGGCGAGAGCTTCGGCACGGAGGCTCCCGATTCGGCGGCCGCCTACTACACTAAGGTGGCCGACCAGTTCCCGGCGTCCACGCGGGCCGCGAGCGCGCTCTACCGGCTCGGCGCCATGGCGGAGTCGGCCAGGGACACCACGGCTGCCCGCGGCTACTACCAGCGCCTGATCTCGAAGTACCCGACGTCGAACGAGGCCGCGCTCGCCCGCGACCGCCTGAAGGCGCTCGGGCAGTAGCCCGGCGCCCGCCTGACCGATGGCCGCCTCCAGTGGCGAGATGCCGTTCCTCGATCACCTCGAGGAGTTGCGCTCGCGGATCCTGAAAGTGCTCGTGGCGGTCATCGTCGGGTTCGGGGCGGGGTTGTGGATCGTCCAGCGGTTCCAGTTCGTCACCCTGCTGAAGGCACCGATCGCACCCTACCTGTCCGGCGGCCGGCTCACCGTGCTGAGCCCGACCGAGCCGGTCATGATCGTCCTGCGGCTCTCCTTCCTGCTCGGGCTCGTCCTCGCGTCGCCCTTTCTCCTCTACCAGATCTGGGGCTTTCTCTCCCCGGCGCTCTACGAGAAGGAACGTCGCGCCTTCGTGCCCGCCCTGGTAATCGGGACGTTGTTGTTCCTCGTCGGCGCCGTCCTCGGCTACGTCTTCGTGGTCCCGCAGGCCCTCCGCGTCCTCTTCAGCTTCCAGACGGACGCGCTCCAGCCGATGATCACGTACGACGCCTATTTCGGCTTCGTCCTCCAGATCCTCATCGGGCTGGGGCTCTCGTTCGAGATCCCCCTCGTCCTCACGATCCTGGCCGGATTCGGCCTGGTCACACCGGCCGCGCTGCACCGCTTCCGGCGGTTCGAGGTGGTGCTGGCGTTCGCGGCCGGCGCGCTCCTCTCCCCAGGCGCGGACGTGCTCTCGATGCTGATGATGACGATCCCCATCCTCCTGCTCTACGAGATCGGGGTGGCCGGGGCCATGCTGATGCACCGCCGCCGGCTCAAGCGCGCCGCGTCGGCGGCGGTGTCGGGCCTGGTGCTGCTCACGCTGTGGGGCTCGCCGGCGGAGGCCCAGAAACCGACGCTTCCGACGGGCCGGCCCGCGAAGGGCGTTCCCAGCGCGCCGTCGGCGGCCGCCCCGGGCGCCCCCGCCCAGGCGCTCGACGATTCGGCGGCGCGCGCACGAATCCAGAGCGGCCAGGCGGTGGACACGGCGGCCGCGCGGCGGCTCGGGCTTCCCACCGGCCCGGTCTTCCCCTTTCCGGCCCCCGACTCGTTGATGCAGCAGCTGCTGCAGCGGGAGGGGTACGTGGTGACGCGCTATCGCGCCGACACGGTCACCCTCTTCGCCGAGGAGAAACGGATCCTGATGGTGGGGGAGGCGCGCACGGAGCGGGAGGGGGCGACGCTGGAGGCCGGCGAGATCGACTACCAGGACGCCAAGGGGATGCTCGACGCCCGCGGATCGCCGATGCTGTTCAGCGCCGACAATATCCTGATCGGGCAGGGGATCCGGTACTACACTGATTCGAAGCGGGGCGTCGTCAACGGCGCCCTCACGAATTTTGACCAGGGGGGTACCGAGTGGTTCCTCCGCGGCAGCATGGCCCAGGACTCGAGTTCCAGCCGCATCTACGCCCAGTCGAGCGAGATCACCAGCTGCGACCTCCCCGACCCGCACTATCACTTCTCCGCCGGGGAGGTGAAGTGGATCCACGGCGAGGTGATGGTGGCCCGGCCGACGGTGCTGTACGTCCGTGACGTGCCCGTCCTCTGGCTGCCCTTCGTCTTCCAGGACGGGCGGCCCAATCGGCATTCCGGCATCCTCGTGCCCCGCATCGGCATCAACGACATCGTCCGGTCGTCGAGCGACTACCAGCGCCAGATCACCAACATCGGGTACTACTGGGCGGCCAGCGATTATTTCGACCTGACCGTTCGGATGGACTGGCTCAGCGGCCGGTACACGCAACTCGGGTTCTTCGGCCAGTACCGCTGGCTCGACCGCTTCACGAACGGTTCCATCGGCCTGAGCCGGCAGTGGGCGACCGACGGCGGCCGCTCCACCGGCGTCATCTGGGATCACCACCAGGTCTTCTCGCTCAGCAGCTCGCTCAACCTCTCGCTGAATTACGTGACGAACAGCAGCATCGTCAGTAACAACGCGATCGACCCGCTGCTCACCACACAGCAGATCACCAGCGCGCTCAACTACACCCATCGCTACCTGTGGGGCACGCTCACGCTCGGCGGCAACCTCCGGCAGAACCTGGAGAACAACAGCCTCACCAGCCAGCTCCCGGCGGTCACGCTGAGCCCAAAGCCGGTGAACATCGGCCAGCACGTGACCTGGTCGCCGGCCCTCTCCTTCGCCACCGACTGGCAGCGCAAGCAGCCGCTGAGTCCGCCTCAGACGATCCTGCGTCCGGACAGCACCCTCGACACCCTCGCCGGCACCTGGAACTCGCGCACGACCACCTTCTCGATCCAGACCCCGTTTCGCGTGGGCGACTTCAACTGGCGGAACAGCCTTCGCGTCCGGGACTTCGAGGACAACATCCCTGACCTGGACAGCACCTGGGTCCCGGACCCCGGCAACCCGGGCGATTCACTGCTCGTCACCACGACCTTCATCGGGCAGTATTCCACCGGGCTCGACTGGGACACCGGCATCAACCTGCCGCTCCTCTTCCGCGGCAGCTGGAAGCTCCAGCCGTCCGTCGGGCTGACCAACGTCGCCTCCGGGCAGGACTATCTCATCCGGAACGAGCGCACCGACGGGGCGTGGGTCGCCCAGGCCAAACGCTTCGCCTTCAGCCTCGGCGTCAGTCCGACTTTCTTCGGCTTCTACCCCGGCTTCGCCGGCTTCCAGCGTGTCCGGCACAGCTTTGCTCCCGTCATCAACTACTCGATGGCGCCCTCCGCGGAAGTGCCGGCGGACTTCGCAGCCGCCGTGGCGACGCGCGGGGGAGCCATCCAGCTCACCAGCCCCCGGATCGAGCGGCTGACCGTCGGGCTGAACCAGAACATCGAGGGCAAGCGGCTCAACCCGGCTGCCACCGACACGAGCTCCCCCGACGCCAGCCGGAAGCAGCGAATCCTCAGCATCGTGACGAGTCCCGTCGGGTACGATTTCGAGCAGGCGAAGGAGCCGGGTCGCACCGGATGGACCACCCAGTTCCTCACCAACTCCTTCCAGAGCGACCTGCTCCCCGGCTTCAACCTGGCCATCACCCACGACTTGTGGGACAGCACCGTCGGCCTCGAGACGACATCGTTCGATTTCTCGCTGAAGCAGGTGAACATGAGCTTCGCGGTTTCCGCGGCCACCTTTGCGCCGATCCTCAGGCTGTTCGGCGTGGCGACCCCCGCGCCGAGCGGGAGCGCCGAGCCGGACCTCCGGGGCTACGTGGCGGACACCTATCGCCCCGTCCGCCCGGGTCCCGAAGCGATCTACGGATACAACCCGGGGAACACGCCGCTCGGCCGCGCCTTCCGGGCCAACGTGAGCTATACCTACCAGAAATCCGACAACGGCGGCCTCTCGCAGTCCAACATCGGGTTCAACACGACCTTTTCGCCGACGCCGCTCTGGGGGGTGTCCTGGTCCACGCAGTACAACGTCACCGACGGGACCTTCGAATCGCAGATCATCCGCCTCGAGCGCGAACTGCACGAATGGCGGGCGGGATTCAACTTCGTCCGGAACCCGAACGGCAACGTGTCGCTCTACTTCTCGATTTCGCTCACCGATCTCCCCGCCATGAAGCTCGACTACAACCAGTAGTCGCCAGGAGGCGCAAACGTCCTCGATGGCGGACATGAGCGCCCCCGTACGCATATCGTAACACAATATGGCATAATGACTTGAGGTTCATTCCGACATGGCATGGACCGTGCGTTTTCCCAAGTGTCCCCTCTTCGAGGAACTCCGATGCGTCTCGTCTGGGCCGGTGCGGCCGTGCTGACACTCGCCGCCTGCGATTCCTACACTGAAGTCATCGCCCCGCCCCCCGGAGGCATCCAGCCGCCGGTTGCGCTCTATTATCAGGTCGAGCCCATCGGGACCGGAACGGCGCCATCCGGCCTGCTGCTCTCGTGGCCCGACGACGGCGATCCCAATCTCGCCGTCTGGCATGTCTATTCACGAGGCTCGACGGCCGAGGCATTCGGGCTCCGCGGCTCAACCACCTCCAACACCTACCACGACAACGGCCCGCCGGACTTGCAATACTACGTGACGGCGGAGGACCTGAACGGCTTCGAGAGCGGCGCGAGCCCGACCGTCACGATCGACGAGCGCCTGGCCCTGCCGGCGCCCGCGTCACTCTTCAGCATCAGCCTCGACGGCGCCATTGCGCTCGACTGGACCGACAACGCCCACGACGCCTCCCCGGCCCGGTTCGCCGCCTACCGGATCTACAGCGCGGCGTACGACATTGACGCCAACCTCTGCGACGTGGACTGGTTCCTCGAGGGCACCACGGTGGCACCGGAGTTCATCTCCGGCGCGCTACCCAACGGCCAGCCGCGCTGCTTCGCGGTAACCGCCGTGAGCGTCGAAGGGTACGAGAGCCTCTGGTCCCCGATCCGGGCCGACACCCCCCGTCCTGACGCGCGGAACATCGTCCTGTACGCGCGGGAGCTGACGCTCAGCCAGAGCGGGTTCCGTTTCTGGAAGGACCTGAACTTCGACCAGTTCGTGCAGCCCTCCGAGCTCGGGCTCGTCGGCCCCGGCAACGCCCCCGACATCGACTTCGTGGTCGAGCGGAACGGCCTCGGCGGCCTGCGGTTCCGCCCGGTGCGCGCCGGCACCGGCGTCGAGTTCTACGGCAACGCCCCGGTCGGCGACCTGACCGACGTCGACTGGGCGCCGGACCAGGTGTACAGCCCGCTGCCGATCGACGCACTCGTCGGCTGGGGATACGTGTTCGAGATGAGCGGCGGCGACGCCTTCGCCCGGTACGGCGCGATCCGCGTCACCCACGTCGGCCAGGACTTCCTGATCCTCGACTGGGCGTACCAGACCGATCCGGGGAATCCGGAGCTCGTGGTGGGCGGCGGTATTCGCGCCGCCAGGCCGACCGGAGTGACGATCGCGCACTAGGACGGGCTTGTGCGGGCCGGGATGTTCGGGCAATTTCGGCAGATGCCTACCGACACCCTGCTGCTCGACGGCAACTCGCTCACAGTCCCCGCCGTGGTCCACGCGGCACGCAATCCTGCGTGCCGCGTTGGCGTTCAGCCCGGCGCCCTCGCGGCGCTCGCGGCAAGCCGGTCACGCGTCGAACGCGCCCTCGCCTCGGGCCAGACCATCTACGGCATCAACACCGGGTTCGGCAAGCTCGCCAACGTCCGAATCGCGCCGGCGGATCTCGAGCGGCTCCAGGTCAACCTGATCCGGAGCCACGCCGCCGGAGTCGGGGCGCCACTGCCGCCCGACGTCGTTCGCGGGCTGATGATCCTTCGGGCGAACGTCCTCCTCCGCCCGACCAGCGGCGTGCGCCCCGCCCTCGTGGAGGCGCTCCTCGGCCTCCTGAACGCCGGCATTGTGCCGCTGGTGCCGGAGCAGGGCAGCGTTGGGGCGAGCGGGGACCTGGCGCCGCTGAGTCACGTGGCGCTGGTCCTGATGGGGGAGGGGGAGGTGCTCGAGGCGGGGCGGCGCGCGCCGGCCGCCGCCGCGCTGGCGGCCGCCGGGCTCGCGCCGTACCGTTTCGCGCCGAAGGAAGGGCTCGCCTTCATCAACGGCACGCAGGCCCAGACCGCGATGCTGGCCCTGATGATCCACGACGCCGAGGTGCTCTGGCGGAGCGCGGTGGGCGTGGCGGCCATGAGCCTCGAGGCGCTCCGCGGCACGCCGACGCCGCTGGACGAACGGATCCACGCCGCCCGCCCCCATGCGGGCCAGATCGAGACCGCCCGCCTGATGCGGGAGCTGCTCACCGACAGCGCCATCCGCGAATCCCACCGGGACGACGACCCCCGGGTCCAGGACGCGTACAGCCTCCGGTGCACGCCGCAGGTGCTCGGCGCGGTGTGGGACGCGATCGCGTTCGCGGCGCGGACGACCGCCGTCGAGCTCAACGCCTCGACCGACAATCCCCTCGTCTTCGACAACGGCGACGTGCTCTCCGGCGGCAACTTCCACGGCCAGCCGGTGGCGCAGGCCCTCGACTTCCTCGCGGTGGCCGTCACCACGCTGCAGGCGATTTCGGAGCGCCGGGTGGAGCGCCTGGTGAATCCCGACCTGTCGCAGGGGCTCCCCGCCTTCCTCACGAGCGACCCTGGGCTTTCGTCGGGCTACATGATGGTGCAGATCACGGCCGCGGCGCTGGTGGCGGAGTCCCGCACCCTGGCCCACCCGGCGAGCATCGGGTCGATCCCGACGGACGCGAACCAGGAGGACTTCGTCCCGATGGGGATGGGGGCGGCCTACAAGGCGCGACGGATCCTCGACAACGCGGTGCACGTCGTCGCCACGGAGCTGCTGTGCGCGGGACAGGGGCTCGACCTCCTGCGGCCGCTTACGCCGGGCCGCGGCGTCGGCCTGCTCCACGACCGGCTCCGGGGGCTGCGCCCGGCGGTGCCGCCGCTCGCGGAGGACCGGCCGCCCGCGCCCGATCTTGCGCGGCTGGCGGAGGCGATCCGGGCCGGGGTCTTCGATCCCGCCACGCTCGCCTAGCTTGCTCCCCCCCTTCCGCCTCCATATCTTTCCGAGGTGCTTCGCGCACAAGTCTAAGTCCAAGTCCTGTCGCCGCTTTCCTCCTTCTCTGGCCGAGCCCGAATGAACCTCGAAAAGCTCAAGGACACCGCCAGGAAGCACGAGCAGAAGGAGGAGTGGCGGAAGGCCATCGAGGTCTACCAGCGAGTCCTCGAGGCGTTCGAGTCCGGCGAGGAAGCCGCGCCCGACTTGGCCCTCTACAACAAGGTCGGCGACCTGCACCTGAAGGTCGGGGACATCCCCGCCGCCGTTCGCTCGTACGAACGGGCGGTCGAGCTGTACAGCGAACAGGGATTCTCCAACAACGCCATCGCCGTCTGCGGCAAGATCCTCCGCTACGATCCCCACCGCACCCGCACGTACATCCAGCTCGCCCGGCTCCACGCGAAGAAGAACATGGCCGGCGAGGCCAAGAAGAACCTGATCGAGTATCTCGACCGCATGAATCGCGATAACATGCGGGACACCGCGCTTCGCGACGTGAAGGAGTTTGCGGACCAATTCGGCAGCAGCGACGAGATCCGGGTCATGCTGTCCGAACTGCTGCGTGTGGCGTCGCGGGGCGCCGAGGCGCGGGAGCAGCTGGAGAAGCTCGCGACGGAGCTGGAGGGCCGCGGGGACCAGACTGGCGCGCAGCGAACGCGGGAGCGGATGCACGAAATGGAGGCGACCGCGCCGGCGCCGGCCGAAGAGCCCCGTCGCCGTGGCGACCTCGTGTTCCTCGACATCGGCCTCGACACTCCCTTCGGGTCGCCGGTCGGGTTCGGCGCCCCGACGCGCGAGGTCCGGACGGCTGACGAGCCGCCGCCCGTGGCCGACGCGCCGGTGGACGAGGTCACCATGTCCGCGTCGGACCTGCTGCAGTCCGAACTCGAAGCGGGCGACCTGGAGTTCGAGGTGGTCCCGATGGAGGGTCTGGAGCGGGTCGGGACGGCGGACCTCGACAATCTCGAAATTCTCCCCGCGGATCCCGACCTGGTCGAGGACAACACCACCCTCGACGCCGAGGACCTTCCCGCGCCGCTCGAGGGCTTCGAGCCGGCGGAGTTCGACCAGGCGGACACCGTCACGCTCGTGCCGACGGACTCGACCGGCCTGGTGTCCGACATGACGTTCGACCTGCCGGTCTCGGCCATCCAGGATGACCCTGCGCCCGCGGGACGGATCGAGGAGTCGCCGCTCCTGGGAGACGTCGACGTCGACCTGGCCGACGGGGCCGACGCCGAGAGTTACGTCGTCGAGGCGCCGCCGGTCTGGGCCACCGACGATCCGGCGCTGCAGCTGGTGGAAGGCGAGGCGCCCGCCGCCGGCGCGCAGGGCGCCGGCGTGGAGGAGGTGTCGGCCGAGGCGCGCGTGACGGAGCTCGAGGACCGGGTCCTCGACAACCCCGATGATCCTGCCGTGCACCGGGCGCTCGGCGAGGCGCTGCTCGCCACCGGCGAGCACGGGCGCGGGGTGGAGGAGCTGAACCTGGCGCTCTCCCGCTTCGAGGAGCTCGAAGACTGGGACGGGGCGAACGACGTGGCGGAGGAGCTGGCCCGGCTGGAGCCGGACGGGATCCGGTACTACCAGAAGCTCGTGGAGCTCGCCTACCGCGTGGGCAACCGCACGCGCGTCGTCGACGCGTACCTGGAGCTGGGCGACGCGCTCGTCCGCGTGGGGGCCGTCGAGAAGGCGTTGGCGGTGTACGGCCGGGTGGCCGAGAGCGAGCCGGACAACGCCCGGGCGCGTGCGGCCATCGATTCGCTTGCGCCGCCTCCCCCCCCGAGCGCGCCGGCGACGGCGGCCGCGCCGCCGGAGGGGTTTGTGGACCTCGGCGCCATGGTGCTCGACGGCGACGTGGGTGGCCGGCCGAAGGACACCCGGATGCGGGTGCAGGACGAGGAGCCGACCGGCGACGAGGAGCGGGACTTCGCCGAGATGCTGAAGCAATTCAAGCGCGGGATCGACGAGAACCTCGACGCCGAGGACTTCCAGTCGCACTACGACCTGGGCATCGCGTTCAAGGAGATGGGCCTGCTCGACGAGGCGATCGCGGAGTTCCAGAAGGCGCTCCGGTCGCCCGACGCGCGGCTGCGGACCTCGGAGGCGCTTGGCTCCTCCTTCTTCGACAAGGGGCAGTTTGCGGTGGCCGAGGCCATCCTCCGCCGTGCCGTGGACGGGCTGAGCGGCCAGGACGACGAGAAGATCGGCCTGCTGTACTGGCTCGGGCGGGCGCTCGAGGCGGAGGGGCGGGGGCACGAGGCTCAGCCGTATTATCGGCGCGCGCTGGCGGTGGACATCCACTTCATGGACCTCGCCGAGCGGCTCCGCGCCATCTCGAAGGGCGGGACACCGTGACGCAAGCGATTCCCGCCACCCTCGCGGACATCCAGGCGCCCGTCCGCCCCCGGCTGGAGGAGGTCCGGTCCGAGCTGCGCCGCATCGTCGAG
>Ga0116154_10002784_pt1 | contig 12897 bp, 11 predicted proteins | sample AD_UKC030_MetaG_FD_89898 | JGI IMG/M metagenome (GOLD analysis project Ga0116154, IMG submission 89898) | Active sludge microbial communities of municipal wastewater-treating anaerobic digesters from USA - AD_UKC030_MetaG | ecosystem: Engineered > Bioreactor > Anaerobic > Digestate | place: USA...
AAATCGGATACCGGTTGATCATGATTTTGGCAGATTCGGTCTTGCCGGAGGCGCTCGGCCCCACGAGGATTAACATCAAGGATCACCTTCCGTATTTGGTCAAAAAACATTATATCACACCCGCAAGGACGGAGCCACCGAAAACCGGAAAATCTCCTTTCATTTTTTATCACATCGCACCGCCCCTTTGCATATTGGGCAAAAAAGGAGTATAATGAAAAACGCATGAAAAGAATGAAAGGAGGGACGTCGAAAACCATGAAGAAAAACCGTTTGTCTCCGCTGTTTGTGATCGTTCTGAGCTTTCTGGCTCTGATATCCGTTGGCGCAATCCTGCTAAAATTACCGATTTCCGCCCAAGAAGGAAAAACACTTTCTTGGATCGATTCCTGGTTCCTTTCTTTCTCGGGAGTCTGCGTCACGGGTCTTAGTCCCATCGCGGATCTCTCGGCGACCCTCTCGATTTTCGGAAAAGTCGTGCTGATGGCATTGATGCAGATCGGCGGATTGGGGATCGTCACCATCGCCGTCTACGTCCTCGTGCTGTTGGGAGTCAAAATCGGCATCACCGAACGTTATGTCGTCCGGGAAGCATTGAACCAATCCGGGTTGGGGGGAATCATCCGACTGGTCCGATCCATCATCTTCACCTCCCTGATCATCGAAGGATTCGGGTTTTTGATCAATTTGATCGTTTTCCTGCCGGTACGTCCGTTTTGGGAAGGTGTCGGAATCAGTTTATTCCACGCCATCTCCGCTTTCAATAATGCCGGGTTCGATCTTTTTGGTGCTTCCAGCATGATCTCGCAAGCCGATAACCTGCTGCTGAATCTCAATACGATGCTGTTGATTTTCCTTGGAGGGATCGGATTCGTCGTCATCCATGACGTTTTGCACAAAAAGAAATGGAAAGATTTGACCCTCTATTCCAAAATTGTGTTAAAGACTACGGGAATCCTCATCGTTGTCGGCACCCTTTTGATCAAGCTGCTCGAATGGGATCGGGTCACATGGCTCCAAGCAATTTTTCAAAGTGTCACTTCACGGACCGCGGGTTTCTCCACCACGGACATCGGGCTTCTCTCCGACACCACCGCCATCGTGATCATGCTTCTGATGTTCATCGGGGCTTCCCCGAACTCCACCGGGGGTGGCGTGAAAACCACGACCGCCTATACGATCTACAAGACGGTCACGAGTTTCCTCCTCGGAAAACCGACCGTGATCCGCAATCGTAAAATCGATGACGAAACCAAGTTTAAAGCTTTCAGTCTCGTTACCCTTTCCGCCTTCTGTCTGTTTGTCGCTTTCCTGGGATTGTCGGCGATCGAAGCGAAAAACATGGCTTCCGATTCCTCTTTCCTCAACATGTTTTTTGAAGCCGTTTCGGCTTTCGGAACCGTCGGTCTTTCTCGGGGCATTACCCCATATCTGATGGGCGGATCGAAAGTCATCATCATGTGCTTGATGTTCTTGGGTCGTCTGGGTCCCATCACCATTTTCGGCCTTCTCAACAAAAACTGGGGCCATCCCAATGTGTCCAGCGTCGACTATGCCTCAGAAAAAATCCTGGTCGGGTAGGTTCAATCCCGAATACTCCCCCATTTGGATGAAGGAGCGATTCCATGCGAATCTTGCGGGTTGAAAAAAACGAAGAAGGAAAAACGTTGGAGCAATTCCTTTCCGTCCGAGTTCCGACGATGGCCAAAGCGATTTTTCTTGCCCATTTACGGCGGGGAGATCTCCTCATCGACGGCCGACCCGCGGACACGGGAAAAGAAGTCCTGCGGACGGGAAATCGGATCGGACTGTCCATCGAGGAAAGGCATTTTGTCCCAAAAGCCAAACCGCAACGACTTCTGCATATCGTTTACGAAGATGAAAAAATGATCGTCGCCGATAAACCCGAGGGGATGCTTTCTCATCCCGACGAAAAACTGAAAGAACCGGATTTGTTGTCGTTGCTCACCCAACAGAAACAAGTCGCCCCGGGCACCTTCGCCCTGATCAACCGTTTGGATTTCAACACCACGGGGTTGATTCTTCTCGGAAAAGATCCCGCTTCGATCCGAGAATTGAACGATGCGGCCTTTAAAAACCAGATTCGCAAGTTCTACCGCTGTCTCGCTTGCGGGTATTGGGATCGGCCGAAAGGGGAATTGCGCGCCTTTCTGTTGAAAGACGAACCGGCAGGGTTGGTCAGAATCAGCGAATCTCCGATGCCAAAAGCCCAGGAAATCATCACCGATTATGAAGTTCTCGCCGAAGGCAACGGCCTTTCCTTGGTTGAAATCGAACTGATGACCGGTAAGACCCATCAGATCCGAGCTCATCTGGCTTCACTCGGGCACCCCATTCTCGGGGATCCTCTTTACGGGAAAGAAGTTCTCAACAAGCGGTACGGGGCGACAAAACAGGCCTTATGGGCTTCGAAACTCGTTTTTTCCATTCCGGATCCGTTGAGCCCATTGTACTATTTGACGGAAAAAACGATTGTTCATGATCAACCACAATGGTTGAAATATCTGCAAAAATAAAACGACGTCGCAACGTCGTTTTTTTCATCGAATGAGATTGCCGCGGCATATGACATGCCGGACTTGAAGTTCCCGATCCAGAATCACTATATCCGCGCCCATGCCCGGGTCCAATCGACCGAGAAAACGGTCAACACCCAGAAGCTTGGCGGGCGTCTCCGTCAGCATTTTCACCGCATCACGGAAAGGAATGCCGATTTTGACCGCATTCCGCAACAGTTGATCGGCGGAGACGACGCTTCCGGCCAGAGTTTCCGTCCCTTTCAAATAGGCCGCTTCCCGAATCTCGAGTTCCATCCGTTCGGATCCGGCTCCGATCGCCGCAGTTCCGGCGGGAGCCCCGGCCGCGCTTAGGGCATCGGTGACCAGCATCATTTTTTCGGCGGTCTTGTTACGATAAGCCCAGAGAAACATATCGGCGGGGACGTGGACCAGATCGCCGATCAGTTCGACATAAATCCGGTCATCCATCAATGCCTTTTCGGCCAATCCCGGGGCCTTTTTGCCCAGGTGATCTCCGTAGGAAGACATGGCGTTGAACAAGTGGGTGACACTGGTAAATCCGGCGGTGACGGCGCGATCGATTTCTTCGCCCCTGGCCTCCGAATGTCCCATCGAAAACTGAACTCCTTCGGGAACGTGGCGACTCGCCAAGGCGCAGATCCCCGGCCATTCCGGGGCGGCCGTCACTCTCCGAATCAGCGGAAACTCCTGCAGAACCGTTTCAAAAGCCGTCAGTTCCGCGGACTTCACGACGGAAAGGTCGTGGGCTCCCCGCCGTCGCTCTGACAACAACGGTCCTTCCAAATGGGCTCCCAGCAGTCGAACCCGGAGATCGGGATCGGCCATCGCCCGGCGGTGGGCATTCAGAAAAGCTCGTAAGGATTCCACGGTTGCGGAAACGGAGGTGGGACAGAGAGCGGTGGTTCCGTGAAGCAAATGATGTTCGGTGGCCGAACGAAAAGCCTCCGGGGTGGCTTCCATGAAATCATGGCCGCCGCCGCCGTGCAAATGGATGTCGATGAAACCGGGGACGACATACCCGTCCCCCGCATCCAAAACCACATCCCCTTCGGGAAGACGATCCGTTTGTTCGCGGATGAGATCGCCTTCGATGTTCAGGTACGTTGGTGCTTTCTTATCGGCATCCAGCCAAGAGAGACCGTTTCGAATGACGATGCGCATGCCCGAACCCCCTTTCAGAGATGAAAACGTTTCTTGATTTCGGCTTTGATCGATTTGGGGAAGAAAAAGATGATTCCCAGCAGGATGCCCCCCGCCAGTCCAAAGGCTGCCAACGAAGGCCAATCGATACGGATGACATCAAAGAGGCATAACACCGGGGGGACCAAGGAGAAAACGACGATCGTCAACAGGTAAAAAAGATAGTCGCGATAATTGATGCGTTTGATGAGAATGATCACGGAAATGGCGATGTTACAGGCCAAAAGCGACAGCGGGGTGACATAATCGAGGGCCCATCCGCGGTAAGCCTCGGCGGTGTATTCCTGATCGATTACGTTGAGGATGGCGATCAAGATTGTGGTGAGGATCGCCAGCTTAAAGGCGATGTTATGGCGGGAAAGGATCCCCAGACGGATGATGACGAAAACGTAAAGGATGGCCCCGATCGGAATCAAACTCCACAGGCGACCGTCAAAATCGGTAAGATTGACGATGAGGAGCGTGATGATCGATACGACCGTCACGAACAAAACCGCTTTTTTGGTCAATGCTCGAACGGTGCGGATGGGCGGGACGTATTCGGGATAGACTTCCATCCGCGCCAACTCGGATTCCCCTTTCAGAACCTGATGGCACAACGGACAGTACGGTTGATTGGTCCGAACCTCCACATGGCATTTATCACAGTATTTCATCAGTATTCCTCCACATAGTTGCTTTCGATGGTCACATGAATGCCCTTCTCGGTGAAGTGGCGGAAAAACTCCCGTTCGATCGTGGTCTCGACGATCGATCGGGTGAAGGTGATGCGGAACTTGTCGCGGAAGGAAGAAGTCCCGATGTTGATGGTGTTGAAACGGCCGGAATAAACGGCTACGGAGACATTGTCGATGTAAGGTTCCATCGATTCGGGAAAATCGATCTTTCCCAAATTGGAAAAACTCAAGGTGTTGAGCAAAAGACCCATTTTTTTATATCCGATCCGCAATGCGAATTTTTTTAAGAAATAAGGGGTGATGCGCAGGAAAAAATTCTTTTCAAAAGAGACGTTTTCGCTCATTTTCCGAATCAATTCTTTGGGTTGAAGGCCAAAAGCAAATTGTTTTTTCGTTTCTTCAAGAATTTCATCGAAGGTAATGTCCGCGCGGTTCATGACCATCCCCGATTTGACGAAGTTGGCGAAATTGCGAAGCGTATTGGAGGGGAAATGCTTTCGAAGGTTGACCGGGACAAAAATCTTGACGGGCTTTTGGTTTTCCTTCAGGTGTTCGCGGTATTTGATTTGAGTGAGATAGATGATGTACATCAAAAGCGCGGTGAGGTACTCGGTGACGCTGGCTTGATGATTCCGGGCCAAAGCAATCATTTCCGCCGTCGAAATCGTTCCGGAAATCAACCCGATGTTTCCGTCTTCGATCGGGGTTCCTTTGACGAGAAAAGCCCGTTCTTCTTTGACGTGTCGATGGTTCTGGGGATCATAATAGGTCAGATTGCTATCTTCATACTCTTCTTTCGTCGGTAAGCTGTCCCGCGTCAAAATCATATTGTCGGGGGTGACACGGCACCCTTTTAGGGTGAGATACTCGTAGACGATGGTTTTGATCAGGGCAAAAGCCCCGCCGCCGTCGGCGAGCGAATGGAACATTTCCAAAACGATCAGCCGAGCGCGATAGTAGATTTGGAAGAGATAACCGTTATTGTCACGGGGATCGAGGGGGCCGCAGACCTTGTGGGTCAAAGGACGGACCGTGAAGGGACGTTGATTATAGTCGAGATAATTCCAAAAGAGCCCGCTTTTCAAACGGACTTTGAACATCGGATAACGTTCGAGAGCGGCGTCGACGGCCAACTGTAAAAAATCTTTATCGACGTCTTCGGTCATCTCGATTTGCACGCGGAACGTGTTGGTTTCGCGTTCCGTCGAGATGGCGGGAAAGATTTTCGCGGCATTGTCGAGCCGGAACCAATCGTTGGCGGATGGGACTTTTCCGTGAGCCATGGGATTCCTCCGAAAAGGCGGATACGAACAAATGAATTCTTTCGTATCACATATTATACCACAGCCACGTCTTCTGACAAGGAAGCAAGAAAGGGTTTCTGCCTTTTCTGAAAAAAAAGCGACGCTGCTAGACGTCGCTTTAGGAGTGCGGTAAATTGTCGGTTGCGGACCACACGGAGTTTTTCCCGCTCCGTTTGGCCCGGTAAAGGTTTTCGTCGGCGATGCGGATCAGTGTTTCGGGGGAGTCCAGCTCCGCCATTTGTTGGGTGGCCACGCCGATGCTGACGGAAAGATTTTTGGAAACCGATTCATTGGAATCGAAGTAAATCAATTCGAGTCTTCCGACGGTCTCTTTGATCAACTCGGCGATTTCGATGGCTTCTCGTTCGTCGGTCTCGGGCATGAGGACAACGAATTCTTCTCCTCCGTATCGGGCGATGGTGAATCGATCGGAAGGAATCGCCGACCGAATGGCCAAGGCGATTTTGGTCAAGATTTTATCGCCTTGTAAATGACCGTAGTTGTCGTTGTACATTTTGAAATTGTCGATATCGATCATCAAGAGCGATGTCATCTTACGGGTCTGAGCGGGGTTATTCCATAACTTCAGCAACGAAGCGTCGAAACTGCGGCGATTGAAAATCTGGGTCAGGTCGTCAAAGAAACTCAAACGCAGGATTTCTTTCCGCGATTCTTCCAAACGCAGATCCGTCAGATGCCGGAGAAATTCCAGAGTACCGCATACGACGGCGAAGATTCCGTGGGCGGCAACGAAAAACCATCGGGGAAAAGCGGGATTTTCCGGTAAATGGAGCCAATCGGCCAAAGGGGAAAGATACAGAACGGCGAGAAACGTGAATGTTCCGCTCAGGAACGTCACGGCCCAGCGCAACCGCAGGAACATCATCGACAGACTGGGGATGACGGCCAGCCATAAGAGCGTGGTCAGGTTGTCACTGCCGAAAAATAAAGCATAAAGGAGCACCAAAACCGAAGAAATCCCCATCAAGCCGGTAGCGACGGTTTCTAGCGACTTCTTTCCGAACAAGGTCATGCTCGTCAGAACAAAGCCGAAATAGAAAACCATCACGCCCCCGTATAACGCATCACCGGAAAGAAAATTGATGAGGGCCATCAGCACGGCGATCACCGACAAAACAACCGACAGCATCCGTTTCTGGAAGATCTGGCGGGATTCGTCTTGATGATACAAGTTGGACACATATTGTTTCAATTTTCCGAAATATCGGCTGAACACTTTATCGCCCCGTTCTTCATGAAGGAAAAGTCAATCGAACAGCATCATCTTCATTATTTTATCCACCGAAAAGGAAATTGTCAAGATGCCGGGTTTTTTCAAGAAAAGATCGGACATATCCTGACTTAAATCCAAGCCTCGACAGCGAAAAAACCGCCAAAAAAGCCATAAATGCGATATAATGGGACTATCTGAATGAATGTGAGGTTTCGAGAAATGATGAAAACTTATGAACGTTTTTTGGAATATGTCGCATATGACACTCAATCCCGTGCGGATGCCGATGCCTATCCATCAACGGAAAAACAATGGTTGCTGGCCAAACGGTTGTCGGCGGATTTGCGGGAGATGGGAATATCCGCGGATGTCGATGCTTTCGGCTATGTAATCGGAAGACTCCCGGGAAATGTTCCCGGCGCTCCGCGGATGGCTTTGATCGCTCACATGGATACCTCCCCCGACGCCAGCGGGACGAATGTCCGGCCGCGTTGGGTCCGTCGTTATGACGGGGGCCCCATCGTGTTGCGAACCGAAACCGGAATGGTATTGTCCCCATCGCAGTTTCCGTCTTTGAAAAAACATGTCGGACATGATTTGATCGTCACGGACGGAACCACGTTATTGGGGGCGGACGACAAAGCGGGGGTCGCGGAAATCATGACGATCGCCGCGGAACTCGCGGCGGACCCGAAGATTCCTCATGGCGATCTAGTGTTCGTCTTCACTCCCGACGAGGAAGTCGGAAGCGGAACCGATCATCTGGATTTGGCCAAGGTTCCTGCCGATTTCGCCTATACTCTCGATGGATCGGATGCCGGAGAAATCGCTTATGAAAACTTCAACGCCGCCGCGGCCACGGTGACCATTTTCGGAAAATCGGTTCATCCCGGAAGCGCCAAAAACCGGATGGTCAACGCCTTGATGGTCGCCATGGAGATGGATTCGCTGCTTCCCGATTTCGAACGTCCGGAAATCACCGAAAAGTACGAAGGCTTCCACCATTTACACGGGATGGAAGGAAACTGTGAAAAGACCGTCATGAAATACCTGATCCGCAATCATGACCAAGCGACGTTCCAACGGCAGAAACAGGACTTTATCGTCGCCAGAGATTTTTTGAACGCCAAATACGGTTATGAAATTTGCCATATAGACATAAAGGATTCGTATTTCAACATGCGGGAAAAGATCGAACCGGTGATGCACATCGTCGATATCGCGGTGGAAGCCATCCGCGAAACCGGGTTGGAGCCGTTGATCGAACCCATCCGCGGGGGAACCGACGGCGCCCGTTTGACTTTTCTCGGACTTCCTTGTCCGAACCTGGGCACCGGCGGATACAATTTCCACGGGCCTTACGAATATGTGTCGGTCCAAGAGATGGATCAGTCCGTAGAAGTTCTTCGCCGAATCATCGCCAAAGTCGCCAAAACAAAATAAAAAAGACGCAATAAGCGTCTCATGAAATGAACCTTTATCGACGTTCTTTTCCATTCCGGGCATTTTGCCCGGTTTTTATTTGTGATAGGGGAGATTCGCCATCAGGGTCAAAGCCCGATAGACCTGTTCGATCAGCATCACACGGGCCAACTGATGGGGGAAGGTCATCGGCGAAAAGGAAAGGGCTTTTTGCGAACGGGCTTTCACCGCAGATGACAATCCCAGCGATCCGCCGATCACAAAACAGATTTTCGAAGCCCCATACGTGGCCAACTCCGCCAAATAATCGGCGAATTCCGGGCTTGACATCGGTTTCCCGGCAATTTCCAAGGTAATCACGTGGGCATCCTTGGGAATTCTCGTCAGGATTTTTTTTCCTTCGGTTTCCAAGACCGTCAGTTTCTCTTTCTCCGAAGGATTCTCGGGGATCCGCTGGTCTTCAATCTCGATCCACTCGGTCTTGGCCAGTTTCGAAAGGCGTTTTTCGTATTCGGCGACGGCTTCGATCCAATGCGTTTCCTTCAATTTTCCCACCACGAGAAACACCAGGGCGATCATAGGGGTTTCCTCTTGGCGCGCGGATGGGATTTGTCATAGATTTCCTTCAGCTTTTCTTTGGACACTTTGGTGTAGATTTGCGTCGTGGAGAGACTCGCGTGTCCCAGCAGTTCCTGGACCGTTCGAAGATCGACTCCCCGGTTCAGCAGGTGGGTGGCGAAAGAATGGCGGAAGGTATGCGGCGACATTTGTAAGTTCGAAGCTTGTTTTCCCAATTCACGGTCCAAAATATCGCGAACGCCGCGATCGGTGAGCGGGTTTCCGTGAAAATTGAGGAAAAGCACATGATCATCCGCGCGGACGGTGCGGGTCCGAAACGCCGGGCGGACGATCACTAGGTAATCTTTGAGACGGTCGATGAGCGTGTCGTGCATCGGGACATATCGGTCTTTGGAACCTTTTCCGTGGACCAACACGACCTTCGCGACGAAATCCAGATCGGTCAAGCGGATCTTGACCAGTTCCCCGACACGCAGTCCCGAACCGTAAAGCATTTCAAACAAGGCGAGATCGCGTTTCCCCGCCAAAGACGACGAATCGATCCGGTTTAAAAAATCGGCGACTTCGTTCTCATAAACAAACCGGGGAATTTTCTTCTCTTCTTTGGGAAGTGAAGCACCGACGAACGGATTGGTTGTCAATTCGCCGTTTTTTCGCAGCCATTCGAACATCGAACGGACGCTGCTGATTTTTCGGCGGATCGATTTGGGGTCGTAGCGATCGTGCAGGGATGCGATGTAAAAACGCGCCATCCGTTCGGTCATTTCCTGCAGGTTGCCCAGTTCTTCCGTTTGTAAAAACGCCGTGAGGGTTCCCACGTCGTCCAAGTAGGCTTTGACGGTGTTGGGGGAGTAGTTTTTCTGAATGGCAAGATAATCTTGATAGGTGTCGATGATTTCAATGTCAGTCAAACGGATGCGCCTCCAACAGGCTTCGCAGGGCCGCAAGGCTCCGCTCGGCGAACAATGACTTGCGAGTGCGTTTTTGATGTTTTCCGGGAATCGGGGGGAATATTCCGTGATTGATGTTCATCGGTTGAAAAAAGGCGGGTTCGGTGTGAGCCAGGTAATGGGCATGGGCGCCGAGGGCGGTGACCGTCGGAAACGTCACGAGCGGCATCTTTCGAACCAGATTGGCCATGTTGAGGGCGGCGACCATGCCCGATCCGACACTCTCGACATACCCTTCGACTCCGCTCAACTGCCCGGCGACAAAAACCCTAAAGTCGTTCTTCATTTGGTACTGTTCGTTGAGAATCAAAGGCGCGTTCAAAAAAGTGTTTTTGTGCATGACGCCGTAGCGAATGATTTCGGCATTTTGAAGACCGGGAATCATTCGCAGGATCCTTCGTTGTTCGGGAAAGGTCAAATGGGTTTGGAACCCCACCAGGTTATACATGCTGGCAGAGAGATTGTCTTGACGAAGTTGGACGACGGCATAGGGACGACTGCCGTCGGGTTTTTCCAATCCGACCGGTTTCATCGGGCCGTAAAGCAACGTTTCTTTGCCTCTTCGGGCCATTTCTTCGAACGGCATGCATCCTTCGAAGACCTTCAGTTCATACTCTTTGGGGATGACGCATTCCGCCCGGATCAATTCTTCATACCAGGCATCGTATTCTGCCTTGGTCATCGGGCAGTTCAAGTAGGTCGCTTCCCCTTTGTCGTACCGACTTTTGCGATAGGCGATCGTCGTATCGATGGAATCGGCTTCGACGATCGGCGCCGCGGCATCGAAGAAATAAAGGGTGTCGATCCCCGTTTTTTGTCGCAACGCCGCAAACAGGGCATCGCTGGTCAGGGGACCGGTGGCGAGAATCACGAACCCGTCGGGGATCGCGGTCACCTCTTCGTCGATCACTTGGATCAAAGGATTCGACCGGATGGCTCGTGTCAGCCATTCCGAAAAGGCCGACCGGTCAACGGCCAGCGCGCTGCCCGCGGGAACCCGAGTCGCATCGGCGGCCTGCATGACCAAAGATCCGCAGAGGCGCAACTCTTCTTTCAGCAATCCCACGGCGTTGTCGATCGAGTCGCTTCGAAACGAGTTGGAACAAACCAGTTCGGCGAAGGATTCCGATTGATGGGCGGGGCTTTTCCGGATTTTTTTCATTTCATGAAGATAGACGGGGATTCCTTTGTGGGCCAGTTGATGAGCGGCCTCGACGCCGGCGAGTCCGGCGCCGATGACGTGGACGGGAGAATCATTCATGCGATCACCTGTTTCGAAATCGTTCTCATTATATCATATTACCCAGAAAATCGCGGAGACGCCGCGAAAAAAGCGATTTCCCGTCAAGTCATTTTTTGATTCGGATCAGGATCGGGTCGGGACCAAGGACGACCGCTTGGTTTCGGACGGTCATGGATCGACCGGTCAAAACATTGCGATACATGCCGTCGGACAGGGCGATTTCCAGTTTCCCACTCACTTGGCCGACATTGAAAATGCCGATCCACTTTTCGGCGTCGTTTTCCACTTCCTGAAACGCGACGCCATCGATCGCCGGAAGATGAAATTTCCAGATGCCGGAAGCGAACACTTTTCGCTTATGAATCCGGGCCAGCACCCGAATCAAGGAAGACAGATCGTCTTTTCGGACCCACGGATCCTTCTCAAAAAGGTTCGGTCGACGGTCGGAAGCAAACTCTTCGCCGGCATACAACATGACGGCAGCCTTCTGCATGAAGGCGAAGGCCGTCCAATTGCGGATTTTGGGCAGGTCGCCCCCGACGTATTCGGCGATCCGCGGAAAGTCATGATTTTCCAAGTTGGCCATTTTCACGTAGTTCGCCGGATAGATTTCCTCTTGACGGGCTAAAGCCTCCAGATACGGACGCAACGGTCGAGTCCCCTTCAAGTAGTCATCGAAATAGGGTTGGATATCGTATTCGTATGCCATGTCGAAAACGGAAAAGATCTCCGCTTCCGAAGCGGCTGCAAAACCACGATCCCGAATATACTTGACAAACCCCCCGTGGACCGATTCCGACAGCCAGATGACATTCTTCCGGACTTTGGCCACCGTTCGGCGCGCCATTTTCCAAAAATCCAGCGGTATCAGACTCGCGACGTCGCAACGGAACCCATCCACGCCCATGGCGGCATAATCGGCTAGGATTCCCGCCAGTTCGGTCCAAAGACCATGATCTTTCGTATAATCAAAATCGGTGATATCCCACCATTCGCCAACGCGGTTGGCGAAACCCCCGGAAGCGTCGCGATAAAACCATTCCGGATGGGTTTCCAGAAGCCGGGAATCTCGGGAAGTGTGATTGAAAACAATGTCCATCATCAATTTCATTCCCCGTTGATGGACTGCGTCCAAAAGGGCGAGAAAATCACCCATCGTTCCCAAATCGGGATCGATCGCCCGGTAATCGCGAATGGAGTAAGGGCTGCCCATCGTCCCTTTACGATTTTTCAGACCGATGGGATGGATCGGAAGCAAATAGACGATATCCACACCCAGGGAACGGATGCGGTCGAGGTCGGTGATGAGTGCTTGGAATGTTCCTTCTGCGGTATGGTTGCGGACAAATACCTGATAGATCAACAGATTGCGGTAACGGAGCGGCGTTTGTTTCATCAAAGGCCTCCTGAGGGAGATATTGTGGGACTCTAATCCGAGTATATCCCAATTCGGATTTTTTGTCCATTCCTGCCACGTTTGTGTCAAATGTTTCCTTCTCCGATACGGGAGATGTTTTTTCATTACATTTCAAAGAAATGCGTGCGATTCGAACGAAAAACTGTAAATGTTTACAGAAAGGTGGAGCGGTCTGCTTTCTTTTTACATAAAAAGCCCGTATAATGAAAACAGGACGCTTCGACGAAAGGATGATCCCCATGTCAACGATCAAAGATGTCGCCAAACTGGCGCACGTGAGCGTGGCCACCGTTTCGCGTGTCATCAACAA
>Ga0116154_10002789_pt1 | contig 12891 bp, 10 predicted proteins | sample AD_UKC030_MetaG_FD_89898 | JGI IMG/M metagenome (GOLD analysis project Ga0116154, IMG submission 89898) | Active sludge microbial communities of municipal wastewater-treating anaerobic digesters from USA - AD_UKC030_MetaG | ecosystem: Engineered > Bioreactor > Anaerobic > Digestate | place: USA...
GTAGTCCTCGAGATTCGCCGTGGTTCTGTAAAAATAGACGCCGATGGCCATCAGCATGACCAGATAGACGATAAAGGTGACGAGAGAGGCCGTGTCGATCATCAGAAACCTCGTGGTGTTCGAATATGCGAGCGGAAATCACGCCGGCCGTCGATAAGACCCCTGGCGGTCGGGATGACGACCGACGCGCCTGAATTCGACCAACAGGACCTTCAACGCCTCGACATGTTCCGTCTCGCCAACGGCACAGTGAAAATACCGGACAGTATGGTATTCGATTGCCCGGCAGGAAGATACAGGTCGTTACTCTCTATTTCAGATGCGCAGTGTCATTGATCATAACCGCGGTAATCGTGTCAATACGGAAGTCCAGTACCGATATTGAGGCATTCTCAAGACGTATCCGGCGGAATTCTGACAACGGTATGCCAAGCGCCCTGCAGAGTATTACGGTGATGGTGAAGTTGTGTGACACGATAAGAGCGCATTCCGAGGATGCGATGGTTCGCTGAACGGCCCCCCATGCCCGTTTCTCCAGAGCGGAGAGCGATTCGCCTCCGGGCATCACGACCGAGGCGGGATCGGCCGCCCAGCGACGGAGGAAATCGCCGTGATCGCGCATGAGTTCGGTGTAGCCCATGCCCTCGAATATACCCTGGTCGAGCTCCCTGAGGTCTTCGTCGGTCCTGAGAGGCGCGTTAAGACCGCGGTTGATGATGGAGGCGGTCTCGGCCGCGCGCCGGAGCGGGCTGGTTACGATGAGATCGATTTCCTCGCCCGCCATGCTCGAGGCGAGCCGCTCGGCCTGACGGATCCCGTTGTCGGAGAGAGGAGTGTCGCTCGTTCCCTGGACCCGGTTCTCGCGGTTCCATGCTGTTTCGCCGTGTCGTACCAGGACGAGGAGCACGATGCCTTCGCCCTCAGAAATAGTAGCGGGCGCCGAGCCCGGCGCGTAAGCGGAAATCGACGTCGGGAATTATTTCCAGAGCGGGCACGAGTTCGAAAAACACCTCGATGGGTACAGGTTTAAACACGTAGTTCAAACCGAAGGGCATCCGCGCCTCGAGGCGGTTTTCCTCCTCGTCGTCGTCCCATACTCTGCTGTTGCGGTTCCGATGATAGTGATGAAACGCGCCGCCTCCTCCAAGATAGAACGCCATTTCGGGGACTGGTAGTATTCCGCGAAAATGAATGAGATAATCTACGTTGAGATAAAAACCGTGGCCGGCGGCGTCTCCGATCCCCGCCGCTACGGCGTGGTCGCGGTTGAGAAAATACTTGGCCGTGATGCCGGACGGATCGCCGAGTACAAAGCCCAGGCCGAAGTCGCCGGCGGCGCGTGCGGGGGTCGCGGTGAGAACCGCGGAAGCGAACAGCGCGCACAGGACCAGGATCAACTTTTTCACGGGGCTCCTCCTTGTGTTTTCTCTCGCCAGGTCTCGGAAGGCTCGTCCGCCCATGTTTTAGTTCCGCCTCCGACGGGATAAACACCCAGGGTGTCCATCCCGCCGAAACGGTATCCATGCGCTATCCTGGCGCTACAGGAATAAATAGACCCCTGCGTGCGGTTCGTGTTACGCATTGCGCATCCCGTCTAAATACTGCGAGGCGATGACGCGCCAGTCAAAGCGTTTTCGGACCGCCTCGACGACTTTTGCGGGCGGGAGGGGGGGGTTCGCGACGTGTCGGGCGAACGCGCCGGCGTCCCTCTCGGGGACGAGCCAGCCGGTGACGCCGTGAACGACCGCGTCGCTTATACCCTCTATGTCGGAGGCGATGACGGTGGCGCCGCACGAGGCGGCCTCGAGTATGACCAGCCCGAAGCCCTCCATGTTTCCGGGTTCGCTGATATTGGGCATGATGAAGTAATCGGCCGTATTGTAGAGAAGGCGCAGCAACTCGTCACTGGTCCTGCCGAGCAGCACGACCCTGTCGGATACGCCGCATTCGGCGACCGCCGCCGCGACCGCCTCGCGTTCCGGCCCGTCACCCGATACGATAAAAAGGGTGCGCCGGTCAAGCGACGGGACCACGGAGCGGATGAACCATTCCACCCCCTTGCGCCGTACCAGCCGTCCGTTGGAGAGAAGGATCCTGCGTCCGGCAAGGGGCAGGCCGAGCGCGCCGGCGAGCTCCGCGCGCAGCTCGCCGCGCGGGGAGCGAAGCGGAAAGATGCCGGGATCGACGCCGTTGAAAATGACGGTGCATTTTTCCGGAGGCACGCCGCGTCGCTCGCACTCGCGCCTGGTGGCGTTGCTCACGCAGAAGACGCGGTCGAGCCGGCTGACGAAGCGCGCGATGATCCTGTCGAGCCACAGCGTTTCGATCATTATATCGAGGCCGTGAATCGTTATGGTGGCTTTCACGCCGGTCAGTTTTTTCAGGAGCAGGGCCTGGAAACAGTGGGGGCCGCTGGCGGCGTGCAGGTGCGTGATGCCGTGCCGGCGGATGAGACGGACCGCTTTGAATATGGAATAGGGTATAAAAAGAACGAGAAAGGCGTAGCCGCCGGGATTGATGAGAGTGTAGGTGGAGGGATTCTGCGCCGCGACGTGCGCGGCAAGGTCGCGCATATACGTCTGTATCCCGCCGATCGTTTTGGGCGGATACACATATGAGAGAAAGAGTATCTTTACCGGTTTTTTCTCCGCCGGCCCGCGATTTGGTTTGATTGTTTTCACACGCTGTATCCCTCTGGTGTATATCGCAGAGAGGGGGATTTTTGTCCATTATTATACGTGGTGCCGGGGGACGAGCATGGCGGAAGCGGTGAAGGCGGATTCGGCGTCAATCGAGCGCGCGGCGGGGATTCTCCGCTCGGGCGGAATAGTCGCGTTTCCCACGGAGACGGTGTACGGGCTCGGGGCCGATGCCTTCAATCCAGTGGCCTGCGCCCGCATCTTCGAGGCCAAGAACCGTCCCTCTTTCGATCCCCTCATCGTACACCTCGCCGACAGGGACAGGCTCGAAGACCTTGTGAAATCCGTCCCGTCGCGCGCGCGCGTGCTGATGGAACGGTTCTGGCCGGGGCCTCTCACGCTCGTATTCGATAAAAAAAATTCCATTCCCGATATCGTCACGGCCGGCCTTCCCACGGTGGCTGTCCGGATGCCCGCCCATCCGGTGGCGATCGAGCTCATCGCCCGGACCGGAAGGCCGATCGCCGCTCCGAGCGCCAATCCTTTCGGTTACATCAGCCCGACGCGGGCCGCCCACGTCGTCGCACAGCTCGGCGACGCGGTCGACCTCATCCTCGACGGCGGAGAGTGCGCGGTGGGAGTGGAGTCCACGATACTCAGGATTGAAGGGGACAGGGCGTTTCTGTTGCGGCCTGGAGGACTCGCGATCGAGGAGATCGAAACGCTGGTGGGCCGGATAGAGGACGCGAGCGGACCGAGAGCGCAACCCGCGGCCCCCGGACAGTCGGCTTCGCATTACTCGCCGCGCACCCCTGTCCGCATCGTGAAAGAGGCGGCCGAAGCCGGTCCGTTGATCGGAAACGAGGGACTGCTCTCGTTCCGGGGGACTCCCGACACCGCGGCCTTCGCGCGCGTAGAGACGCTCTCGCCGGGGGGCGATCTTCGAGAGGCGGCCGCGCGTCTTTTTTCGTGTCTTCACGAGCTCGATTCGTCGGGGCTTCGGGTGATTTTCGCGGAGGAGGTGCCCGAAGAGGGGCTGGGCAGGGCCATTATGAACCGACTCAGACGCGCTGAATCGTCCTCCATAGACCGATAAAAAGGCCTGGCGTCCTCCGGATGAACATGGTGCTTATATGGAGCGCTGTAACGAGGCTGACTCGCAAGACGCCGGCGCACCCCTGAGATACTTTCCGTCATCCTGATGTAATTTGTTTGACATCCGGCAAAAGGGCACGTATAATTCCGTTCCACACTTCAGATGGACGGCAGGGAAGCCCTAACAATGAATACCAATGGCAAAAGACCGGGACTGGCTCTTTTCGGCGCCGGATTTCTGGCACCGTTTCGCGCCATCCGCCTCGTCCGCGAGCGGAAGGGGCTCAAGCGCTATTTTATTGTTCCTTTTATTATAAACATCGCCCTGTTATCGGCGCTGGCCTGGTTCTCGTGGACACAGGTGTATCCCGCGCTCGCATCGCTCATCCCCCAGGGCGACGCCTGGTACCTGGCGTTGCTTAGATGGCTGGCGACGCCCTTCCTCGTGGCGGCGTTTACGGTTTTTCTGGTTCTCTTCTATTCGATCGCGGGAAGCATCATTACGGCCCCGTTCAACGATCCGCTTTCGGCCAGGGTGGAGGAGCTCCTTGGGGGCCGGGCGCAGGATGAGCCGCTCACCCTTCGGCTCGTGCTTGCTGACGTTTCCAGGATAGCGGCGAATACCGCACGGCTCCTCGTCATTCTCGTGGTGTTCAACGCGCTCATACTGCGGTGCCACCTGGTGCCGGTGGTCGGCGGGCTGATATACTCGGCGCTGAGTTTTTCGTCCGCCCTGTTTTTCTTCGGCTTCAGCTTTTTCGATTTTTCGCTCGAGCGGCGCAGGTACGTGTTCGGTAAAAAGCTCGGCGTGCTCTGGCGCTACCGTTATATGACGATGGGTGTGGGCCTCGCCTTCTGGGCGCTGAGCCTCGTACCGCTGCTCGGCTTCATGGCCCTGAACCTGGGAACGATAGGCGCGACGGTGCTGTTCCTGGACCATATTGAGCCGAACCTTGGCCATTCGTCGAAGGGAGGAAAGGCATGATACGATTCGACTACAATTATTTTATGGAAGATTCCATCGGCCCCGAGCACGGAGTCTCCCGTTCGGACCTTGACGGTCTGCGCGATCTTGCCTCGGAGGCCCTGAACCGCATGGCGCGCGAGAAGGCGGAGGGGAAGCTCGGCTTTCTGGAGATACCCTACGATGATACGGTGGTGCGCTCCATCGAAAAGTACAGAAAGTCGGTCGCCGACCGGTTTACCGCGATCGCGGTTATCGGGATCGGCGGATCGGCCCTCGGCGCCCAGGCGCTCCGAAACGCGCTCTCCCATCTCTATCTCAACGAGCTGGACGAGAGGAAACGGAAGAAGAGAACTAAAGTATATTTTTTCGACAACGTGGATCCGTTCGAGATCATCGCCGCGGCGGACGTGATGGACGCGCGCGAGACGCTGTTTCTCGTCATTTCCAAATCGGGCGGCACGACCGAGACCAACGCGAATTTCGCCATACTGCTTTCGATGCTCAAGAAAAAGGTCGGCAGGAATTATCGCGAGCACGTGGTGGCGATTACCGATCCCGAGAAGGGCGTGCTGAGAAAAATCGCGATCGACGAGGGCTTCGCGACGTTTCCGGTCCCGCAGAATGTCGGAGGGCGGTTTTCCGTGCTTTCCGCCGTGGGACTGCTTCCCGCCGCCTTCATGGGAGTCGATATCGGATCGATGCTCGCGGGCGCGCGCACGGCGATCGAGCGCTATTACGGGATGGACCTCCATCGGAACGCGCCGCTGCTCGGCGCCGCCTTCCATTACCTGTTCGACCGCTCCAGGGGGAAGCGCGTAAACGTGCTCATGCCCTACACCAGGAAGCTCTTCCTTTTCGCGGACTGGTACCGCCAGCTGTGGGCCGAGTCCCTCGGCAAGAACCGCGACATCGAGGGGCGACCGGTCGTCTCGGGGCTCACGCCGGTCCCGGCGCTGGGAACGATAGACCAGCATTCGCAGCTTCAGCTCTACCTCGAGGGCCCGAACGACAAGGTGATAACCTTCCTCAAGTTGAGCGACTTCGGGTGCGATGTGGAGATCCCCGATTTTTATCCCGGCGTGCCCGAGGTGGACTACATATCGAGAAAGAGCCTGCGCGGGCTCAACCGCTTCGAAGAGGCCGCCACGGAGCTCGTTCTTCGCGAGGCCTCCCGCCCGAACGCCTCGATCATCCTGCCGCGCCTGGACGCGGGAATAATCGGCGAGCTGATACTGTTTTTCGAAATGCAGACCGCCTACGCGGGATACCTTTACGGCATCAATCCATACGATCAGCCGGCCGTGGAGCAGGGTAAGCAGTTCACCTTCGGGCTTCTCGAACGGCCGGGCTTCGAACGGTTCAGGGAGCAGTTCGAGCGCGGATCGAGCAAAAAGGACGAATACATCCTATGAGCGGCGCGCGCCCGCTCTTCGTGGTCTTCGAGGGCATAGACGGTTCGGGAAAGACGACGATCTGCGAGGAGGTCCACGGTCATTACGCCCGCGCCGGGCTGCCCGTCGTGAGACTTCGGGAGCCCTCAGACGGCGCGTGGGGGAAAAGAATCCGCGACATGTTACGCTCCGGCGCAATGCCGGGGCCCGGCGAGCAGCTCCGGCTTTTCATGCTCGACAGGGAGGATGATGTGACGGCGAATGTACGGCCCGCGCTCGAGGCCGGTAAAATCGTGCTGATGGACCGCTATTATCACTCGAACGCGGCATACCAGGGGGCGCTGGGGCTCGACCCGCGCGAGGTGATCGCCGAGAACGTACGAAAGGGCTTCCCGGAGCCGGACCGGGTCTACCTGGTGGACCTGGATCCATCGGAGGCACTTCGGAGGGTGCGCGGCCGCAACGGCGACACCGGCGACGTCTTCGAGAACGAGGAGTTCCTTTCGGCCGTGCGTCGGGCCTACCTGTCCGTTGCGGACCGGGGCTTTCTGGTGCTGGACGGAAGGCTGGCGGTGCGGGACATCGTCGAGACCGTTGTGCGCGATATCGACTCGCTCCTCGGGGAATGAAGAACAGGACCAAGAACATCACCCTCACCTACGGGGTAAACCTTCTCTTCGTCGCGATGCTGATCGCGCTCGCCCTCGGCCTGTCGGCGCTCGCGCCGGACGGCGTGTTCTCGGTCGTGTTCTTTTTCGCCGTGATCTTCTCGCTTCTGCCCGTCGTCAACTACCTGCACACGATTATCGACTCGTTTATAAGCCCCATCCGCTACAACGATCTTTACGTCCAGACGGTCGACTCCATTCTCAGCATCGAGTCGTTCGACGAGGTGCTCCGGGCGACCTTCGACCAGATCCTCGACCTGATCAGCGTTGAGACGGGCATGCTCGTTTTCTACTACCACGACCGTGACGAGTTCAACATCTTCTACCAGAAAAACCGGCGGCGCAAGATCATCCGCAACGCGCGGATATCGAAGGACAACATTCTCTTCAGGGTGATAAGCGGCCCGGACGACGTCATCGTCAGGGGCAAGCTGAATCCTTCCATCCACTTCGAGAACTCCATCGTCGCCGAGCTCGACAGGCTCGGGGGCGAGGTCGCAGTGCCGATCTATTATCACCGGATGTTTCTGGGGCTTATCGTAACGGGCGGCCAGCGCCGAAGGTTCTCTCCCGGGGAAATCAGGCTGCTGAAGATATTCGCTTCGAAGATCGCCATACTGTCGGTTAACCGCTTTTTTCTCGACGAGATCGTCAGGAAGAGGGAGCTGGAGAAGGAGTACGAGCTCGCCGCGCGGGTGCAGAAAAAGTTCCTTCCTCCCGCGGGGGGGGTGATGGGAAGGTTCGAGCTGAGGGTGTACCACGAAACGGCCTCGCTTATGATACGGGAATTTTACGATCTTTTCGAAAACGATGCCGTGGAGGACGATATCCGCGTCTCCGCATACCGGATCAAAGGCAATATCGCTGGCACCTCCATCCTCATGCCCGGAGTGCAGTCCGTCCTTCAGAGCTTCGCTCGCCTCGGCCTTTCCCCGGCCGGTGTGCTCGCGCGGATGAAGCGGATTATCAGGGCGAAGCGCCTTCACGCCCAGGACCTGGTCATACTGCACGGCTCCCTCAGGCGGAGCGGTGAATTTATCTTCTCGAGCTTCGGCTATCCGGCGCCCTTCGTCTATCGTCCCGGGAAGGGGATTGACCGGCACCGCCGGCAGGGCCGTTCCGTAACGCAGTCGCTGATGATTCAACCGGGAGATATCATGCTCCTGTGCTGTGACGCCTATTACAGGGCTCTTGCCGAGGATCCCGCTCATTTCACGGAAATAATCGAACGGAACCGGGAGCTCCAGTTGACGAAACTGCGTTCGACCCTTGTCCGCTCGCTCGCGGAAAAGTCCGGCGGCGGTTCGAGCGACAGGCTGCTCGTTATGGTGCGGATGGAGGAGCGCCCGTGAGAAGGCATCTGGTAAACGCGGCGTTGCTGGCGGGTATCGCGTTTCTCAACGCGTTCTTCCTGTTTGAGGCCCATGGATTCGCGGGTGCGGTTGAGGCCGGAACCGCCGTTCCGGCGTTTCCCGGTCTTTCCGCGGGAGACAATTCGCGATGGCTCATGGTTTTCCTTATCGCGTGCGCGGACATTCAGTTTATCTGGGCCTTCATAATACGGATGATTCATCCCTTCAGGAGGCTGGTGAGGTTGTTCGTGTGGTTCGGCCTGGCGCTGTCCCTTTACTGCTTCCTTCTGGTCGACCTGCATTCACGCGGCGCCTATGTCCCCGTTTTCGTTCTCAGCGGCATCCTGCTTGGCTATACGGGAGTCGTTATCGGATTCAACCTGACAAACAGGAAAACGAGCTCGGGCGCAGCGGCGGTGGTGCTTGTACCCGGAGCGGCCATCGTGTTCGCGTCGGTGGCCTTCCCCTCGGGACCCGAAGGGGCATACGTGCTCAGGGTGCTCGCGCTGTATCTGGTGCTCTGTTCGTTTTTCGCCATGGGGAGCCTCGCCGTATCGACCGTCGGGGCGCGGAACGGCTACCTCGTCCGCCGCAACATCACCATCATGCTCTGCATGACCTTCGGCTTTCTCGTACCGGTGTTCCTGTTTCTGCTGCGTCTCTGCGCGCACGTCGCCGTTCCGCACGCGCTTCCCCCGGGGCTGATGCTGATCGTCCCTCTCTGCGTGGGGAACAGGCTCCTTGAGAACAATTTCTTCAACGTGGCGCCGTACATGGGCAGGGGGGCGGTGGTGATTTTTCTGAACGCCGCGATAGCGGCCGCCGGCGCCGCGGGCCTGTACTATCTCATGAGCGCTCCGGCCTTTTCCTCCGGGATGCTGGTCGACGCGGCCCTGTTTACGGCCGGTATGATCGTCCTCCTGAAGGCCAAGTTCATGACCAATGACTGGCTTCGCTCGAGCGTTCAGGGCGGGAGGGACCGGTACGCCGAGTCGCTTCAGACAATAGCGGAACTCGTCTCCTCCCCGTCGGAGCTGCCGGCGAAACTTGAAAAAATATTCGCGGAGGTGGCCTCGGTCGCCGGGACCCCGCCGCCCCGCCTCATCCTGTTCGAGGACCGCCCGGGGGCCTTCCCGTCCGAACTCCTTCGCTATGCCGAGCCGCTGTCGAGAGAATCCGCGCTCTTCCGGTTCTTAACGGAAAGCCCCGCGACGATGCTGTGCTACACCCTCATCCGCAACGACGCGGTCGAGGACGGCGTGTACCGCTTCATGGCGGAGAGGGATGTGCTTATCGCGGTACCCCTCATACGAGAGAGGGAGATCCGGGGAGCGCTCATGGTTGGGGACAAGGCCGGGGACGTGTTCTTCAGCGACGAGGAGGTCGGCTATCTGCAGACGGTCGCGCTTCAGCTCCATCAGCTCATTGAGAACGACCGGTTGTTCAACGACTATATCACCCGGCGCAGTTTCGAGAGGGAGCTCGACATCGCCTCCGCCATACAGCAGAGACTCTTTCCCGAAAGAGCGCCGGAGAAGAGGGGACTGGCGATCCACTATTACAACAGACCCTATATCAAAGTGACGGGCGACTACTACGATTTCATCACCATCGACCGCAACCGCACCGCCCTGGTCATAGCGGACGTTTCCGGTCATGGGCTTTCGGCCTCCATGATCCTCTCTATGACGAGCAGTATCATCAACGCCATGCTGATGGAAAAGAAAACCATCGAGCGCGCGGTGGAGGAAGTGAACCACTTCCTCACCCGCCGCTACAACGGCGTGGACCTCATTACGCTGTTTGTCGGAGTCTACGACAAGGCGACGCGCGAGCTGGTGTATATAAACGCGGGGCACTGCGCGCCCGTGCTCATACGAGCCGGCAGAAAGGACCTGTCGACGCTTGAAGGCAGGTCGAAGATACTTGGGGCCGACCCGGATGCCGGCTATTCCTCGTCGCGTTACGCGTTTTCCAGGGGTGACGAGCTCATCCTCTATACGGACGGCCTCGTGGAGCTGTACGACGAGAAGACCGAGGAGCAATTCTGCGAGATCAGGCTGCTCGAGGTGGTCGCGCGTACGAGGGACGCGAAGATAGAAGACAAGATACGAATGATAATGGAAAAGGCTGAAAGTTTCGGCGAGGCGATCCATGATGATATCACGGTTATCGGCATTAAAATTCTGTAGAGTCGCCGCGCTGGCGGCGGTGCTCGCGTGCGCGCTCGACGCCCGGGCGGCATCAGCCCCCGACCCTCTCGATTTCGTAAGACGGGGCGGACACGCGGCAAACGCGAACCTCACAGGAGCGCAGTTCATCAATCCGGCCTTCGCCGACGATGACGCGGCGCCCTTCATCAGTTACCGGCTGCTTCGCCACGAAGGCGGTGACGACTCGGACCATCTGGCCTCAATTTCGATCGCGGGGCTCGCGCTCTCCTACCTTCACGCGGGCGACCTGTACGACCCGGCCGTGGACGACTTTACCGGCGCCCGCATGGATATAGCGAGCGTGGCAAAGGGATTTTTCTTTGGAAACGTATTCGGCATAGGCGCGGCCTACTCCTTTGCCGCCGGGGCGAGCGACGGATACCGGAAATACCGTTCGTTTACCGCGGGGGCGCTGCTTCGTCCCGCGCGGTTCATCTCGCTGGGGTATGTGCTTCGCGATCTTAACGAGCCGCGACTGGGAGGCGGCAGGGTCCCGGTCAGCGAGGTGTACTCCATTTCAATCCGACCGTACGGCGACAGGCTGTCCCTTTCCTGCGACGCGGCGCGGCGATACGGTCAGCGCTTCGACCGGGACGGACTTTTCTTCTCGGCTGAGCTGCGGCTTCCGCGCGATATACTGGTCTTCGCCGGGGCGAATCCGTCCGGGGACATATCGGCGGGCGCCCTGGTGCCCATCGACTTCGAGGGGCCCAGGGGCTCGACGCTCGTTCTCGATTATTTCAACGGCATGGGCCGTAAAGGCGCGCCGCGCACCGCGGCCTACGGCGTGGGGCTTTCCGCCGCGAAGTACCGCGACGCGGTCGCGCCGTCTCACGGCGTGCTCGTGATACGTTTCGCCGAGCGCATGAACGAGATCGAGGAGGAGCGCGTGCTCGGGGAGCGGCGTCCCTCGTTCCACGATATGATCGCCGCTCTGGACGAGGCTGCGACCGATCGCTCGATCTCCGCGGTTCTGCTTACGATCGACGCCATGCCTCTTGGCTTCGCTCAGGTGCAGGAGGCGCGCGCGGCCGTAAAGCGTTTCCGGGCCTCGGGGAAAAAGGTCTACGCGGCGCTCGCGTCGATCGGCAATAAGGAGTATTATCTCGCAGCGGCGGCTGACGAGGTGTGCATGGCGCCCAACAGCCCGTTCGCGATATCCGGCCTGGTCGCCGAGGTCTATTTTTTCAAGGGCCTGATGGACAAGGCCGGTGTGCGCTTCGAATCGGTGTCGAAGGGGAAATACAAGTCGTTCAACGAACCCTTCACGCGCGAAGGCATGTCGGAGGCGCACCGCGAAAATCTGACCGAGCTGTTGTCCGACCTCAACGGGCAGTTTCTGGACGATGTCGGCGCGGACCGGCGGCTCGCGCGTTCGGAGATCGAGGCGCTTTTCGCGCGCGGTTTCCTGGAGCCCGCCGAGGCCAGAAACGCCCGGTTCGTCGACGAGGTCGCCTATCCCGACGATATGGAGAAGAGGCTTGCCGGCGGCGTCGACAGGGTCGTGAAACTGGAGGAGTACCTCGCGCGGAAACGCCGCGCCGTGGAATGGGGCCCCGTTCCCGTAGTCGCCGTGGTACACGTTTCCGGCTCCATAATAAGGGGCGAGGAGCGCCGTTCGGGCCTGCTCGGGCCGAACGCCACCGGTGACGGGTCGTTTAAAAAGACGCTCGAGCGGGTGTTCTCGTCATCATCGGTGCGCGCGGTGGTGGTCCGCGTGAACTCCGGCGGGGGCTCGGCGACTGCGTCGGATTTCATGTGGCACGCGCTTCTTGAAATGAAAAAGAAGTACAACAAGCCCGTGGTCTTCTCCTTCGGGAATATCGCGGCCTCGGGAGGCTATTACATCGCCTGCACGGGCGACAGAATCTATAGCGGCGCGGGCACGGTCACCGGCTCGATCGGTGTGGTGATGGGAAAACTCAACCTCGGAAAGCTCTACGCGACGCTCGGCATCAACAAGGACATCATAAAGATGAGCGAGTTCGCCGACATCTTCGACGAGTCAAGGGAGCTTTCGCCGCGCGAGCGGGAGCTTTTACAGAAGGCGGTCGACTTCACCTATCGTGGATTCACCGAGAAGGTGGTGGGCGGGCGCTCCATCCCCGCCGGCTCGATTCCGTCGGTGGCGGAGGGGCGCGTGTTCGCCGGAAGCCGCGCGAAGGAGCGCGCGCTGGTCGATTCGATCGGCGGCCTCGTCGCCGCGATCGAATACGCGAAAAGCGCGGCGGGAGTCGACCGGCCCTGCCGTGTAATCCATCTCCCGGAGCGTAAATCCTCTATCGTCGAGATGCTCGGCTCGGCCTCGGCGGACGACGCGCTTGCCGTTCTCGAACCGATCAGGGGCGCCCTTCAGGGGCTGTATTTCAGCGACGAGGCCTGGCTCTTCCTCTATCCCTACAGGATCGAGATTAAATAGCGCCCGGCGGCGGGATGCGTTCGCGGACACCGCGGGGGATTTTCAGTCGTTCTCGATCGATTCGATATAACGCCGAATGTTGAATTTCGACGCGCAGCCCTTGAAGCTCATGTAGCGGACCATGCCGAATACCGGCCGATCGGCCCA
>Ga0116154_10002790_pt1 | contig 12889 bp, 11 predicted proteins | sample AD_UKC030_MetaG_FD_89898 | JGI IMG/M metagenome (GOLD analysis project Ga0116154, IMG submission 89898) | Active sludge microbial communities of municipal wastewater-treating anaerobic digesters from USA - AD_UKC030_MetaG | ecosystem: Engineered > Bioreactor > Anaerobic > Digestate | place: USA...
AATTCAACGAGGCCCTGCGGCGTTCCGGGGACGAAGCCCCCTTCGCCAACCCCCGCAACTTCGCCGCCGGCAGCCTCCGCCAGAAAGATTCCCACATCACCGCCCAGCGGCCCCTGCGCTATTTCGTTCATTCCTTCGGACGGGTGGAGGGGGTGGAGTTCAAGACCCACCACGAATTCCTCGACGCCTGCCGCGCCCTGCATCTGCCGGTGGACAAAAACACCGTTCTCTGCAAAAACATCGACATCGCGGTGAAACGCTGCCTGTCCCTGCAATCGCGACGCGACGCGCTGGACTACGAGGCCGACGGCGGCGTGGTGAAGGTGAACGACATCGCCGTCCAGAAACGCCTGGGGTTCACCTTCAAATCGCCCCGCTGGGCGGTGGCCTACAAGTTCCCGGCGGCCCAGGCCGTCACGCCCATCCTCGACATCGAGATGTCCGTCGGCCGCACCGGCGCCGTCACGCCGGTGGCCAAACTCCAGCCCGTGGAATGCGGCGGCGTCACCATCTCCAACGCCTCCCTTCACAATTTCGACGAGATCGACCGGCTCGACGTCCGCGTAGGCGACTGGGTGGTGGTGGAACGCGCCGGCGAGGTGATCCCCAAAGTGATCAAGGTCCTCTCCGAAAAACGCACCGGCGACGAACGCTCCGTGCGCCCGCCGGAAAAATGCCCGGCCTGCGGCGGCCGGATCGACAAGGGCAAGGAGGAAGACGTCATCTACCGGTGCCTGAACCCCGCCTGCCCCGCGCAACTGGAAAAAAGCCTTCTGCATTTCGCCGGGCGGGAGGCGCTGGACATCGAAGGGATGGGGGAGGCCGTGGCGCAGGAACTTCACACACGGAAACTGGTGTCCGACCTGGCCGACGTCTTCACCTTGAAGAAATCCGACCTCCTCGGATTGGAGGGGTTCAAGGACAAAAAAGCCGACAACCTCCTCCACGCCATCGAGGCGGCCAAGTCCCGTTCCCTGGACCGTTTCATCTATTCCCTCGGCATCCGGGACGTGGGGGAAAAAGGCGCCCTGCTCCTAGCCGAACGGTTCGGCACTTTGGAGAAACTCCGCAACGCGACGGCGGAGGAGCTGACCGCCATCCACGAGGTGGGGCCGGTGATGTCGGAATCGGTGGTGAATTTTTTCCGCCAGCCCTCGGTGAAAAAACTCTTGGACAAGTTCAAGCGGTTGGGCGTGGAACCGCGGCCCGTGCCCCGAACCGAACGGCCCGCCACACTGGCCGGCAAAACCGTGGTGTTCACCGGGGAACTCCGCTCCTTCTCCCGTGCCGAGGCGGAACGCCTCACCCGCGAACTGGGCGGCAACGCCGTCTCCTCGGTGTCCAAGAACACCTCGTTCGTCGTGGCTGGGGAGGACGCCGGTTCCAAGTTCCGGAAGGCGCAGAAAATCGGCGTGGAGATCATCGACGAGCTCGAATTCAGGAAACGGGCCGGTTTGTGACCCCAAAAACCGCGGATATTTAGCATAATATGTCGTCCGATTTTTCGACCCCGCCCTCGTCCTTCAAAAAACCGGATAACCGGTGTCTGAAAACCGCGTCGCGTCTCCTCAAATTGCGCGACCGCAGCCGGACGGAAATCGAAAAGCTCCTTTTGCAGAGGGGTTTCGGAACGGAGGAGGTGCGGGAGACCCTCCGCCGCCTGGAAGAGGCCGGCCTCCTCGACGACGAGCGCGCCGCCCGGTTTTGGATCGATAAGGGCCGCCGCGCGGGACACGGCACGCTCCGCCTGCGCGAGACGCTCGCCCAACGGGACATCCCGGAACCCCTCATCGCCAAAGCGCTGGGCGGCGACGAACGGCGCGACGAGGTCGCGCGGGCCCGGACGGTTCTGGAACGTCAATCCCGCCGGATGGGAAAACTGTCCCCGGCGGTCCGGGCACGCCGCCTGGCCGCCCATCTCACCCGGCGCGGGTTTTCAGCGGAATGCATCGAACAGCTGCTCGAACGATTTAACACGGAACCGACAGAAAGCGAGTGACCGTCAAAAATGAGCGACCTGAAACGCGCCCTCCTCTCCGTCTCGGACAAGACCGGCCTGGTCGAACTGGCCCACGGCCTCTCGGAGATGGGCGTGGAGATCCTTTCCACCGGCGGCACCGCCAAGACCCTGCGCCAAGCGGAGATTTTCGCCAAGGAAGTCTCCGAGGTCACCGGTTTTCCGGAGATCCTCGACGGCCGCGTTAAAACGCTGCATCCCAAGATCTTCGGCGGCATCCTGGCCAAACGGGAGTAAAAGTCCCACCAACAAGACGCCGCCAACCACGGCATCGGCCCCATCGACTTGGTGGTGGTGAACCTCTATCCTTTCGAGACCGCCTGCGGCGACGAACGCCTGGGAGAGGAGGACCTGCTGGAATACATCGACATCGGCGGGGTTTCCCTGCTCCGCGCCGCGGCCAAGAACCACGAGGACGTCGCGCCGGTGTGCGATCCGTCCGACTACCCCGCGGTGTTGAAGGAACTTTCCGAATCGGGCCGGCTGGGTCCCGACACCCGCCGACGGCTGGCGGCCAAGGCCTTCGCCCACACCGCCCATTACGACTCCGTCATCGCCGCCCATTTCCGCCAGAAACTCGGCGCGCGCGAATATCCGACGGAACTCTCCGTGGGGCTGCGCAAACAACTGGACCTGCGCTACGGCGAGAACCCCCATCAAAAGGCCGCCTTCTACCAGGAATCGGGCATGAAACCCTGGGGGGTGGGCGGGGCGAAGATACTGCAGGGGAAAGCCATCTCCTTCAACAACTATCTGGACTGCGACGCCGCCTGGCGGCTGGTCTGCTCGTTCCAAAACCCGGCCTGCGTCGTCGTCAAACACAACAACCCCTGCGGCGCGTGCGAGGGCGAAACCCCGGCGGACACGTTCCGGCGGGCCTACGCCGCGGACAGCCTCTCGGCCTTCGGCGGCATCGTGAGCTTCAACCGCGCCGTGGACGGGGAAACCGCGCAGGAACTGTCCAAATATTTCCTCGAATGTGTGATGGCGCCCTCGTTCCACGACGAGGCCAAAAGCGTCCTGTCCAAGAAACAGAACCTGCGCCTGTTGGAACAACCCGCCCTCTTGGCCGACCCCTACGAGTGGGACGTGCGCAAGATCTCCGGCGGCTATCTGGTGCAAGATTTGGACACCAACCCCGCGGCCGAACAACGGGTGGTCTCCCAACGAGCCCCCACGGCGGAGGAGAAACTGTCCCTGGAGTTCGCCTGGAAAGTGGCCAAGTTCGTGAAATCCAACGCCATCGTGCTGGCGCGGGGCCGGCAGACGGTCGGCGTGGGCGCCGGACAGATGTCGCGGGTCTATTCGCTGAAGATCGCGGTGATGAAGATGCAGTCCCAGCAGGGATTGGCCGTCGCTTCCCAACCGCTGGTGCTGGCCTCCGACGGTTTTTTCCCGTTCCGCGACACGTTGGACGAGGCCGCCAAGATCGGCGTGACGGCGGTGATCCAGCCCGGCGGCAGCGTGCGCGACGAGGAAAGCGTCACGGCGGCCAACGAACACAACATGGCCATGCTGGTGACGGGGGTGCGTCATTTCCGCCATTGAAAAAACGCCTTCGGTCCTGCCGGACCTGGAGGACGACGGCCACTGTTTCGTCTGCGGCGAACGCAACGCCGACGGACTCCGCCTTCGCTGGACGGTGCGGGGGAAAGAGACCTTCGCCGAGTTCGTGCCGGAGAAAAAACACCAAGGCTGGAAAGACCTGGTCCACGGCGGGCTCCTGGCCGCGCTGTTGGACGAAGCCATGACCCGGCTCGTCTGGCAACGGGTGGGGGCGGCGTTGACGGCCGAAATGACGGTCCGTTACCTGGCTCCGGCCCTCGTGGGGGAAAAGCTCAAGATCCGCGGCGAGGTATTGGACGATTCCCGGCGGCTGGTGCTGACCCGGGCGGAAATCCTGAAATCCGACGGTACCGTGGTGGCGCGGGCGGAAGGCAAAACGCTGAAGGCCTCCGCGCGGAAAAAAGAGGGATGACATGCTGACAGGCAACCGGATCCGCGAAAGTTTCCTCGCCTATTTCGAAGGCGGCGACCGCCGCCACAAACGCATGCCGTCGGACTCCCTCATCCCCTCCAGCGACCCCACCCTGCTGTTCACCTCCGCCGGCATGGTGCAGTTCAAACCGTATTTCCTCGGGCAGCGCGTCTTGCCGGGCAACCGCGCCGCCTCCTCGCAGAAATGTCTGCGCACCACCGACATCGAACGGGTCGGCCACACCGCCCGCCACCTCACCTTCTTCGAGATGCTCGGCAATTTCTCCTTCGGCGATTATTTCAAGAAGGACGCGGTGGCCTGGGGCTGGGAGTTTTTGGTGAAAGAGATGAAACTTCCCGCCGATCGGCTCTATTCCACGGTGTTCCGCGAGGACGACGAGGCGTTCGACCTCTGGAAAAAACTGCAGCCGGAATCCAAGATCGTCCGCATGGGAGAAGACACCAATTTCTGGAACATGGGCCCCACCGGCCCCTGCGGCCCCTGTTCGGAGATACTGCTCGACAAGGGGCCGGAGTTCTGCACCTGCGGCGCGCGGGAAAAATGCCGCCCGGAAAACGACTGTGACCGCTGGATGGAGATTTGGAACCTGGTGTTCACCCAGTTCGACCGCCAGGAAAACGGGACCCTCACGCCCTTGCCGAAGAAAAACATCGACACGGGGATGGGACTGGAACGCCTCACCGCCGCCGTTCAGGGCGTGTCCAGCAATTTCGAGACGGATATTTTCCAATCGCTCATCCGCCTCACCGAGGAAATACTGGGCCGGTCCTCGCACAAGAAGGCCGGTCCGGAACGGGCGCCTTTCCGCCTGATCCCCGACCACGCCCGCGCCGCCGCCTTCATGATCGCGGACGGCATCCTTCCTTCCAACGAAGGCCGGGGCTACGTCCTGCGGCGGCTCATCCGCCGGGCGGTGCGCCACGGCCGGCTGGCGGGCCGGCGGGACCCGTTCCTCTCCCGTCTCACCGGCGAGGTGGCGGAACAGATGCGGGAAGTCTATCCCGACCTGCGGCAGAAACGGGAGAACATCGCCGCCATCGTCAAGCAAGAGGAAGAACGCTTCTTCGAAACACTGGAGAGCGGCACCGAGCGCCTGGAAGAACTTCTCCGGGCGGCGAAAAAATCCAAACAGACGCGTCTCTCCGGCGTGGAGGTGTTCCGTCTCTACGACACCTACGGCTTCCCGCCCGACATGACGCGCGAGATCCTTCAGGAACAACACATGACTTACGACGAAAAAGAATTTGAAGACGCCAAGACCCGCGCCCAGGACGTGGCCCGCGACGCCTGGAAAGGATCGGGCCAGGAGGACGTGCAGGTCTACAATGAACTTTTGAAAAACATCGGACCGACCCGCCGCGCGTTCTACAAAGACTACGGCGCCGGCGAGACGGAGGCCACGGTCGTGGCCCTCCTTCAGGACCAAACCCGGGTCAAGGAGCTTCCGGAAGGAGCCACGGGAGAGATCGTTCTGAGCGACACCCCTTTCTATCCCGAAGGCGGCGGACCGGTGGGAGACACCGGCGTTTTGAAAGTCGGGAAGGAGATCGTCGCGGAGGTGTTGGACACGCAAAAACCCGTGGAAGGGCTCATCGTCCACCGCGTGCGGGTGAAAAAAGCCCTGAAGGAGTCGGCCCGCCTCCTCGCCCAAGTGGACATGGAACGGCGTCGGGCCATCATGCGGCACCACACCGCCACCCATCTTCTGCACGCCGCCCTCCGGCGGGTCCTGGGCACGCACGTCACCCAGGCCGGCTCCATCGTCACCCCCGACAAGCTCCGGTTCGACTACTCCCACCCCGGCACGCCGAGCGCCGAGGAACTGCGCCTCATCGAGCAGGACGCGAACAAGAGCGTGCTGGCCGACATCCGCCACGAACGGAAGGAAACCTCCCTCGCGGAGGCCCAGGCCATGGGCGCCATGGCGTTCTTCGGGGAGAAATACGGGGAAAAGGTGTTCGTCGTCAAATTCGGCGGCGCCAGCACCGAGGTCTGCGGCGGCCTCCACACCGCCACCACCGGGGAGGTCGGGCTCATCAAGCTCACCTCCGAATCCTCCATCGGCGCCGGCGTACGGCGCATCGAGGCGGTGGCCGGCCTCAAAACACTCGACTATCTGAACGAGATGGAAACCGCGCTGGGCCAGGTGTCCGAGAAACTCAAGGCCCCGCCGAAAGACCTGGCCGTCAAGATAGACAAACTCTTCCAGGCGCAGCGCCAACAGGAAAAAGAGATCGGCGAGCTCCGCCTCCGATTGGCCCAGGGAGACGGCGGCGGGTTGGCCGCCCCGGAAGCCAAAGACGTCTCCGGGATAAAATGCCTGCTCAAAGCCGCGGCCGGCATGGATGAGAAATCCCTCCGCACCCTGACGGACCGTCTCCGCACGAAACTCCCCAGCGGGCTCGTCATCACCGCCACCCAGAACGAAGAGAAGACGTCGTTCGTGGTCTCTTTCAGCGAGGACCTGGTCAAACAAGGGTGGCACGCGGGAAAGGTCGCCCAATCCATCGCCCGGAAGATCGAGGGCCGCGGCGGCGGCCGGGCGGATTTCGCCCAGGGCGGGGGGAAAAACGCGCTGCCCCTGGAAAAGCTCTTCGCCGATTTGTCGCAGTTCGTCCAGAAATAGTACACTTGCTTCCGCCCGATCGCTCTGTGCCTGTAGCTCAATTGGATAGAGTGTTGGCCTCCGGAGCCAAAGGTTGTGGGTTCAAGTCCCACCAGGCACGCAGCGATCGGGCGCGTTCGCGCCGTTCCGCATAAAATCAAAAAATTGAGGCCCTCATGAGAAAAAAGAAAAGCGCACGGCCGCCGGTCATCGGCGTCGATTTCGACGGCACCCTGTGCCAGATATTCAAAAGCAACGTCCCCTACATCCCCAAGAGCGTCATCCGGGGGAAACCCAACAAGAACGTCGTGGAAGCCTGCCGCCGCTACCGTCGGTCCGGATGCCGCATCGTGGTGTATACCTCCCGCTGGTGGGGCGACTACCACTGGCTCAAACAATGGCTGGACAAATACGACGTGCCGTATGACGACATCGTGCCCGGCAAATTCAAGGCCGACGCCTTCATCGACGACACCACCGTCAATCCGAGCCTCGACCGGGACTGGGAAGACCGCCTGTGCACCATCCTGGGCAAGGACCTCCCCCGCGGCAAATGTCCCGAAGGACAAAAATCCTGAGATGATCATCGCCGTCATCGGACAAAGCAGTTGTCCCGATTCTTTGGCCAAAACGGCCGAATCGGTCGGAGCGGAGATCGCCCGGCGGGGACATGTGCTGGTCTGCGGCGGCATGGGAGGCGTGATGGAGGCGGCCTGCCGGGGAGCCAAACGCGCCGGAGGCGTCACCCTCGGCATCCTTCCCGGCAAGGACAAGAAGGACGCCAACCCGTACGTGGACTATCCCGTGCTCACCGCCATGAGCCACGCACGCAACGCCGTCATCGTGCGCACCGCCGACGCGGTCATCGCCGTGGGCGGCCGCTACGGCACCCTCTCGGAGATCGGACTCGCCCTCTCCATCGACCGTCCGGTCTACGGTCTGAAGACCTGGTCCATCCGGGGCGTTTCCCCGGTCAAAACGCCGAAAGAGGCGCTGGACCGCATCGAAGCCCGATTCAAAAAATCCTGACCCTTCCCGCCGCCCCGCCCCGTCAAAAATGAAGGCCCTCATCCAACGCGTCAGCGCCGCCGGCGTTTCCATCGAAAACCAGCCGGAACGTCCCATCGGCCGGGGGCTGGTCGTCTTTCTGGGGATCACCGCGTCGGACACCGACAAAGACATCCGCTGGCTGGCGGAAAAGATCCTCAATCTGCGCGTCTTCCCCAAGCCCCCCGCCGAGGCGGCGGCCGCCCCCTCGGACAGCGAATTCGACCTCGCCGTCGCCGACATCGGCGGCGAAATACTGCTGGTCTCGCAGTTCACCCTCTACGCCGACGTGCGGCGGGGCCGGCGGCCGGATTTCTCTCGGGCCGCGCCGCCGGCACAGGCGCAAATCCTTTACGAAAAGTTCGTGACGCGTCTGCGCGGCCTCCACCCCAAACTCGTCACCGGCGAGTTCGGCGCCCGGATGCGCGTTCGCATCCAAAACGAGGGGCCCGTCACCCTGCTCATCGAATCACCGGCCGACGCCCCGGCGGTCGAAACAGCATGACGTCGCCTCCTCCCCTCCAGAAATTTCTCGACGCTTTTAAAAAACGCGCCTGGCTCCTGAAACCCCTCTCCCCGCTGGCGCGGCTGGATCTCCGCGTCTGGGCACTGGTGCTGATCCTGTGCTGCGGCGTCAGCGGCGTCCTTTTCTGGTTCCTCCGCCGGCCGGCCAACGTGCTGTTCATTGAACCGCTCCGGGCGGAATTTTATCACGACCAATTTTTGGAATGGACCCTCCGGGCCCAACCCGCCGCCCTGGACTGGAAACTCCGGAAAATGAAGTTCAACACCTGGCTGGAACGCAGCGGCGAACGCGTCGTCTCCGTCGGCGACATCCGGGAGACGGTCCTGCGATACGACAAAAAGGCCGGACTTTGGCGCGCGCGCATCCCCTGTCCCTGGAACGCCCCGGCCGGGGACTACGCCATCCGGGTGGACACCTCCGCCCTGCCGGTGGAATCGCTCCGGCTCCGCGCCAGGCCGCTCCGGGTCGCGGACCGCGCTTTCAAGCCCCTGCCGCCGGGGTTCGGGGTGCTGACGCTGGAAAGCATCGGCCCGCTGCGCAAACTCCTCGCCCCGGACGGCACCCGCAAGGACGGCACCGCCCTGGCGGAATGGGCTGAATTCATCGGCGCCGACGCGGTCGTCATCCAGGGCGCCGAGTCGGGAGGGTACGGCAAAAAACTTCCGGCCGAGTTCCCCTGGATCACCCAATCCAAGGCCGCCATCAAAACGGTGGCGCGGGAATGCCACAAGCGCGGCCTGAAATTCGGCGTATACGTCATGAGCTACATGGTCGGCGGCACGCCGGACAAATCGCCCGATTACGACTACGGATGGATCTACGAGGACGGCCGGATGATCAACGGCCTGGAGATGCGCAAGCGGCGCGGCGTCTCCATCACCGACCCGCGGCGGATAAAAGACATCATCAACGTGGCCCGCCCATGGTATGACATGGAAGAGGTGGACATCGTCGGACTGGACTACATCCGCCCCGTGTTCGGCGGTTACGAACTGGTGGACGCCTTCGTGCGGGACATGCCGGTCACCCCGCCGGCGGACTGGGACAAACGTTCCCTCCAGCAACGCATGACGTGGCTCTTCACCCACCGTTCCGCCGGCGGACATAATTTCATCGAGCAATGGTACTGGTACCGCGCCCACCGGACCGCCCAGGTCGTGCGCGCCATCAAGGCCGGCCTGGGCGACAAGAAACCGCTCTGGGCCTTCACCCTCTCCTGGGAAAAAGGCTGGCACCACGGACAGGACCCGGTGATGATGCGCGACGCGGGGATCGACATCGACGCCATCATGGCCTACGAAGCCGACAGCCGGCAGTTCCAGGGGTTCGTCAAACAGTGGCGGGAATACGTTCGCCGAAAAGAGGTCAACCTCCTGGTGGGCGACGCCGTGGACTGGGTGTTGCACCAGAGGACCCTGAACCCCGCCGGGCCGGAGGATTTCTACAACCGCGACATCCTGGCGGTGTCGCAGTTCCATGCCGACGGTCCGGTTCGCGGGGTGTTCGTCCACGACTATGTGCGGGCCACCCGCGGGCGCCTCGGCCCCTACTCCACGTTGGAGTGGTTCCTCGCCGGAGGCGCCATCATCACCACGACCTGCCGGCTCAACGGCGCCCTCGGCTACGACCTCACTCTCTCCCTTCCGGACCGTGCCGCCGCGGGGGAAACCGTGACCGGGAAATTGACGCTCGGGCGGAAACGCCCCGCCGGAACGATCCGCGCCCATCTCTACAGCGCCGCCGACGTGTCGATGCCGGATCGTGATTTCGAACTCTCCCCGTCCACCCCCGCCGTCGCGTTCACCTTTCGCTGGGTGCCCGACCACACCTCCGCTCCTCGCGGACACCGCTCGTTCGTGGCCGTCCGCGCCGAAAGAACGGCTCCGTCGGCGGAACGGTGCCAAATTCATATAATGTACTTTCAGGGCCAGCGCGGGAATAAAACGCCGGAAAAACCGGCGCCCAAAAACGAGGGGGCGACCGAAAACCGGGATGAGACCAAACCCAAATAAAAACCCCGTCCTCATGAGCTTCGTCCTCGCCATGCTTCTTTCCAACGCCGCGCGGCTTTTCGCCGGCGCTCCGCCTAAAACCGATCCCGCCGCCGATCGACGGAATGAGATGGTCCGCTCCCAGATTGAACGCCGCGGCGTCAAAGATGCCCGGGTGCTGAACGCCTTGCGCCGGATCCCGCGGCACCTCTTCGTCCCCGAAGAAATGCGTTCCTCTTCCTACGATGACGAAGCCCTTCCCATCGGCGCCGGCCAGACCATCTCCCAGCCCTACGTCGTGGCCGCCATGACCGAACGACTCCGGCTCACCGGCGAGGAACGCGTGCTCGAGATCGGCACGGGCTCCGGATATCAGGCGGCGGTACTGGCGGAACTCGCCGCCCAGGTCTATTCCGTGGAAATCATTCCGGAACTGGCCGACCGGGCCCGGAAGACCCTCTCTTCTTTGAACTATTCCAACGTCCACGTGCGCACCGGCGACGGCGGGAAGGGCTGGCCGGAAAAAGCGCCGTTCGACGCCGTCATCGTCACCGCCGCGCCGGAAGATGTCCCACCCGCTCTCCTGGAGCAGTTGAAAATGGGGGGCCGGCTGGTGATCCCGGTGGGTCCGCGGGAAAATCAGGACCTGGTGTGTTTCCATAAAACGCCGGACGGGGTCCGGAAAGAAATCCTGTTCCCCGTCCGTTTCGTGCCGTTCGTGAGGGGAGAATGAAGAAATCCCTTTTGATGCTCCTTCTGTTGACCGCCGGCGGCGTCACGGTCCGGGCCGAACCGCCGGACCCCTTCGCGTCCTTTGAAATCCCCTCGTCGACCAAACCGGCGAGCGCCGAGATGTCGCCGTTCGTGAAAGAACTGGCGACCACGTTGAATTGGCCGGCCGACCAACTGCAGACGCTGGAACGCCGCGGGTTCGGCCGCACCGAGATGGCGACGTTCGTCGCCATCGCAAAAAAAACGTCGAAACCGTGGGCCGAACTCATCAAGGCGCGGGAAAAGGGCGCCACCCTCCGGCAAATGACGGAGGAGGCGGGCCTGGTCTACAACGACGTCTTCCGCGAATCCCGCCGCGCCAAACAGAATGTGGAGAACCGCCTGAAAAATACCGCCGCCTCGAAACAATGAGCCCCGACCGTCCCATTCGATCCCGCCGCCGGCCCTGACATATCCCCGACGACCCGCTCCGTCCCAGACGCACCGCCGACCGAGACCCCTTTGTCGTCCGTGCACAATCCGACGTCCGATTTAATTCAAGGCTCAACCGCTTTTCCTTTATTCCCTGTTCATTATTTTCTAAGATGCTTTTTTAGACTCCGGAGGAGGGACCCGTGGCCATAAAAAATTTCGTGCTGGACACCAACGTCGTTCTCTACGACCCCAACGCCATCTTCAGCTTCGAGGACAACAACGTCATCATCCCCATCTGGGTCGTGGAGGAGATCGACCGGTTCAAGAAGGACATCAACGACACCGGCCGCAACGCCCGGGAACTTTCGCGCCACCTGGACGCCCTCCGGAAAAAAGGCGACATCACCCAAGGCGTGCCGCTCGAGAGCGGCGGGCAGCTGCAGGTCATCACCTCCATCCCGCTTTCCCCGGATGCGCCGGAGTTCCTCAAGAAAGAATCTTACGACAACCTCATCCTCGCCACCGCGTTCTACCTCAAAAAGAAAAATCCGCCGGTAATCTTCATCACCAAGGACGTCAACCTGCGCATCAAAGCCGACGCGCTGGGCATAGACACCATGGACTACGAGACCATGCGCATCGAACCGGAAGGACTGTACACGGGGTGGAAATCGCTGACCGTGCCGGAATCCCTCATCTCGGATTTTTATCAGTCCAAGAAACTCGACACGGCGAAATTGCCGAAGAACAACTTCCACGAGAACGAATTCGTCTGCCTGCAGGGGGAGACGAACGCGTCGCAGAGCGCGCTGGGGATCTACCGTAAAGGCGAAGTCCAACTCCTGCCGCCGCTGCCGCCGGCGGTGTGGGGGGTGAAGCCGAGGAACCTGGAACAACAGTTCGCCCTGCACCTCCTGCTCGACGACCGCATTCCGCTGGTGACCCTCACCGGGAAAGCCGGCACGGGGAAAACACTGCTCGCTTTGGCCGCCGGGATGGCGAAGACCCTGGACGAGGGCATTTACCAGCGGGTGCTGGTTTCCCGGCCCATCTTTCCGATCGGCCGGGACATCGGCTACCTCCCCGGCGACGTCAAAGAAAAACTGCAGCCCTGGATGCAGCCGATCTTCGACAACATGGAGTTCCTCCTGCACACCGCCAAAAACGACAAGAAAGGGCCGCGCTACAACGCCCTCATCGAACAGGGACTGCTGCAGATCGAGGCGCTCACCTACATCCGCGGACGCAGCATCCCGAACCAGTATTTCATCGTGGACGAGGCACAGAACATGACACCCCACGAGGCGAAGACCGTCATCACCCGCGTGGGAGAGCACACGAAGATCATTTTCACCGGGGACATCCACCAGATAGACAATTTCTACAACGACGCCTCCCACAACGGACTTTCCTACATCGTCGAACACCTGAAAGCCGAAGGGCTGGCGGGACACATGACCCTGACCAAAGGGGAGCGGTCCGCCTTGGCCGAGTTGGCGTCCAACCTCCTGTAAGATGCCGCCTCTCGAATCGCAACCGGACCAGGACCGTCGGAAAA
>Ga0116154_10002817_pt1 | contig 12807 bp, 12 predicted proteins | sample AD_UKC030_MetaG_FD_89898 | JGI IMG/M metagenome (GOLD analysis project Ga0116154, IMG submission 89898) | Active sludge microbial communities of municipal wastewater-treating anaerobic digesters from USA - AD_UKC030_MetaG | ecosystem: Engineered > Bioreactor > Anaerobic > Digestate | place: USA...
AAAAACAGATCATTATGGCAGATAATACAGAAAGGCTTGAGGATTACGGTTTGTCAAAAGACACCAGGCCAAAAACATTGTTTTCAAAGGTTGGAATAGTAGGTGCAGGCACTGTTGGACAGAATATTGCGCGTATGGTAAGCTCAAAGGGACTTGATGTTATTTTCCTTGAACTTAATCAGCAGAAAATTGACCAGGCATACTCCGAACTTGCAAAAGAACTCGACCGGATGATTGAGAGATGGGGGATGACAAATTCCGAGAAACTTGGAATCCTGTCCAGAATAAAGGGTACAACAGAATACAGGAATTTTAAGGGCTGTGATATTGTAATTGAAGCAATTAAGTCCTCAAGCCGTGAACATAGTCATAATATACGTGCTGAAATTCTGAAGAATATTGAACATCATGTCGACAGGGATACAATAATCGCAACTAATTCATCTACACAGGTTATCACTGAACTCACAGCCGATCTGGAACATAAAGACCGTTGCGTAAGCTTTCATTTCCTTACACCTGAGGCTGATGCAAGGGTGGTTGAGGTTGTAAAGGGCTTGTATACATCCCAGCAGGCTTATGAAAACACAATCAAATTTGCCAATCTCATTGGGAAAAAAGTGATTCCGGTTAAGGAATCTCCTGGTATTATAAGCACAAGGCTAATGGTTCCTTTTATCAATGAAGCCTGTGAACTGCTTATGGAAGGCGTTGGTACAATGGAAGATATCGATCTGACAATGAAAGTTGGTTTCGGCCTTCCGCTTGGCCCCTTTGAAATGGCCGACAAGATAGGCCTCGATAAAATACTCAGATGGTGCGAAAATCTTTATGATGAATTCGGTGATCTTAAATATAAATCTTCACCAATCCTTAAAAGACTTGTAAGGGCAAACCAGTTCGGCAGAAGAACGGGAAGAGGCTTTTACGAGTATAATAAAGATGGTATGAAAACCACTAAGAATATTTCTATCGGCGAATAACCAGGTTTTTAAATAACGAATATTAAATAACACATTCTAAATGAAAATATTAGTACTGAACTGCGGTAGTTCTTCAATAAAATATCAGCTTTTCGACATAGCCTCAGGTGGTGTTCTTGCAAAAGGTATTGTTGAAAAAATCGGACTGAAGGGTTCATTTCTTAAAAATGAGAGATTTGATGGTGATAAAGTAAAGCTTGAAGGCGAAATACTTGACCATCAGAGTGGTATTGAATATCTTCTTGGCCTGCTTATAAGCGAGAAGAGAGGTGTAATCAAAAGCCTTACTGAAATTGGTGCTGTCGGTCACAGGTTGGTTCACGGTGGTGAAACTTTTCAGGGTAGTTGCTATCTTGATGAAGTCACAATTAAGGGAGTTGAAGATTGTTCAGATCTGGCACCACTTCATAACCCTGCTAACCTCAAGGGGATCTATGCAATGAAGAACCTGCTTCCTGAGGTTCCTCAGGTTGGTGTTTTTGACACTTCCTTTCATCAGACCATGCCGGATTATTCCTTCATGTATGCACTGCCATATTCACTTTATAAGAAATATGGGATAAGGAGATACGGATTTCATGGAACAAGCCATAGTTATGTGTCAAAACGTGCCTGTGAAATACTGAATGTCCCCTATGATAAAATGAGGATAATAACCTGCCACCTTGGAAACGGAGCCTCAATAACTGCCATTAAGAACGGTAAGTCAGTAGATACATCAATGGGACTTACTCCTGTTGAAGGTCTCATCATGGGTACTCGTTCAGGTGATGTGGATGCCGGCGCCCTTACACTGATTATGGAAAAAGAGGAAATCGACTATTCTTCTCTTAACACCCTTCTTAATAAACATAGCGGAATGCTGGGTATTTCAGGAATATCGAGCGATATGCGTGAGGTTGAAACAGCTGCAGCTGAAGGTGATGAGAGGGCAATTCTTTCACTTAAAATGTATCAGTACAGGGTGAAAAAATACATAGGATCCTATGCAGCTGCAATGGGAGGCGTTGATATTATTGTATTTACAGGTGGTATCGGAGAAAACAGCCCTGACGACAGGGAAAAAATCTGTGAAAACCTGGAATTCATGGGTATTGCATTTGATAAGAAAGCCAATGAAGGCATTCGTGGAAAAGAAACTGTAATCAGTACCGGGGATTCCAAGGTCAAGGTTATGATTGTTCCCACAAATGAAGAATGGGTAATAGCTTCGGAAACAAGGGATATTGTTGAACAAATGAATAAGAAGCAATAATTTCATAAGTCTGTTATGGTATTAAACAAACTAAGTGACCTCAGAGGCATTGTTGCCGGCAGTACAAAGAAGAAGCTGATATTGGCTGCAGCCCAGGATCAGCATTCTCTTGGCGCGGTACTTAAAGCCTGGAAGGAAAACATAGTAGAGCCTATTCTGGTAGGCGATACCGAAAGTATTCAGAGTATATGCTCTTCAAGCAATTATGACATAACCGGCCTCCGCATTATACATGAACCTGATCTTGTGAAAGCCGTGGAAATGTCAGTAAGGATGGTAAGCAGCAAGCAGGCCGATGTGCTTATGAAGGGAATGGTGGGAACCTCAATACTCTTAAAATCAGTACTTAATAAGGATTGGGGCCTCCGCACCGGGAACCTTCTGTCTCATTTTGCCCTCTTTGAGGTTGATACCTATCATAAGGTGATAGCTGTCACTGATGTAGCTATGAATATTTCTCCAAACCTTAAGGACAAGATTTCAATTGTAAATAATTCAGTTTCCTGCCTTCTGAGGCTTGGATATAAAATTCCCAAAGTGGCTGTGCTCGGTGCCGTTGAGATGGTCAATGAGAATATGGAAGCTACTCTTGACGCGGCGCTTTTATCAAAAATGAACCAGCGTGACCAGATAAAAAACTGTATAATAGATGGTCCGCTTGCCTTTGATAATGCTGTTAGTCTTGAAAGTGCAAGGCATAAGGGAATAAAAAGTGAGGTTGCAGGCGATACAGACCTGTTGCTGATGCCTGATATCGAGGTCGGAAATGTTTTGTATAAATCTCTTGTATTCTTTGCAAAAGCCAAGGTAGCTTCTATAATACTTGGAGCTTCTGCACCAATTGTTCTTACTTCACGATCCGATTCTGAACAGGCAAAGTTCGACAGTATAATGCTGGCTGCTGCTTCATGTAAATGATCCCGTATGATCCGGAACCTTGACCAGTTGGTTGATACTGTGATTTCCAATGGGAAGACTTACCGTATTGCCGTGTCATGGGCCCAGGATCAGAATACTGTGGGAGCTATATACAGAGCTGTTAATGAAGGTTTTGTCTCTGCTATAATGATTGGTAATCCCACAGAGATTATCAGGACCTGTTCAAATGAAAACATCGACTCAGGAAAATTTGAAATAGTTGAGGCACCTGATGCGTCAACTGCCTCTTCAATGGCAGTTGGGATGGTAAGGAAAGGTGAAGCCGACATCGTCATGAAGGGGCTTGTTGGTACAGATGTTTTCCTGAAGGCTGTCATGGATAAGGATAAAGGCATAATGAAGCAGGGAGCTGTCCTGAGCTACGTTGGTGCCATCCAGGTTACTGATTATGACAAGCTTTTGTTTATTACTGATCCCGCTGTAATTCCTTATCCCGATCTTGCCCAGAAAACAGCAATGCTTGAGTATGCAATATCCATGGCCCGGCGACTTGGTATAAATGCTCCGAAAATTGCCCTGATAGCTGCTTCCGAGAAATCTGGAAAACACTTTTCTTCATCCGGAGATTACAATATGCTCAGGGAAAAGGCTGCGAACGGAGATTTTGGAAATTGTATAATTGATGGACCACTTGACCTGTTCCTTGCATGCGACAGGGAAAGCGTTGAAATAAAGGGTATTAAGACACCTGTGAATGGTGATGCCGATATACTTCTTTTTCCTTCCCTGGAAGCCTGTAATCCATTCTATAAGGCATTGATGCTTTTTGCAGGCGGGGAAATAGGCGGATTGATAATGGGTACCGAAAAACCAGTTATTGTAATGTCGAGGAGTGAGAGTCCAAAATCAAAATTCTATTGCATTGCTATGGCCTGCACAATGCTGTGAGGCAGTTGAATATATTTCAAAGGGATATGGAAAAAAGACTGATTCTTGCAATAAACCCGGGTTCAACATCAACAAAAATTGCCCTTTTTGAGGAGGAAATACTTGTTTTTGAGAAAGCTATCGTACACTCAAACAAGGAGCTTGCAGAATTTGAAAAAGTATCAGATCAGTTTCATTTTCGTAAAGAATTAATTATTAGTGAATTGCAAGACAGAAAAGTTAATCTTGCAAGAATCGCAATTGTTGTTGGAAGGGGAGGGCTTATAAAACCTATTGAATCAGGTATTTATAAGATAAATGAAAGGATGATACAGGATCTTCGTTCCGGTGTTTTTGGCCAGCATGCGAGCAACCTGGGCGGACTGATTGCTGATGAAATAGCCTCCGGATTACAATCTGCAGATGCTTTTATTGTTGATCCCGTTGTTGTTGATGAGTTGCAGGATGTGGCCAGGCTGTCAGGACATCCGTCTATTCAGCGTCGGTCAATCTTTCATGCCCTTAATCAGAAGGCAGTGGCGCGCTTGTATGCTGCAACTACAGGAAAAAAGTATGAGGATCTTAATCTGATTGTCGCTCACATGGGCGGAGGCATAAGCGTTGGTGCCCATTGCAGTGGAAGAGTAATTGATGTGAACAATGCCCTTAACGGCGATGGTCCTTTTTCTCCTGAACGCTCCGGCAGTCTTCCTGCTGGTCAGCTTGCAGATCTGTGTTTCAGCGGAAATTATACACATGATGAGATAAAATCAATGCTTACCGGGAAAGGCGGCATGGTAGCATATCTGGGAACAAACAGCTTCAGGGAAGTGCGGGAAATGGCTGAAAGTGGAAACAAGGAGGCAGAACTTGTGATTAAGTCTTTTATTTATCAGGCAGCCAAGGAGATAGGAGCCATGGCTGCTGTTCTTGAAGGGAAGATTGATGCTATTTTACTTACAGGTGGAATTGCACATAATGAATCAGTTATTAAAAGTATTGCGAAACAGGTTGGCTTTCTTGCTCCGGTAAAGGTATATCCCGGAGAAGATGAAATGAAAGCTCTGGCCTACAATGCCCTTCTGGCACTTGATGGAAAACTTGAGGTGAAAATATATAATTAGATTTACGGAGTGCTTAATGCAACAGGTAATATCTTGCCGTTGAAGTATTTATGACCGTTAATTGCAAATTCTGCAATAAATTCTGCCATATCTTTTGCCGTTACGGGAGCGACATAGCCCGGAAATGCTTCCTGCAGCATCTCAGTCTGGACAGCCCCGAGAGCAAGTGCATTTACAAATATTTTTGATCCTGAAAATTCAAGAGCCAGGCATTCTGACAAGCAGGCCAGTGCTGCCTTCGAAGCACTGTAATATGACATCCCATGGAATTTCGCACTTCCCTGATAACCTCCCATGCTTGTAATATTAATAATATGAGAATTTTCACTCATCAAAGCTTTCATGTTATGGATCATCCTGGCCGGTCCGAAAAAATTGGTTTCCATCATTTTTCTTGCATCTTCCTGATCTGTTTCAATAAAGCCGGCAGATTTGAGATAACCTGAACAATTGATAAGTATCTCAAGCTGTCCGCTTGTCTTTAATACGTACTCAACCAGCAATTTATACTGATTTTCAGAAGCGGTTATGTCAAAATGATACGGGATTATATTCTTGGAAAGAGACCCGAGTTCCTCAAGCATTTGTTTATTTCTGCCTGTAACAAGTACCTGGTTCGATTTATTGTCAGCGAATTTCAGTACAAGCTCCCTGCCAATACCGCGTGTTCCTCCGTTTATAAGTATCCTCATGACTATTCCGGCTTAATAATAATTTTCTTCAATTTTAGTTAAATATAAAATTATGAAAATATCTTGTCACTCGGCAATCAGGAAATATGCTGAAAAATTGCAGAAAGAATATAATGGTAATATTCAGTGCTGTGTTTTTCCTTTAATTCTATCTTTGCCAACATATTTTAAGCTCGATTGTTCCATTTTTAATGGTAAGGGAAATGAAAAACAAAATAGCCATAATAGGATGCGGCAATATCGGAATCTCACTGTTTAAAGGCTTTGTTAAAGAGCAGAAATTCAGTGCTTCGGCAATAACACTTACGCGGAGAAATACTGAAGAGCTCTCTTTCCTTAAAGAAACAGGAGTTAAAATTACTTCGGATAACAAGAAAGCCGTCAGCGATGCTGAAATAATAATAATCGCAGTTAAACCATATAATATCCTGTCAGTTCTGGATGAAATTAAACCAGTCCTGATTTCCGGTAAACACATAATTGTCTCAGTTACAGCAGGTATTACGCTGAAAGAGATACAGGACCATCTGAAAGTAAAGGTTCCTGTTTTCAGGGCTATGCCAAATATTTCTGCAAGCGTTGCTCATTCTGTATCATTAATCTCATCCGGAAGTGTACGAAAGACTGATACTGAAAAAGTTATTCAGATTTTCAATATGCTAGGCACCACAATGATTATTGATGAAGAGCTTATGCAGTCGGCAACTATACTAGGCGCCTGTGGGGTAGCTTATGTTCTCAGGTTTATCAGGGCAATGATCCAGGGCGGCATTCAGATCGGCTTTGATGCCAGGACTGCAAGCGAAATTGTAACACGAACAGTTAAGGGAGCGGCAGAGCTGCTTATAGAATCCCAGACACATCCGGAGGCTGAGATAGATAAGGTTACAACACCAAAGGGTTGTACTATTGTCGGTCTGAACGAGATGGAACACAATGGATTCAGTTCTTCACTAATTAAAGGGATTGTAGCTTCCTATGAAAAAATTGAAAAGTGATATAATAATAGTCTTCCTCGCAAGAACTGTCCTGAGGATTCTGTGCCTCATGATATTATTATCTCCCGGAATTCTTTTAAATGCCCAGAAAATAAAGGAAGAGACGCCTCCCCTTAGTGAAAGGATTTTTTTTGGAGGATCTTTTGGTTTGCAGTTTGGAACACTGACAAATATTCAGGTTGCTCCGGTGGTGGGACTTTGGGTTTTGCCAAGACTGGCTGTGGCTGCCGGACCCGATTTCAACTATTATAAATTCTATGACGATAAAACTACAATGTATGGAGGGAAAGCCTACGCCCAGTTTTTAATTCTGCAGGATCTTGACAACATTGTGCCTCTTGGCGTCCACATGGGAATTTTTCTTCACCTTGAGGATGAATTAATGAACCTGGAATCTGCATACTGGAAAAATCCGCCATATTCATCTGAACGTTTTAATATTAACACTCTTCTTGCCGGTGGTGGAATAAGCCAGCAATTGGGACGAAGATCTTCTATGAATATTGTATTTTTGTGGGCTCTCAGTGATTCAGGTTATCAGTTATATGGTAATCCTGAAATAAGGCTGAGCTTCAATTTCTGATTTAGCTTCTATTAATTATATTTGAAAAATTACTTTATTATCTCATTAAATTATGAAGATTGAAAAAAACAAGATGGTTTCGCTGATATATGAACTCAGGGAAAGTGATAAAAATGGAAAAGTAATCGAAGTTCTGGATGAGAGCCGTCCCCTGAATTTTGTTTTTGGTACTGGAAGGTTGTTACCTGTATTTGAATCGAATATTGAATCTCTTGATGCTGGTGATAACTTTTCATTTAATCTGGTGCCTGAAATGGCTTATGGTGAAAGAAGAGAGGACATGATAGTCGATGTGCCTGTTTCTGTTTTTGAAACTGAGGGTAAATTAAATGAAGAAATCTGCTTTGTGGGCAACGAGGTGCCGATGATGGACAGCCAGGGTAATCCGATTAATGGTGTGATAAATGAAATAACTGATACTCATGTTAAAATGGATTTCAATCATCCGATGGCCGGGGTGGAGTTGTTTTTTACAGGTAAGATAATTGAAGTAAGGGAAGCAACAGAACAGGAAATAATTGGTACACAACATAATCATTCATGTTCAGGTTGCAGTGGTTCAGAGCATTCCTCATGTTCAGGTTCCTGTAGTTGATTTTTGTAGATAGCTGATAATGAGAAATATCTGGAAATTCTTTCCCTATGCTCTGATCGGTATAGTGAGCCTTACTGTAATATTGCTATTTGCAGCAGCCAATAAATGGTTAACTGTTTCTTCCTCTTTACTTCTCATATTCAGACTATTAAGTCTCTTTTTGCTTCTGGTGTACGCCATCAGGAAAAAAACGCTTACTACCTGGATACTTGTTTCCATGGTACTGGGAGCAGAATTTGGCTATGACCTTCCTGGCATAGGGAAAAACCTTAAAGTGCTGAGCGACATATTCCTTAGGATGGTTAAGACAATTATCGCCCCGCTCTTATTTGCAACTCTCGTTGTTGGTATTGCCGGACATGCTGATATCAAACAGATAGGCAGAATGGGTTGGAAATCACTGCTTTACTTTGAAGTAGTGTCAACACTAGCCTTGTTCATAGGCCTGTTTGCAATTAATGTCAGTAAAGCCGGGGTTGGAATTGTCCTGCCGCCAAATCCTGATGTGCCTCCTGTGGAAAGCATCAAAGCACAAAGCACAAGCGACTTTATCCTGCATATCTTTCCAGAGAACTTTGCCAAGGCAATTTATGAAGGACAGATACTCCAGATTGTTGTATTCAGTATAATCTTCGGGATTGCTGTCGCTATGCTTAAGGATAAGTACAGGCAGCCAATGATCCGTTTCTCTGAAAGTCTTGCCGAGACAATGTTCAAGTTTACAAACATAGTCATGTATTTTGCTCCGGTAGCTGTATTTGCTGCAATTGCATATACAATAGGGCACATGGGACTTGATATTCTGTTTAATCTTTTCAAACTTCTTGCTACTCTGTATGCTGCACTGATTATATTCCTTCTCTTTATATTATTGCCTGTTGCACTGATTTTCAGAATCCCGGTTAAGCAATTCATAAAAGCAGTATCAGAGCCTGCAACAATTGCATTCGCAACGTCAAATTCAGAGTCAGCCCTGCCATCTGCGATGGAATCAATGGAGAAATTCGGGATTCCACGGAAAATTGTGGCCTTTGTTATACCAACGGGTTACAGCTTCAACCTTGATGGAACTACTCTATACCTCTCCCTGGCTACAATCTTTGTTTCGCAGGCTGCAGGAATTGACCTTCCTTTTGAAAAACAGCTTATTATCTGCCTTACTCTTATGCTTACAAGCAAGGGAGTGGCAGGAGTATCACGAGCTTCTCTTGTAATTTTACTGGGCACGGCTGTAAGCTTTGGGCTTCCTGTGGAACCAATATTTATTATTCTGGGCATTGACGTGCTTATGGATATGGCCAGGACTGCCGTAAATGTTATAGGTAATTGTCTGGCCACGGCTGTTATTGCCCGCTCTGAAAAAGAATTCGATGATTCTGTTGCTTCAGCCTATAAGCCGGAATAATAACAATTAACTTTCAGTATACTTTCTTTAAGACTGATCCCATGCCTTATAATAAAACAGGGCAGCAGGGCTATTCTATTTAACCCGTCCAGGATTAAATATTCCAGACAGGAATGTATAATATGCCAGAATAATCAATTCTGAGAAGTTCCCCTTATTCAGCTCCGGGAGATTATTTGTTGTACAGGAACAAAATTCTGTCTGATGGGGCAGGAGCAGACGCTTTACATCTGTAAACATGACCGGTGTAATCAAAGTTCACAACTCTCAAGGATTAAAATATCATTTCATTATTTACAACTGTAATTATTTCTCAATAATATTTATCTGTTATATAAAATACATAAGATCAGTGAATTATATAGAATTATTTGAATATGAAATCCCAATAAACAGGACATGTAGTGTTAATATAATGTATAATTGATTAGAATATATAGCTATTAAACAGTCAACCAGACTATTACGAGCCTAAAATCAAGTATTACTGCAGATAAGACGATATTATATAATACTATAAATGAGCTAAATACATAAATTATATGTTAACCGACTACTAAGCATTATATCGCACAATTACACATGTAATATTAAGGAATTACAAATGTAATTCAATTAATATTTACATTTGTGAAATATGATTTTTTTATGAAAGAAAGGATTCTGGAATTCTTAAAAGCAGAAAATAAATCCTCTGCCCAGTTTGCTGAAGAAATTGGTGTACAGCCTTCAGGAATTTCACATATTTTGTCAGGAAGAAATAATCCAAGCCTTGATTTTATTCTGAAAATGCTGGATAAATACAAATACCTTTCCACAGAATGGCTGTTATTTGGACGCGGCCAGATGTACAGTTCAAATCAAAACGCTGATCTGTTTAATGATACCAGCCGTAAAGATACCTCAGAAGTGAAAATGTTGATAAATGTTCCATCAAATACTGACTTAATTCCTGATAATGATACTGTTATCAAAAAATCTGATCAAACAAAGACTTCTGGCGTTGTAAAAATAGTCTGGTTTTATGCCAACAATACTTTCAGAGAATTCTTTCCTGAATAATAATCGCTTTGAATTGTTAAAAAGTATCTTAAATAAGGAAGATCTTTTTAAACAGATTCTCCTTAACTAGCAGTATATTTGTTTCAAAGAACCTGCTATGGGAAAGAGAGTTGAAAATCTTAAAGTTATTGATAATAAGCATTTAACTGAAGATTTTTGCGTTCTTGAGCTTAGGTCTGAGCTGGGTCTTCCGGCTTTACTGCCGGGCCAGTTTGTTCAGGTGAAAGTTGAAGGTTCTCCTGAGACTTTTTTAAGGCGGCCGGTTTCTGTTCATGATGTTGACTATTCTGAAAATAAGCTTAGTCTGCTGATTCAGGTACTTGGAAAGGGGACTGAAACACTTTATAAGTTGGATAAAGGTGACTGTCTTAATCTGCTTTATCCTCTTGGTAATTCTTTTTCAGATCCCTTGCAGGGAGAATCGGTGCTCCTTGTAGGAGGAGGTACAGGAATTGCCCCTTTATTATATCTTGGCAAATATCTGAAAAATAAAGGTTTAAGGCCAGTCTTTCTACTGGGATTCAGAAACCTTTCAAGAGTAATACTTACGGAAGAGTTCAATTCATTAGGCGATGTTTATATAACTACTGAGGATGGCTCTGTAGGAGAAAAAGGCTATGTTACAGATCATTCTGTACTTTCGAAGATAATTTTTAACAGGATTTATTGCTGTGGGCCTGATGCAATGATGCATGCCGTGGCTGGATTCTGTAAAAATAAGAATATTAATTGCGAAGTATCACTCGAGAATCTTATGGCCTGCGGTTTTGGAATTTGCCTGTGCTGCATAGCTGAAACTACGAGGGGTAATTTGTGTACATGCACCGATGGACCTGTATTTAATACCAAAGACCTCAAATGGTGAATCTTTCTGTTAATATAGGAGAGCTAAGGTTTAAAAATCCGGTACTTACTGCTTCAGGAACCTGTGGCTATGGTCCTGAGCTCGAAGATTTTTTCGATGTTTCATCTCTTGGTGGAATTGTCGTGAAAGGCACTACCCTGGAACCACGTGAGGGAAACCAGTATCCCCGAATGGCGGAAACTCCTTCAGGAATGCTTAATGCTGTTGGTCTGCAGAATAAGGGAATTGAGTATTTTGAAAAGCATATCTACCCTGTAATTGCAAAATATAATACGCATGTTATTATAAATGTTAACGGCAATACAATTGATGACTATGTAGCTCTTTCAGAAAGGATTAACAAGCTCGATAAAATACCGGCAATTGAACTGAATATTTCATGCCCAAATGTTAAACGGGGCGGAATGATCTTCGGAACAAATCCTGATTCCGCAAGGGATGTAATCCGTGCAGTAAGGGCAGTTTATAAGAAGAAACTTATAATAAAGCTTTCTCCCAACGTGACAAACATCGTTGATTTTGCACGTATTGCAGAGGAGGAAGGCGCTGATTCAGTATCACTTGTAAATACACTGCTTGGAATGGCAGTTGATATTAACAGAATGAAACCTTCTTTGTCTACTGTTACAGGAGGATTATCAGGTCCGGCTATTAAACCTGTTGCATTAAGGATGGTATGGCAGGTTTCAAGGGCTGTGAAAATCCCGGTAATAGGAATGGGAGGAATAATGACAGCATCGGATGCCATTGAGTTCTTTCTAGCAGGAGCCACTGCTGTCCAGATAGGAACAGCTACTTTCATCAACCCTATGGCGCCTGTCAGAATTCTTGAAGGAATTGAAAAGTATCTTGCTGATAAGCATTTCTCTGATATTTCTGAGATAATTGGTTTTCTGAACAGGAATTAATTAGAAGCTTTTTAAATATTGCAGAAAGAAACTTTAAAATTTCTTAATTGCTTGTTGTTTTTACAATTAATCCTTTAAATTTGTAAGCTTTTAATTAGTTATTATAAATATTATTAAAAATCACATTTATGTCTGAAGGTAATCAGGTCGATAATCTCGACAGGAAAATACTTGATATTATCACTAAAAATGCAAGGATTCCTTACCTGGAAGTTGCAAGGGAGTGCGGAGTTTCAGGTGCAGCAATACATCAAAGAGTACAACGTTTAATCAGGATCGGTGTTATTAAAGGTTCTGAGTTTAAGGTTGATCCGGTAATGGTAGGTTTTAAAACCTGTGCCTATATCGGCATTTTTCTTGATCATCCCGGTCATTTCAGGGAGGTTATAACCAAATTCAGGGACATCCCCGAAATAATTGAATGTCATTATACAACAGGTAACTATTCACTGTTTATTAAGGTATATACACGTGATAATGAGCATCTGAGGATGATTTTGACTGATACAATTCAGAATATCCCGGGTATTG
>Ga0116154_10002820_pt1 | contig 12805 bp, 20 predicted proteins | sample AD_UKC030_MetaG_FD_89898 | JGI IMG/M metagenome (GOLD analysis project Ga0116154, IMG submission 89898) | Active sludge microbial communities of municipal wastewater-treating anaerobic digesters from USA - AD_UKC030_MetaG | ecosystem: Engineered > Bioreactor > Anaerobic > Digestate | place: USA...
ACACCTCTCACGTTATTTGTTACTATTGTATCACAACGGTATTGAGGTGTAAATAGTGTTTTTTCCATAATACTATGAAGAAGTTACATGCACTCCTTTAACCTTACCGGCTGTCGCTGTTGCGCTCCAAGAAAGACCGGCGCCGAGAACTCCATACCATGCGGCAGCGTGTACCCTGCCGAAGTCCTGTCCCATGTTTACCTGTGCCCTTACTTCCGGTGTTTCCACCTCTGCCATGACACAGAAGTCGTCGCCAAAGATTATCGCTTCGCCCAGGACTGAGCCGGTTCCCTTGTTGTTGGCAAGGTTTGTGGTGTCCTTGACCTCGATGCAGCGTATTGATTCGATCTTTCCCACTTCCGAGTTGTGGAGCACGTCGCCTTCCCTGAGATACTGTTTCCAGGTTTCAAAGGTAGGGTCATTTTTAATACCCCTCAATCCCTTTGTGGAGATGAGGCCGATATAATCGCCGTTCTCGTAGGGCGGAACGATGTAGGTATCAGCAAAAGCATCCCTGATGGCTGCAAGGTGCGCCACGGTGAGATTTGAGGTTGCCGATGTGGAGGCTGTGCCGTCCTCGTCAAATGTGCCTCCGGTCAATGAGGTCGGGATGTACTTCAGATAAACCGTTTTCATTGCAGTAGCATAGAGCCGGTCAAGGCTTTTCCTCATCTGCTCGGTTAAGGCTTTCTGAATCCTGTCCTCGGGGTCAAACTTGCTTAAAAGCTGGCTGATGTGAGTGAACGCCACGCCACGGCCATATTCGTAGACCGTGATGCCGACGCTTGTCTGGGTCATCGTGTCAATGGGGATGCGCTCTGTTTCTGTGAGAGCCGCACTGGTCGGGATGGAAAGAGCGTCAAAACGCATAATGGTGATCGTTTCACCTTTCTTCCGTCCGAACCCTGGCTCTGGCCGTACAAAATCAGCAAAGACGGACTCAACAACCGCTTGCTCTCTCAGCTTTGAACTGATCGTGTGCGATTTATAAGTACCGGTCGCTGTATCGTAATTCCAAGTCCATTCAGGCATGGAAAATACCTCCTATCTCAATTTTCTCCGTTCCTTGACAGCCCGGATTGCGTCACCCATTGTCTGTGTGCCTTCATCCTGGCTTGTTTTGGAAACCAGTTTACCTCCACGCTGCAAGATGTCAAACTTGCTGCGGTTCTTCTGTTCTTCCTGATAACGGGCGGTTTCTTTGCCCCTTATGCCGTCCACGATTGCCTTGCACTGAGCGATTGTCCAGGTAATCTGCTCGTCGAGAGACAGATTCTTGTCTGCCCATGCCGCCTGCGCCCAGAACAACTGCTGAATCCCTGGTATTTTGTCCAGTTCTGCCGCTTCAAGCGCCTTATCTACCGTGGTGTTAATAACTTTCAGGTCGTTCGCGGCTATTTCCTGGCGTTCCCGTTCTTCCTGCGCGGCTATCTTGGCAATATCCGCTTGCCCCTTCATCCATACTTTAGCCAGTTTCATGTTGTAGTCCGGGTCATCCGTCGATAGTTTGTTGGCTGCGTCTATCGTTGCGTTGAGTATCCGGTCCTGCTCAACCTCCCACTTGCCTTTCTGGTTGGGGTCGGCCTTCTTTTCCACTCCATCAATCCGCTTTTGCAGATCTTCGACAACCTTCTTGAGCTTTGATGTTTCAGTGGTCGATTCATGGAGCTTCTTCTCGGCCTCGCGGTATGCTTTCTCCGCTTCCTCGTGGCTCTTGTACTTCAAGGGCTTTTCTGGTGGCTTGTCCTCTTCCTCCACTTCTCCGAATCCTTCAAGCGGGGGCTTTGGCTCGATACCTTCCGGGGGCTTACCATCTGTTTCCTTGGCATCAAGGGAGGTGGTAAGTGTGTCCTTCGTATCTTTTCCGTCACCGTTTAACATTTCAGCCGTTACCGTTGTTGCCATTGTGTCACCTTCCAGCGTGTCCTTGTGGGGGCTGGCCTTTCTTTTATTTCAAGCCGCGTATCCCTGTGGGGGCGGTTGATTGCCTACGGGCAATAAAAAGAGGGCAGCACAAGTGGTATGAGCACTCATACTGCCCTCTAAATATTCTTGCGTCCCTTGGTAGTGGCCGCTACGTTCGGGAACCCGCTATATAAACTAAGTTATTTCACTTTCTCTCTCCGTAACATCAACAGTCTTTCTGCTGCTGCGTGTCCTATGTCTACCTGATAATTCAGGCTGCGTACCATGTTCACCAGGGTTGTGGCCTCTGAGTCGTTCTGAACGAGGATGTTAATTCTCGCTTCCAGTTTCTCAAGGACAAGGCCTACAAAATACTTGCCCTGCTCGGTGTTGATCTTTGCTTCTGCTTCCATACCCTTGTCTATCTGAGCCTCAAGAATTTTTTCTTCCCTCTGGCGTTTCTGGTTGATGTCAAAGGTCTTGGGGTTTCCGGTTAGGATGTCGGTCTGCATTATCTACCCCACACAGATTTATAGTTTTTACTAAAATAATCAGCCTCTTCCGGTGTATCAAAATCGATGTAATTATCAAGTCCTTCCATGTTTGGAACTGTTGTAAGGTTAAAAGCATCTCGTGGTGCAAATTCCTTTAATTGCCTTCCTACCTGATCATAGAGAATTGTCGGGAATACCCTGTACTTATTCCCTATTTGGCCCCATGACATCTTATGTGTTGCATAATTACCCTCTCCCATAGATAATACCGGGTAGTTTTGCCTATTGAGTATCCTATCCACAAAAGGCTTTTCTGCATTCTGTTGTAAAATGCTTTCAATATAGTCAACGAGATTAGGCATTTAACTACTTTTTCCCCTTCTTCTTTGGCAATCCCTTCTCCGGTGTGCTGGCGAAGTCTGATAACTGCTTGCCTGTCATATCCAAAACACCTTTGTTCTTCTTGCTTATCTTCTCGGGTGAGTATTTGGCCATTGCCATAAGTTTTCTCTGAGCCTTAGATATTGCTGGCATTTCCTGTTCCTCCCTTCGGCGGTAGTGCGGTCACGTTCCCGGCCTGCTGCATCATCATAGCCTCTGCCTGCATCTGAGATTCAACCTGTTCAATCTGGTCTGCTTCTTCCGGGGTCACTATAAACTTGGGATCGTAGAAACCAAGGACCGTGTTTGATTCCTTGAGCAATTCATAGGGTTTGAAATACTTACCGAATAACTCACTTTCCGCTTTCTGCATCATGAATTGTAGCCGTTCTATGAGGTCGCTGTTCTTGATCTGCGCCGTAACACCTGATACCTTGATGTCACAGTTTGATTCCAACATTTCAATGCGTTCCTCCGGTCCCATTTGCGCGAACATGGCAAAGGCGGGGCTGTCTGGGAATACCCTCGATATTGGCGGATAACTGTACTCGCTCCAATTCGGTATAATTGTTTCAAGAACAGCCTTGATAACGTGGATAGCTGCTTCCTCTATATCCTCTCCTATGCTGTCGAAGATACCCATAGATTGTTCGGTCTTAATCTCAACTTCGCCCTTCGTAATGTTGCTTCTCTGTCCTGGGAGCCCTGCCACAAACTGATTGATGAATGAGCCGTTTTCCCGCTTGCTATCATAGTATTGGAGGATTGCAAGTACCTCGTCCGTGTTCCTGCCCTGAACGTAGGCATCTTTTATAATCTCACCTTGAAGCGGTGCGTTTTCAGCCCTGAATATGGGCTTTCCAGGTTCAATAATTACGTCGGTTGGATCTTCCATAAGAAAACGGTTTATTTCCCGTATACGGTTTACTCGCCAATTAAGATCATCAATATGCAGGCTCATGAGATTGCATGACATGAGCCACAAGAATAGGCTTGATTCAATCAATCCATGACCTTCGAAGGCAAACATATCAGGCATGGGTGAAAACGATACTCCTGGCCATCGTAGCGTAGGATACGGCGAAGGCTCCGGGTTAAGAATGAGCACATCACCGGCAACCATGAAACGTGCGTTTGGCAGCAACATATTACCCTGCTTGTCAAGGACAACTCCCCACTGTTCGATAACCTTCACGGACTGTCGGTAGGTATTGCGTTGATGGTACTGCCCTTTCCGTCTTGCCCTCTTTTCCTGGCTCTCTCCTGCCGGCCATTGGTTCTCTGAGGCTGTCACATCTTCAAGCCTGACATAGCGCCCATTGTCGCCCAATGCCTTTACTCTCCACAAGTCCAGCCATTCCGTGTGAATCCAATAGTTTCCACTCCACGGATCTCTTGGGCTTGCGTCAGGGTCTCGGTGTATCTGCCAGGGTGGTACAAGGTCGAAGGTCAATCCAACTCCATCTTCCCAGCGCGGTATGATCTCATGAGATTGCCCGATAGCAAAGCCTAACTCGCAGGCATCGCTAAACTTGGTCCCGAATTTTCCATGTTGCTGGTTGAGCCAAAAGGTTAAGAGCTCGCGGTTAAACTGTGCCGTTATAGCGTCATCATCGCCCTGAGGATCTACGTTGAACCAATCGGGTTGACGGAAAGCCTTACGGACAATGCCCGTAGCCTGCTTGACAACGGCCATCATGTCACCTGTTATGACTTTGGCCTGCCAATCCTGCTTGTTGCTATAATCTATCGTGGCCCGGTATGCCTTATAGCACTCATCCCAGAGATAGCGTATGTCATGGGTGGCCTTCTCACTCTCTTTTATACATTCATGGCAATATTCCACATACATATCGGGGTTTTCATCCCCATAGGCCATAGCTGCTTCTTTTCGTTCCTCAAGTTCCTTGGGGTCGGTGATTAACTCAGGGTCTTGCTGTTTACGCCTTGCCATTTATCCCGCTCCACTTTATGAGATCGTAATTTCTTCGATATAGCTCCGTGTTCCCAAGGTGGCCTTTACACTCGGCACATTGACAAACCCCATTAGGAGGATGTGTGTTATGATTGCCCTCAAAGGTTGCAGAACATGACGTGCAAGCCCACCTTTCCTGATCCTTGCGCCTTGCCTTTCCTCTGAACACCTGTATCCATTTACTCATCGGATAACACCTCGTAATTTGGGGTTGTAAGCGTATGAAGCCCCTAACCTTGGCACTGGCTTCGTAATACTGCTCGCTCTGCCTCGATAACCTACAGCAAAAGTTCTGAAAGCATCTGATGCATGGCTCGCCCAATCGTGCTTCGGACGTGGTGCCAATACCTTCTTTTCCTCATCATATTCAGCTTTATAACTTTCAAGCGCCGATATACCTGGCTGGCATTTAACCTCGTCAAAATAGCATTGAGATAAAACATTTCTCACGGCTGGTATGTGGACTTGCATGATTAAATCAATATTTTTAGCTCGTTCTACAACCAGAATTGGCTTAATACCTAAGTTCTGTGCCACTTCACGCCTGCTCTTTGCTATCTCTCCATTTGACATTTCCCGCCCTTCTGCGTCATGCGGCATGTAGTGATTGCCATACACATAGGGTTTTTCTTTTAATATCTTGGCGTAATGCTCAAGGCCGTAACCAGTTGATTCGTAATAGTCGATGAAGTGATATTCCTTGCCGATGTGCTGCATGAACCAGATCGTCATAGAGTCGTCTACGCCCAAATCCCAAAAAGTATCAACCTCCTGGCCTGTCTGATGGGGTACGTTGCATATTCTTTTGTCTTTCCGGGCCTGTGCCATCTGCTTGGCATAATAGGAGCCATAAACAGCCCCTTCAAAGCTGCACTCATACTCCTGCAAATACAGCATTTCTCCCATTTCCGGGCCAAACATCCTGATATATTCCTGTCTTATGCCCTCAATCTGCACTGCATTAAATACGGGGGTGTCATGTGCTGTAAGGAGTTGTCCGAACCATCCCGGCGTAACTCTCGCATAATCATAGGTTGTTTTACCATGATTGTTTCCCCTGGAAGTGTAGATAAATAAAGCAAATCCATTGTTTTCTTCAAGAATTGGTGCAAGATACGCCCATGCAAGGGGTGAAGCTAAAGCCCATTCGGAAAAGACGATACCTACAGGGGGTGAACCCACAAGAGAGTTATAATTATCAGAGCCTACGAGCTGCCATGTCGAGCCATTTTTAAACTCAATGGCCATGTCATCCTCGCGGGTTTTCTTCCTGATCTCAAGAGGAAACGCATCATCAATTCTTTTCTTATTTGTCCGTGGGTTTACAGCTGTCCAAATGACTTTACGGGCCTGTTTATATTCTGGAAGCATGTGCCAGTAGTTGCCAATGCGCTGCGCTGCCTGAGTTGCAGTAAAATGCAGGGCAACATCATCCTTGCCCCATCGTCTATGTGCAACCTCAACCGCTCGCTTGCCTCCATTCTCAAGGTACGTCCAGAGTGCAAGTTGATCGGTGCGCGGTATCCAGTTGTTTGGGAGCCTAATCTTTTGCGCCAAACTTAACAACCTCCACGATAATATCCCCTGATATGTCGAGCTTATCCCGTAAATGGCCCTTGAGTTTTAATCCTGTTTCTATATATTTGTGCCTGGTTGGAAAATCATCAACGTCTATGAAATCCTTAGACATTGAATCGGCATCCTTCATACCTTCGCCGTTCTTGGCGATCACCGTAGCTGAGATCACCTTGGTTGCTTTCGTGCCTTCGAGTAGCCCCTGGAGAAGATAATCATCCGTAAGTCCTTTCTTTTCCATGAGTTGCTGAATGGTTTCACTAGTTTTAACTAGCTTCTCACTTGCACAACTTTTTGCCATTCTTTCCGAGTATCCTGCATCCCTCATGGCCTGGGCTGCACTTTTACCTTCGATGATACTTTTAACGAATTTTCTTTCTCTGATATTAAGCGGTTTCTTTTTAGACTTCTTAGTGGTAGGTGTTGCCATAAAATCTAATAATCACATTATTACCCCTGTGTCAATAGAAATCTTTACAGTAATAATTACAAACTGGTGAGCTCTCGCAATTATACTGGTCTGCTCACCATAGACCGAGGCAAGGAGAGGGTGCGCTAACCCTGGCGATTGCGAGTGCGCCGAACATGAAAAAGCGCGAGGTGCTCATTAAACTTCCTGAATATATAACTTGATGCCGGCAACCTCTGAGTATTTCTTTGTTGCCAACAACACGCTTATCTGTGAGTCATTATCGAAAAGAATACCAGACACGCTATCTAATAATGCTTTTATAAGATTGTCAATATCAGGCTTCTTTTCGTGGTAATGTGGTGCATCCTTCTTGAGCCCTTTGGCGTTATAGTGTGCCTTGGGTCGAGGCATACAAAAATCAACCGTCATAGTCAAGGGCCCTTGCATCTTAACCGGATGTGCATCCATGACCTGATACTTGATGTCCAGCTTGTAACCCTTTGATGTTTCAGGATCGTATGTGCCTACAAAGTTACCTCGCCTGTAAAACCGTGGTCGGCCTTGTCCAGTTGGTATCGTGCTTATCCAGAATTCCTGTCTCATCTTACCTCCTCAATTTCGTTGTCGCGTCCTTCACACCATAACTCAAAATTACGCTTCTGTTTCAGCCTTCGCTCATCCATTTTTATCTGCCCAACTTCCCGAAAATACTCATCCCTCTTGGCTTGTTCATCGGCAGGATACATGCGTTTACGCCTGTGTCTGGTGTTCATTTACGCCTCCACCTTTTACTAAAGTAAGTTTTGTTGTTTCCTTAATCATCTCATCCCTTTTTTCATCAATGAGATCATTTAATCTTTGGTCATCTTTACCTAACAATTGTACAAGACATAATACGAACCATGCACTATCTGGAGGTGGACTATCGCTTTTATCCATCTTAGGCAACCAAAAATGAATTTCTTTCCCATCTTCTAATATTAATCCCGATGACTTATTTGATACTTTTATCTTCATTTTCCCCTCCAAATTATTAGTATTGGCACACCTATAACTACGATCACACTGACAACGGTAAACAGAAATCCTATGTCGCCGTTGGTCATCGGCCTATATTCTTTTCGTTACGATTGTTACACCGATGATTTTATTCATAAAAGCCTCCTGTCTTTCCCTCCGAGTTGGAGTATATTTGCCATGCCGCACATTTCCGCAATCCTTGAAGGTATCCTTTCTCCGAGATTATCCCGTAATTCCTTCAGGCCGATATTGCTTGTAATAAGGGTCTGTTTCATATCCTTATATCGTTTGTCGATGATGGTATAGAGGGTCTGTAAGGTCCATTCAGTGATCTTCTCTACCCCGATGTCGTCAAGAATGAGGCAGGGTGTTACAGTATATCTCTCGATCACCGAGCTCTCTTTTTGTTCTGCCCCATACTCGAAGGTCTGTTTAATTTCTATTAAGAGATCCGTCATGGAAATAAACCGGCAATCTCTCGGCATCCTTACCATGGACTCATTATCTTTTATGATAGTTACCGGATATAATACCCCGGCCTTCATATATTCTTTCATTAAGGCTGCGGCGAGATATGTTTTACCTACCCCTGCACCCCCATAAAGATAATAACTTTCGCCCTTTAGAAATCCTTGTGTTTTTTTCCACCATACTTCTTTAATATTCTTCCCTTCCGCAAAAGTATGCCGAAGGCCAAGGCCGCGCTTCATGAGGAGTTGTTTTAATAATTCATCTTCAGGAATCAATATCTCTTCCGATATTTGCGTATGGGTCATCTTCTGTGCTACTAATGGGACCACGGTTTTTAGGCTTTCCATTGTTTCCTCCTGTGTCTTTTGGTTTTTCCCAAGTAATTACAGCCGATTTCCATGATTTCATCTTATTGAGGCCTACTTTCCACCCATTCGATTCATAGTGGTGAAACCACTTCTCGGGGTCTACATTGTTTTTCCTCTCCTTGCAGTATTCTTTAACCTGCTCAATGGTGGGCGGGGTGAATGGCTGAGTCACCGGATCGGTTTTAATCCGGTGCGAGCCATGTACTGGATTCAAAGAAGAGGGATTCAATAAGAGGGATTCAGGATTCAGCAGGATTAGTACTGTGCAAGTATCAGATTCATCTGGTGCTGGTATGATGCTTTCCGCTTCTTTTACATGGGGGTTCTGGTGCTGTGTAAATGTTGGAATTGAAAGGAAAAATTCATTCCCGTATCTGTACGCTACAACGAATCCCTTTGCGATGAGCTGATTAAGTAGCTTTAAAATGTCGGCATTGTCGTAGGGAAGTATCTCGGCTTTTAACCTCTTTGGTCGTAACTCTAACCTACCTGTTCGATCTGCCATGCACCATAAACCTTGAAAAAGTAGTCGAGCGAGTGGGTCACATTCCGCTAAAAGATCATTTTTAAAAAACCCTGGTTTAAGATTTCGAGCTCTCATATGGTTTTGTCCCTTTTATTTTGTGCCAACAAATACCGCAAAAATGAGGTATGTTCCTTTTCCCACGATTGCAATCAAAACAAGCTGTAAGAAGGTTGTTAATATCATCCTTCCCACCTTTTGAACGTGGATCTATGTGATCTACTTCAAGGGTTATTTGTGGTGGGCTCTTGCCACAGTATGCACACTTGAAACCATCACGTTTAAAAACCTCAAACCTGATTTTCTTTGTTATTGCCATTTTACCCTCACATTAAATAAAATTGCCCCCAAGAGTTGTGAGCCGAAGCATGACAACGGTTGCCGACCTCGCGGTTAAGGCACTCTTGGGGTTTAATTTTAGTCTGTGATTGTGTCATGCTGTATTCTCACGCTAATATTAAATATTACCTCGGTAATAATGTCAACAAGAAAATCAACAGGCAGGTGATTATCTATACCCCATATATAGCTAACCTCCTTCAAGGATTCCTGCCTGTCGTTTCTCTATAATTCTAACAATCCCATCATATCCCGAAGTTTCTCTGTCAAGATGTCGAGCAGTTCCGTGTTATGCTCTATCTGTGCAGCAAGGGGTGTACGGACTGCTGCCTTTTCTGCCATATCCTTTTTGAGCTTTTCATTGCCCCCATTATCCCGCAATACTGGCTCCAATCGTTTGTTTAATTCGTCAAGCACACAGGCTAAATCATTTATGCGCCCTTCGAGCCTGTTCATTTGTGCCGGTATTTCTGGTTGTCTTATTGTGGTTCCTGCGGGTGGCATTGGTGCTCGTCCTAATCCTGTTTCATTCATCTGCTATCTCCTTTTAAGGTGTTTGTTAAGTCCGGGCGGTGTATGGGGGTTACATCCGCCCGGTGTGTGGAGTGGTGCTTGGCCTTTAATTCTTCTTCCATGCGATCATTAAAACCGCAGAACTTCCCTATCATGCAGCATAGCCACAGATACACTATAATTCCCCCTATGATTACAGTGGTAATCATGTCGCGTTCCTCATCCTGCAAGCATGTTTATAGCGCCTAATAAGGCGCTCCTTCATGGTCCTCTTGTGTATCTGCGTTGGTACTTCATGGGGTACATAGTTGGTTCCTCCGCGCATAATTCCATCACCAACCTTACCCGTAAAAGCGTATCGAAAAAACTCTCGTATCATACCTATGGCTCGTTCTTTCTTAACGTGGCTCTCATGGATCTTCTGGACCGTAGGCAACGGCTTATTCTGTTTTTCCCGATAGTAGTTTTCGTCTCTCATAATATCTCCGTAATGTTAGCTATAATTCGAGTAGTAATTTCTCACAATATTCTTTTAACTTCTTAATATCGCTTGGATTCAACCTCTTGGATGGTAAGGACAGGGCTTTTAAATACCTCTGTAACAATATCTTTCTCCCTATCCTGCGTCCCATGTCCGAATAAGAGCCCAGGTGATCAAGAAATTGAAACTCGTTGTAAAGGGTATAGCTTGGGAGACGGTCCATAACTTAATCCTCGTAGTATTCAAGACCCTTAATGATCTTGCCTAAGTTAGTTCCGAAAGCCTTTGCCTTCTGGTTTGCCACTGTTACGTTAATATCAAGCAGATCAATAAGTGTAGGGTTAGAGGCAACCACTTTGATAACGTCCATCTTATTGATAACTCTTGCCTTGGGTTTTGTAGCGTATATCCGTCCGTCCACCTTGGGAACATCAGGCCTGACAATGGGGGTAGGAACAAACATTTCTTCCTCGATAATAGCCTGGGCTTCCTCTACGTTGCCCTCTTTCTCTGCTTCGATGGCTTCTGCCAGCCTTCTTTCTTCTTCCTGCTTACGGGCGATCTCAGCAAGCCTTCTCTGCTCGGCCTCAGCTTCCTCACGGACTTTACGTTGATAGGCTTTGACCTGATTAACAAGATGAGTCTTTACATCCTCAAGTGGTTGTTTCATTTTGTTCCATTGAGTAGTTATGAGTCGATGAGACTTGAAAGCTGCATCTGCCAACGGCTTATAATGGTTGTTTATTCTAGTTATTGCCTTACCTATTTCATCTACCGTGTTGTCTGCGATCTCCATGCTCATCTTGTCTGTTACACTGATAAGACGAGCTTGTTCTGACATTACCAACGCCTGTGACTCTATTTCCCTCTCAGGTGTGATGTCTATTGCTTCGTTTCCGTTCATAAGTTGTTCTCCCTCCGTATTTGATAAACTCTGTATGTGCTTAGCCAATCGTGGTAATCCTGTTTGTTGATGTAATAGTCGAGCTTATATTTCCCTTCTGCCGTAATGTAAATCGATGCCCGTTTGTAGATGGTATCAGGGGGTAGGCATAGACCGTAAGCGGCACTTTGTATTCTATGCCACCATTCCTTGACACCTGACTTGATGTCGATAAGATAAAGTTTCCCTTGCATTGTCCCTATTCTATCAAGAGTTCCACAATAACCATAGGTTTGATTATGGACCTTCATTTCTATCTGTGTGGGGACAAAACCCATTTCCTCACGGAACAATTTCCAGCCTTCAAGGTATCCTGCAACAACAGGGTCAAGGGTAGTCTCGTCAAGATCATCCTCGTCAAATAACTGTGTGGCAAGATGGACATGATGGCCCCTCTCGGCTGCACCTTCGGGGTAGGGGTATCCTGGGTAAACCTCATGGATGATGGTCGTTACCCCTGGATAGACTTTATCATCTACCGTATAAATGTGGTCTTTACTCAGCTTTATTTCCAACTTTCTCCCTCAACTTTCCAAGTGCTGTCCCCGCCCATTTGTCGGACACCCGCTCGTTGAAAATATCCTCAATGAAGTATTCCTTCTGTTGACCTTCTTTATTTTTACCTGTGAAAATTGATATTTCCTTTAACACCGATTGATACATATTCATATCGACCTCGCCATTCTCAAATTGGCAGTATAAGGACAATTCTTCATGGAGCTTTTCTTTAACGGACTTCTCACCTTCGGGTGGTGGTTCTTTCTTCTCACTCTTTCGCTGAGGTTCGGTTGTGGGGGGCTTTTGTGTTGCAGCCTTGCCATTACCTCTGTTCAATACCTCTGGAGGCATATCCTCTATATCCTGAGTGAATATGTCCGATGCTGCCGTAGCGGTTAAAACTGCATCCACTAAAGCCCGTTTCTTTGCCATCTTGACAACAGTATTTGCAAGGTCATAGGGGTTGGTGCGGATTTGTTTGATCTGATAGCCTACCTGTTTGTTGTTCTCCCACTTCTTGCCAAACTTTATCCTCTTGTGGGATTCAGGAGTAGCGTTCCATTCATCCTCTGATACTACTCCTCTCCATTTATACTTTTCTTCTTCGGTGGAACACTCACCGACTCCCGCGCCTTCGGTTATACCGCTTACCTTGTTAATGAGTTTGATTTTTACCCTGTAGCGGATCACATCGTTGAAGGACAGATCCTCAACCTCGGGGTCAGGCCATAGCTGAAAGGTGGACATAATCTTTTCAGCCCCGGGCTTTAATAAGGTTGGTTTATCTCCTGCCCCTGGTATCTTGCCATAGTGCTGACCCTCAGTCATGACACCTTTCAATATTTCCTGCAGCAAGTGAACCTGATCCTTGACCTGTGCAAGTGTCAAAGGCTTTGAAACATCATAT
>Ga0116154_10002823_pt1 | contig 12798 bp, 9 predicted proteins | sample AD_UKC030_MetaG_FD_89898 | JGI IMG/M metagenome (GOLD analysis project Ga0116154, IMG submission 89898) | Active sludge microbial communities of municipal wastewater-treating anaerobic digesters from USA - AD_UKC030_MetaG | ecosystem: Engineered > Bioreactor > Anaerobic > Digestate | place: USA...
GAGAACATCGGGCTGGTGCTGGGTGAGTTCACCGACCTGACGCCCGCCGAGATCCGGGACGTCTCCCGGCTCAAGTTGTCCCTGGTGGGGCTGCGCGGCTTCGAGGACTTTTATCCGTCTGAAGTGTCCGGCGGCATGGCCAAACGCGCCGGTCTGGCGCGCGCCCTCGCTTTGGATCCGGACATCCTCTTTCTCGACGAGCCCTCCGCCGGGCTCGATCCGATCACGTCCCGGAACCTGGACGAGCTGGTTCTGCAGTTGCGCGACAGCCTGGGGGCGACCTTTGTGGTCGTGACGCACGAACTCGCCAGCATCTTCGCCATCGCCGACGAATGCCTTTTCCTGGACGGGTCCACACGCACGATGCGCGCGCAGGGATCGCCGCGCGCGTTGTTGGAGACAACGGACGATCCGGCGGTGCGCGCCTTTCTCACGCGCGGCGCGTCCGGCGCCGAGGCAGCCGGACCGGCGCACGCGGTCTCCGGCAACCTGTTGACGGCATGAGCACTCGAGTCAAACCGGCCACCATCGGGGTCTTCGTCGTCTGCGGCTTGGCGCTCGCAGTGGCGGGAATCGTCTTGTTCAGCTCCTCGAGATGGTTTTCGCGCACCGAGGAATGCATCGCCTATTTCGACGGTTCGCTCAACGGACTGGACAACGGGGCGCCGGTTAAGTACCGCGGTGTGCCGATCGGATACGTCAAACGGGTGATGGTCCGGTACAACCAGGCGCCGTCCGACAACGCCATGCCTGTGCTCATGGAAATCCACGAGCGGCTGATTGTCGACCGCCTCGGCCCGGAGGCCGCCGCGCATGTCCCGTCGGGACTCTTCGCGTGGTTGACCGAGAACACCCGGGCCACGCTCGAAGCCGAGAGCCTCCTGACCGGCGTGCTCTACGTGAATATCGAGGCCAAGTCCAATCCCGCCGCGCCCGTCTTCCACCAACTCGACGAGATCTACCCGGAGATTCCGACCGAACCGACCCGAATCCAGCAAATCCTCGCCCAGTTGACGAAGGTCGATCTGGCCGGCCTGACCGATCGCCTCACGGCTCTCATCACCCGCCTGGACAGCAAGGTGGGGGAGATCAAGACCGCGGAGATGAGCGATGGACTGACCAACCTGATCGCGTCGCTCGATGGACTCATCCGTTCGCCGGAACTCACGAACACCCTCGAGTCGGCGCGTGCGACTCTGGACGAATACCGGTCTGTCGGGAAGAGGGTGGGCGCCCGTGTTGACCCGTTGGCCGATGGCCTTCACGAGACGCTCGCACAGGCGCGGGAAACACTGGTCGAGATCCAAGGCGCCGCCGCGAATCTCGAGACGGTCCTGGGCGGCAACGCCCCGCTCTGGCATGACCTTGGTCTCACGCTCGACCAACTGGCGACCGCAGCCCAGTCGATTTCCGCGCTGGCCGATTTCTTAAAGGCCCATCCAAACGCCCTCATCAGCGGGCGCCGCACTCTTCGAGGCTCTCTCGATCGCGGGAGAGCCGCGGATTGACCGCGGAACTCCCCCCTCCGAAACTGGTCCCTCCGAGAACCCCATGGTCCCGTGCACATGAAACCCTCGAATGTCAACACTCCCCGTGAACCGGGAAAAAGGCCCACATTCGCACGCCGTTCCATCTCGGCCGGGCTGACCCTGGCGCTCTGTCTTGGATTCACCGGCTGCTCGGCTCTCAGGCCGGTCGAGGTCGTGGAACGACACTTTGTTCTGAGCCCCTTGCCGGACGAGGCGGCGGCTCCGGCCGCATCTGTGTCGCCTCGAGGCCCGACGGTGGGTGTCGGGCCGCTGCGCGTCGCGGCCTACCTGTCGCGCGATGCGTTCGTTGTGCGTCGCGGCCGCCATGAAATCCAGTACCTCGAGTCGATGCGCTGGGCCGAACGCGTGGACAGAGGGGTCCAGCGAGTGTTCGAGGCGAACCTGGGCATGTTGCTTCCCGACGCCGTGATTCGCTCGACATCCTGGAGGCCCGGCGATGTCGCGGTCGAAGTGCAGATCCAGTTGGAGCAGCTCGATGTCGACTTGGCTGGCAACGGCGTGTTGGAGGCCGCCTGGCGCATCATCGCGCACGATCGGGAGGGCGCCGTGCGCCACGGTCGGAGCCGTCACACCGTGTCGGGACCGCGGCCGTCTGTCGATCCGGACGGCGCGGTTGCGACATTGAGCCTGTTGGTTGGCACTCTGAGCCGGGATGTGGCGGCGGCTGTGCTGGGAGACGCGCGGTTCGAGCCCGACGGTTCGGGGCGCGCCGGGCGAGCGGATCTTCCCTGAATCCAATGGCCGCGGGGCTCGTCTACAAAGAGCATTTGCATCGCGGCAGCGGCAGACTAGTGTTGACGCTCTGATTGTCATGAAGAAGTGGATCATTTGGATACTTGTGCTGGGCGCGCTCGGTTACATGGGCTACGGGCCGTGGAAGGCCTGGCGCGCCAGAGCGCGGGAAGCCGATGAGAGCAAACGGCCGAGCACCGCCTCGGTCATTCAGACCAACATCAGCTTTGCGGTGAACGCCGCGGGCGAGATCAGCCCGGCGGAGCAGGTGTCCGTTCGTCCGGAAATCAACGGGAAGATCGAGGTGTTGCCGGTGGACATTGGCGATCAGGTGGAGAAGGGCTCGCTGTTGTTCAAACTGGACGACAAGGAACTGCAGCAGCAACGGGCGTCGAACCTGACCGCCATCGAGCGGGCCAGGCTCGAGTTGGCCAAGGCCGAGCGGGACTACAAACGCGCGGACGAGATGCTTGCGGATCACCTGATTTCCCAGGAATTGCATGACAACACGCAGACCACGTTCGAGCTCGCCAAGAACTCGCTCGACCGCGCCCAGAAGGAACTGGCCATCATCGAGGAACGTCTGACGAAGACGGAAGTGCGCGCCCCCTTCGACTGCACCGTGCTCACACGGCCCATCTCGGCCGGACAGGCGGTGTCCGGGTCGGGCGGATTCAACAGCGGAACGGAGGTCCTGTCCATTGCCGATTTGGACTCGATGGTGATCAATGCGCACGTCAACCAGGCCGACGTGCCTCGATTGGGCGTCAATCAAACGGTCGAGGTCTCCGTCGAGGCCGTGCCCGGTCTCCTGGTGACGGGCGTGGTCGAGCGCATCGCTCCGCAGGCGACCATCCGGAACAACATCAAAGGCTTCGCGGCGCGCATCCTGCTCAAGAACGTCGACCGGCGGGTGCGACCGGGCATGACGGCAAACGTCAAGATTCCGGTGGCCTCGGTCGAGAACGTGCTCGCGGTTCCCCTCGCCGCGGTGTTCACGGAACTGAACCCCGAGACAGGCCAGATGGAACGTTTCGCCTATGTGCAGAACCCGACCGGCTTCGAGAGGCGCCCGGTGCGGATTGGCGTCTCGGATTTCTTCTATGCCGAGATCCAGGACGGCCTCGCGCCGGGTGAGACCGTCTCCATCGAGCTTCCGAAGGACCAGCGCGACAAGCCGTCGAAGAACCTCGCTGGCGCGCCACCCGGTCCCGGGCGGGTCGTCGCTGCCGCCCGCGCCACCGGCGCCCCGCCGGCGACGGCTTCCGCCCCGCGTCCGGCCGAGGGGGCGGGCGCCGGCGGTGTTGCTGTGCCTGCAGCGGGAGCTTCGAACGCGCCGCCGGCATCCAAGATCGAGACGACTGCCACGAGCGGGACGGCGGCGACGAGCGGAGCGGCGGGCGGCGCCGGCCGGTAGCCGACGTTCCACGGCGTCTTCGAGGCCCGGATCAGAACCTGTATGGCCCTTGTCGAACTGCGCAACGTCAGCAAGATCTACCAGTTGGGCGGCGAAGAGATTCGAGCCCTCGATGACGTGTCGTTTGACATCGACGAGGGCGAGTTCATCTCGATCATCGGCCCGTCGGGGAGCGGCAAGTCGACGCTGATGCACATTCTGGGATGCCTCGACTCGCCAAGTCGCGGCACGATCCAGCTCGACGGGATGATGATTCAGGATGCCTCGGCGCGCGAGTTGGCGGCGATTCGCAATCGGAAGATCGGCTTTGTTTTCCAATTCTTCAACCTGTTGCCCAAACTCAATGTCGTCCAGAACGTCGAGCTCCCAATGATCTACAGCGGCGTCTCGGCAAGCGAGCGCCGCCGCCGGGCAATGGCCGCCCTCGCGTCGGTCGACCTGGCGAATCGAAGCCGGCATCGTCCCAGCCAGCTCTCCGGCGGCCAGCAGCAGCGCGTGGCTGTCGCTCGAGCGCTGGTGAACGACCCGCGGATCATCTTTGCCGACGAACCGACGGGCAATCTCGATTCCCACACCGGCGAGGCCATCCTGGGCCTGTTCCGCCGCCTCAGCGTCGAGGGGCGCACCATTGTTCTTGTCACACACGACCCGGAGATCGCCGCCGTCACGCCCCGCCGGATCGAAATCCGGGATGGGCGAATCGCCGAGAAGATCGACCTCACGCTGGCGGGGCTGGATCGGGAGGCCCCAACCATCCCGCGGAGGCCAGCCGGCGGGGGGACAGGAGTGACGCAATGAGCCGTGATGATTTGAAGGCGGGCCGGGGGCGCGATGGAGAGACGGGCGGGCCGCCGCATGCGGGCGGGGACCTCTCCCTCCGGCATTCGTCTGTCAACCTCAACACGACGATCAGCGTGGGGCTGCGTGAGATCTGGGCGCACAAGTTCCGATCTGCGCTTACGATGCTGGGGATCGTGCTGGGCGTATCGAGTCTGGTGGCGATGTCGGCGCTGGTCAAGGGCATGGAAAAAGGCGCCAAGGAGGCGCTGATCGCGGTGGGCGGGCTCGAAAAGGTGCGGGTCGAGTCGCAACCCGTGCCGATCGAGCAGCGGCATTTGGCGGAGCAGGCCGTGGGCATGACGATGAACGACGTCCACGCGCTCCAGACCAGCGCGCCCCTGGTCAGGCGCCTCTCGCCCGAAATGCGCGTGCCTGCGATCGCATCGGCCAACGGCAACACATTCCGGAGCTGGATGTGCATGGGCGTCTGGCCGGTCGCGCTCGAGATGATGGAACATACCCTGGCGCATGGCCGGATGTTCAACGAGATCGACGATGAAATGGCCCGGAGCGTGTGCGTGATTGGCACCGGCGTGCGCGATGAACTTTGGGGGGAACCGGACACGACCGGCCAGGAGGTCATACCGATCGGCGAGACGATCTTCCTCAACGGCGTGCCCTTCACCGTCATCGGCATGTTCCAGCATTACGAAAGCGAACAGGACCGCAAGACCCGCGAGCTGGCCCGACGCGAGGCCGAGACGGGCGGCGCTGCGCAGACGCCCGCTCCAGGCTTGCGACGCGATCGGGGGCATAGTCATCGGTCCGGCGGCTGGGCGTTTTGGATTAAGAACGCGACCATCTACATGCCGCTCAACACGGCCTACATGAAATTCCGCACGGGCGTGAGCGTCAGCAGCTTCGGCCCCGGCGGCGGGGGCGGGATGTCGGGAACCACGGGCGATCCAAGGCTGACCGGTTTGGAACTTAAGATCGAAAGCGTGGATCGATTGCCCGAATCGCTCCAGCAGGTCCGCAACGTGCTGATGAGCACGCACAAGGGCGTCGAGGATTTCACGTTCCGGACGCAGGAGGACTGGGCCGAGAACATCGAGACCTTCGTTCGCAACACGCGGATGAGCGGCGGGCTGATTGCGGGGATGAGTCTGCTCGTGGGCGGGATCGGCATCATGAACATCATGCTGGCGAGCATCTCGGAGCGCGTTCGGGAGATCGGCATCCGCAAGTCCGTCGGGGCCACCACAGCCGACGTCTTCATTCAGATTCTGATCGAGAGTCTGGTGATCGCGATTCTTGGCGGGTTGGCGGGCCTGGTGACCTCTTTCGGGTTGACGCGTCTAATCAGCACGTTCTCGCCGACGGACAACGCGCCGATCGTGACGCTGACCGCCATGCTGGTCGCCTTCGGGTTCAGCGTGGCCATCGGCATCCTGGCAGGGCTGGTCCCGGCCTTCCGGGCCTCCCGGCTCAATCCCATCCAGGCCTTGCGGTATGAGTGACCTGCGACAAACGGACTTGCGACCCCGCCCCGCCGCCCGGTTTCCATGAACCTCTTCAACACCATCCTGGTCGGCCTGAAGGAAGTCTGGACGCACAAGTTCCGGTCGGTGTTGACCATGCTTGGGATCATCCTGGGCGTTGCCAGCCTGGTCGGCATGGCGGCGGTCATCAAGGGGATGGAGAACGGCATGAAGGAGGCCATGATCGCCATGGGAGGGGCCGACAAGGTCTTGTTGCAGGAGGAGGAAGTGCCTTCGCATCAGCAACACCTGGCCGATCAGGCGCCCGGCCGGACGATGGTGGACGTCGAGGCCCTGAGACGAAGCGCGCCGCTTCTGCGCGTGGTCTCGCCCGAAATGAGGGTTTCCGGCGTCGTGGCGACCCGCGGCGAGAAGATGGCCATGCCCTCCGAGCTGTGCGGCGTCTGGCCCGCGGTCGTCGACATGAACCTGCACACGCTGGCGCACGGGCGTTTCTTCACCGAACTGGACGAGGAGAACGCGCACGCGGTGTGCGTCATTGGGACCGGCATACGCGACGAACTGTTCGGAGCCCCGGAAGACGTCGGGCGGGAGATCATCCCGATCGGCGAGTTGGTGAACCTGAACGGACAGCCCTTCACCATCGTGGGCATGTTCGCCCACTATGAGAGCGAGCAGGAAAAAAAGATGCGCGAGCTGGCCAGGTCCAAGCCGCCTGAGACCAGAGCGGGCCCCGCGCGGCAGCGTGGCTTCGGGCGGGGCAACTGGGCGTTCTGGCGCAAGAACTACACGATGTACATCCCGCTCAACACGGCCTGGATCCGGTTTCGGGCGGCGTCCGGACTCGACAACATACCGGATCCGCGACTGTCGGACATCGATCTCAAGGTGGGGAGCATCGAGCGAGTCGATGTGGCGCTGCAGCAGGCGCGCAACGTCCTGATGATGACCCACCGCGGGATCGAGGATTTCAGCTTCCGCACGCAGGAGAACAATCTCGAGAGCATCAACAAACAGATCCGCAATGCGCGGCTGAGCGGCGGCTTCATCGCGGCGATCAGCCTTCTGGTGGGTGGGATCGGGATCGTGAACATCATGCTCGCCAGCATCAACGAGCGCATCCGCGAGATTGGAATCTGCAAGGCCGTCGGCGCCAGCGGCCTGGCCATCTTCGCCCAGATTCTCATCGAGAGCGTCGTCATCGCGCTGTTGGGCGCCGCTTTGGGCGTTGGGGCGTCGTACGGCCTGGTGGCGATACTTGCCCTGATCAGTCCGTCGGCCAATGCGCCACTCATCACGCCTCTGGCCATGGCCATCGCCGTGGCTTTCAGCGCCCTGGTCGGCGTCTCGGCCGGCCTGTTCCCCGCATGGAAAGCCGCCCGCCTCAATCCGATCCAGGCGCTTCGAAACGAATAGCGGCCGCGCGCGCCGTCCAACCCGCATGGCAGACATCATGCGAAATCTGATCGCCCTGTGCACGGACGGGCTAGGAAAAATGCGGGTTACAGGATCGGCGTCAGGAGCCGCGCAACGCCGTCGCGAAGCCGCACGGGCAGACTGCGGGCGTCGACTTGGGAGAGCGTGATCGGCCGCGCCTGGCGCTGGCGTTCCTCGAACCAGGCGGCCAGTGTCCGGGCTAGGGCGGGGTCGTAGCATTCGACGTTGAACTCGAAATTGAGGCGGAGGCTGCGGGGATCCCAGTTTGTCGAGCCCAGGAGGGTCCAGCAATCGTCCACAAGAAGCAGCTTCGAGTGGTCAAACGGCGGCGGTGACAGCCAGAGCCGGCATCCGCGCTCGAGGACCTGCCACCAGTGGGCCGCCGACGCCCACTGCACGAAGGGCAGGTTGCTCCTCCCCGGCAGCAGGATGTCCACCGACACACCGCGGAGCGCCGCCAGATTCAGCGCGGCGATCAACGGCGCGTTTGGCAGGAAATACGGTGTCATGACACGCACGGTCGAGCGCGCCGCCCCCACGGCCCCCAGCAGAGTCCACTGCAGCACCTCGAAATCCTCGTCGGGACCGTCCGCCAGACCCCGCGCGAAGACGGCGCCGGCCCCTTCGAGCGGCGGAAACCAGCGTTCCCCGCGCAGGCGTTCGCCCGTGGTGAACAGCCAGTCCTCGGCGAAGACCTCCTGCAGGTGGGCCACCACCGGTCCCCGGAGCCGGAACTGGAGATCCTTCACCGGGTGCGCCGGTTTGCGTGCCAGGCAATGACCGACCCGCAGGTTCATGCCGCCCGTGAACCCCTCGCGTCCATCCACTACAAGCAGCTTGCGATGGTTGCGCAGGTTGATCGACACCAGTTGCCCGCGGGGGAATGCCGGGAGAAACCGGGCATAGCGAACGCCTTCCCGTCGAAGCACACCCAGAATGGACGGCCACGAATAGCGCGTGCCGGTGGCGTCGATGAGCACCCGCACCTGGACGCCCCGCCTCCGGGCGTCGCCCAGCGCGCGGGCAAACGCGATCCCGACCTCGTCGCGGTCGAAAATGTATGTCGAGAGCGTCACGGAATGCCGGGCGGCGGCGATGGCCTCGAGCATGGCCGGGAACGCGGCGTCGCCGTCGATGAGGAGGTCGACCTGATTGCCCGGCACCAGCGGACGCGCGACGACTTCGTCCACCAGCGCGGCGAGCGTGACAAGGTGACGGCTCTCGGGAGGCAGATGCTGTTCAAGCGTTTCGGGCGCACAGGCAGGTTCGAGCCCGGGCGATCGGTAATGGTCTTCCTCTCCGCGCAGCAGCAGGGCCCGCCGCCGAATGCGGTTGACGCCCAGCATGAAGTAGAGCACCGCGCCCCCGAGCGGGAGCATCCAGATCAGGCCGGCCCAAAGCAGGGCGGAGCGCGGGTCGCGCTTGAAGAGAATGGCGTGAGCCGAGGCCAGCGTGGAAAACAGGACAGTGAAGCCGGCCAGAGCATACGGCCCAACATCGAGCAGCGCATCGAGTATCCCTGCAGTCGTCATCGGCCCGCCCCAGACATACCCGATCAATCCCTGCGCGCAACTCGGAAACTCAGCCAGCATCACTGAGTTCGTTGCATCGGATTGTTGTCGGTCTTCTGTCGCCCGGTGAGGGCACCGGGCCTGCAACGGATCGGGACTTCCGCTGTAGGCCGCCTGCCCCCAGGCGGCGCAAACTCGATTCCCACCGACAACCTCCAGATACACTGCACTGAGTTCAGGAAAGCAGTTTGGGATCGAGATTACGATTGCGATTGCGAGAGGTCGGGAAGGCTGAAAAACCTGAGATGCGCACCCGCTGCAGGCTAGGAATGCAATTCGACTGGCTTTTCCTGCGGCCCGCAGCCTATGCTGCGCCCCGTTTTTCGTATGACGTCCGTTGAAATCCGACAGTCTTTTCTCGACTTCTTCAGGTCGAAGCAGCACACCCTCGTGCCCTCCTCGACCCTGATGCCCGACGCGCCGAACCTGCTGTTCACCAACGCCGGCATGAACCAGTTTGTGCCGATCTTCCTGGGGCAAAAGGCGCCGGACGTGAGCCGGTGGGCCGGCGCTGTTCCCGGGCTCGACACGCGCGCCGCCGACACACAGAAGTGCATCCGGGCGGGCGGGAAGCACAATGACCTCGAAGACGTCGGCCTGGACACCTACCACCACACGTTCTTCGAGATGCTGGGGAACTGGAGTTTCGGGGATTACTTCAAGGAGGAGGCCATTGCGTGGGCGTGGGAGCTGGTGACGGGCGTTTGGAAGTTCCCCAAGAACCGGCTCTACGCCACGGTGTACAAGCCCGGGCCAGGCGATCCGAGCGAATTCGACCTCGAAGCCTACAAGCATTGGGAACGCCTGTTTGTCACCGCCGGTCTCGATCCGAAGGTGCATATCTGCACCGGCGGCAAACAGGACAATTTCTGGATGATGGGCGAGACGGGCCCCTGCGGCCCGTGCTCCGAACTGCACGTCGATCTGACGCCGGACGGCGACACCCAGGGTGCGCTGGTGAACAAGGGCAGCGCACGATGCATCGAGATCTGGAACCTGGTGTTCATCCAGTTCAACGCGAACCCCGACGGCACATTCTCGCCGCTCCCGGCCCGGCACGTCGATACCGGCATGGGCTTCGAGCGGGTGACGGCGATCATTCAGAATACCCGTGGATTCACCGATTTCAGCCGCGTGATCTCGAACTACGAGACGGACATCTTCCGCCCCCTCTTCGACCGGCTCGAACAGGTGAGCGGCCAGCGCTATGGGTCGACGCTGCCTCCGGCAGGATCTCAGATCTCAGATTTGGAACCTCAAATCGCCGCGGATGTGGCTTTCCGGGTGATCGCGGATCATATCCGGACACTGAGCTTCTCGATTGCGGATGGAATCCAGCCGGGGAACACCGACCGCCAGTACGTGCTGCGCCGCATCCTTCGACGCGCGGTGCGGTATGGGCGCTCGCTCGGCCTGCATGAACCGTTCTTCTACAGGCTCGTCGACGTGCTGGCGGACACAATGGGCGGCGTGTTCCCCGAGATCCGGGCCAGGCAGCGCCATATCGAGGAGGTCATCCGCGTCGAGGAGGAGGCGTTCAACAAGACCCTCGACCGGGGAATCGATCTGTTCGGTCAGGAGGTGGGGCGCCTCGAGGAAAGCGCCAAGGCTCGTTGCGCCCCGCGGCAGGTGCCCGGCGAATTCGCCTTCACCCTCTACGACACGTACGGATTTCCACTCGACTTGACCGAGCTCATGGCGCGCGAGCGCGGCCTCACTGTCGACATCGACGGCTTCAATCGCCTGATGGACGAGCAGCGGGACCGGGCGCGCAAGGCGCAGAAGAAGCAGGTGATCGAGCTCTCGCAGCTCGAAACCGAGGCGCCGACCCGTTTTGTCGGGTACGACACTCTCGAGACGCCGGCCAGGGTGCTGGAAGTGGTGCAAGTGAAGGACAAGACGGCGGTCGTGCTCGATGCCAGCGTCTGCTACGCGGAGATGGGGGGGCAGGTGGGAGACAGGGGCGAACTCAAGCACGGCGGCCGACTCTGGCGCGTTGCCGACACGCAGAAGAGCGGTCATACCTGGCTGCACCTGCTCGACCGCGCGGGCGACACGGAGAGCGGCGAGCCCGACGCCCTCCTGCCCGGTCTCGATGTGGTCGTGGCCGTCGAGACGCGCCGCCGGGAGGCGATCCAGCGCCATCACACCGTGACGCACCTGCTGCATTGGGCCTTGCACGAGGTCGTCAGCCGGGACGCGTCCCAGAAAGGGTCGTTCGTCGGGCCCGACAAGCTCACCTTCGACTTCAACTGCCCCCCTCTGACCCCGCAACAGGTCGCCGACGTCGAGAAGTTGGTCAACGAGCGGATTCTCGAAAACGCGCCCGTGAGTTGGACCGAGGTGAAGTACAATCACGTCAAGGATCGCCAGGACATCATGCAGTTCTTCGGCGACAAGTACGGCGAATGGGTGCGCGTGGTTCAGATTGGCGGCGCGCCCACCGGCCTGGACGGCTACTCGATGGAACTTTGCGGCGGGACGCATTGTCGGGCGGTTGGCGAGATCGGCCTGTTCCGAATCGTGGCCGAGAACGCGATTGCCGCGGGGGTGCGGCGCATCGAGGCGGTGGCCGGCCTCGAAGCCTGGAAACGCGCCGTCGAGGAGGCGGCCCTCCTCAGGGCCGTGGCCGACAAGGTCAACGCGCCGTGGACGGAACTGGACAAGCGGATCGATAACCTGCTGGCCCAGCAGAAGGAGATCGAGCGCCAGTTGCGGGCTCTGGCGCAGCAACAGGCCGCGGGGCAGGCCAAGGCCCTGGCCAACCGTGCTCAGGCCATCAACGGAGTGCCGGCGATCATCGAGAACTTGGGAGCGGCCGACGGCGACACGTTGCAGGGAATGGCCAACGAGTTGCGCGGCCTCTTCGAGGGTGTGGTCGTCCTGGCGGGCGTGGCGAACGGCGCCGTTGCGCTGGTCGCGTCCGTGTCGCCGCAGTTCACCGCCAAGGCCCAAGCCGGCAAGCTCATTCAGGCCATCGCGCCGGTTGTGGGCGGGCGCGGGGGCGGCAAGCCCGACAACGCCCGCGGCGGGGGCAAGGACGTCGGCAAGGTGGACGAGGCGCTCGCGAAGGCGCGCGCGTTGATCGGAGAGTAACAAACGCTCCCTTCGTTGGGTTGGAAGCCAACTGTGGCCAAAGAAGAACCAATCGAACTCGTGGGAACGGTGAGCCAGGTTCTGCCCGGGACCATGTTCCGGGTCACCTTGCCCAACAAGCATGAGGTTCTGGCCCACATCTCAGGCAAGATGCGGAAGAACTTCATCCGCATCAGCGTCGGCGACCGCGTCAATGTCCAGATGTCCCCTTACGATCTGAACAAGGCGCGCATCACCTACCGCCACCCGTAGCCGAAAAGCGCATCGGCGTCCCGAAGGCTCCGCCCAACCGGTTCAAAAGCTTGAACAGACGGGCAGGGTGAACCTACTTTGCCCCCCGTGGCCAAAGTCACCGACATCCGCGTCCAGTCCGCCGAACTCTTCTTCCTTCCCATCGCCACCCGGGTGCCGCTCAAATTCGGCCCGGAAACGCTCACGTCCGTCACCTGCGCCCGCGCCCGCGTTCGGGTGGAGGATCGACATGGGCGCAGCGCGGTGGGGTGGGGCGAGACGCCTTTGAGCGTGCAATGGGTCTGGCCCAGCGCGCTCCCCTACGAAGAACGCCACGAGGCCCTCAAGCGCTTTTGCGTCCAAGTGGCCGAAGCCTGGACGCGTTTCGAGGCGGACGGACACCCGATCGAGGTCGGTCACGCCTTTCAGGAACACCGGTTGGGCGCATTGCTCGAAGCCTTCAACGCCGAACGCGGACCGAC
>Ga0116154_10002839_pt1 | contig 12759 bp, 8 predicted proteins | sample AD_UKC030_MetaG_FD_89898 | JGI IMG/M metagenome (GOLD analysis project Ga0116154, IMG submission 89898) | Active sludge microbial communities of municipal wastewater-treating anaerobic digesters from USA - AD_UKC030_MetaG | ecosystem: Engineered > Bioreactor > Anaerobic > Digestate | place: USA...
ATGGTAAAAAGCATACGCGCCTCCGGGTAAGGACGCGCGTAGTTTTGTACACAGAAAAGTTTAGGATGGAATTAGAGGATCAATCCCATTTCGGCCAGGACATGGCGGATTTTGTCTTCGGCGGTGTTTTTCAAAACATCACGAGAGCCGCGTCCGGGTCCTTCTTTTTTGGGGCGAAGACCGCGCTCAGCCTGTTTGTGGGAGGGTTGGTTCTGGCGGGGTGGTGGAGGTCCCTCCGGCGGAGAACCGGATTGGCCGGCCTTTTTTTCATTTTCTACACGGGGCTCGTGTTGTCGTGGCCGTGGTATAAAATGGAATACCGGTTCCTTTTTCCCCTCTTCCCGCTTCTCTTCTATTATTTTTGGGCGGGCGCCCGCGGTTTGATGCCTCGCGCCGTGTTCGGCAAGGCGATTCTCGTCTGTTTCATGGGCGCCGCCGTTTTTTTCTCCCTTTTCCAGGCCGTCTGGTTTGTGGGCGTCCGGAAGATGCGGGCACCCTCCGTCTGGTCGGACGTCGTTTGGGCGCAGAGGACGCGGGAGTTTTTGGACGGCATGGAGTGGATTCGAACGCATGCGGAGAAAGACGCCGCGCTGCTCTGCGGAGATCCTTACGCGGTGCATCTGTACACGGGAAGGAAATGTTTCCTGTTTCCTCGGGCGGTTTCCGTGTCGGAGCTGCCCGGCGAGGCCGGCTATGTCTACGCGACAGCGGGACGAAAAGACGAGATGGATTTTTTAGGGACTTTTCAAAAAACCGCCGGATGGGAAGAAATCTTCTCGACGCCGAACACCCGCTTGTTGAAAATCAGTTGACGAAGATCGGGTTGGCGGCCAACGCGGAGTGCCCCTCCTCTTTGACGAGGAGGCGGTAATAGTCCGGTCGACCGGCGCCGGCCGGCGGCGGCAAGGGGATTTCGGCCCGCCACGTTTTACTCTCCCGAAACTGTTTCCAAATTTTTCCGTTGCGCACCAAAGTGACATAAAGGGTGTGGCTCCCCTCCGGTTCCTCGACGGCCACGCGGGCCCGGAGTTTGGCATCGGGGATCCACTCCACGGTTTCGCCGGCTAACCCGAGCCGTTTGCCGCTTTCGACGGTCCAATCCGACATGACCAGCGAATGTCCTTTTTGTTGCAGGACGCAGTAAAACCGTCCCCGCCGGAAACAATCCAACACCGCTTCCTTCGTGGCGTCTTTCACCCACAGCACGTTTTGGACGGAGTCCATGCGCGTTCCCAGCCGACCTTCCTCCGACCAATCCAGTTCCCCAAAGGCCCAGACGGGATTTTCTCTTTTGCCGAGGGCATATTCAAGCAGGGACTGGTCCCACGTTCCTCCCGGGGATCCCACGATTTTTTCCCCTTCCCAGAAATAGCCGAACCCGGTGTAATCCCGGGTTTCCAGAAGCGATTCCGGATAGGGTTCGGTCTGCATGAGCACGGAGCGGTAGAGTTTTTGCGGTTGTTGCCAGTTGGAGGCCTCGGGGTGGGCCCAGACCGTAAGGCCTCCGCGGGCGTTGACGTAGTCGATGAGGTGTTGGGCGGCGGCGTAGCCGTTGCGCGAGAAGGCGGTGTACGCCTCGGGCGGGCGGCGGAAAGGCCGCTGGTCCACGCCCCAGAGCAGACCGAAGACGACGACGATGAGTCCCGCCGGCCAGCGGAACATCAGCGCCACTCCGGCGGCGACGAGCAGAGCCGGGAGAAGCAGGTTTTTCCAGCGAACGTCGCCGACGGCCGGATTGGACAGGACGGGAAGACGTCGGATGTCTTCGGGGTTCTCCAAGCCCAGAACCAAAATATGGCGTTGCGGTTCATGGAGGGTGAGGTTTCCCTTGGCCGGATGACCGGTCCAACGATAGGCCGGGGCGACCTCCAGCCCCGGGACGACGGTCAGTTTTGGGAAATCCGTTTGGAGTTTGTGCAGGAGGGAGAGATAGGGTTCCGGCCCGAATTTCAGGACGCACTTCCGATAATGGGTGGCGCGGAGGAGTCCGGGCAGGGGCGGCATGCCGTATTCCCAGCGCTGTAGGAACGTGTCGGCCGGGATGAGCGCGTCGATGCCTCTTTTGCCGGCCAGGGAGGCGATGGCCTGCAGGGAGGTGCGTCCGTTGGGGCTGATGTTGGAGTGGAGGTGGAGCGCGGCCACGACCCGCCGGTAGGGGACTTCGTCCTTTTGGGCATAAAGGCGCGATCCCGGCGTCGTCAGTAAGAGAAAAAGGAAAAATAATGTTTTCACGGTTTTCCCCCGCTGCCGTCGAAAAGGCCGAGTTCCTCGTAGACTTTTTCCAGGAGGTTGGTCATTCTCTCCACGCTGAAGCGGGGGCCCCCGTCCACGGCGTCGTTGACCCATTTTTCACCGGCGCGGGCGAATTTTTCCCGCAGGTCGGGCGCCCCCATAAGTTTTTCGATGGCCAGGGCGAGCGCGTGGGGATCTCCCGGCGGCACCAGAAGGCCGCTCTCGTTTTTTCGGAGCACGTCGGGGATGCCGCAGACCTCGGAGGCGATCACCGGCAGACCCATGGCCTGCGCCAGCACCAGCGTTTTCCCCATCCCTTCGTTCAGCGAGGGCTGGACGTAGATGTCCATGGCCGCCATGTACAACATCGGTTCTTGTTGATGGCCGGGCAGAACGAGGCGGGCGGGTTCGGGGAGTCGGGCCCGGATCCGGTCCAGAAAGACCCTCTCCGGGCCTTCGCCCACGAGAAGGAAATAGGCTTTGGCGGAACCGGCGGTCTTAAGGGCCTGTTCCGATAGGCCATTTCCGGCCTGCAAATTCGGCTGCCGGACCTCTGCCTGCGCCAAATTTGTCCCACATGCTCGCCGAGTAAGACTGGCCAAATTTGGATTCGGCATAGGCCCAGCATCCAAATTTTCGCTTGGAAAGCGCCTATCGAGACAGGCTCTAAGCCATTCCTCCGCCGCCAACGCCAGCACGCGCGCGCCTTTCACGGGCTCCAAACGGCCGACGAACCCCACCACCAGGGCGTCTTGGGGCACGTTCAATTTCTGGCGCATTTTTTCCCGAAAAAGCCGTTTTTGTTCGACGTATTGTTTGTCCCAGGCGACCCCGCTGTGGACCACGCGCCATTGGCGGTCTTCCCCCACGCCCCAGCGAAGGGCCTCCGTTTTTTCCGTCGGGGTGAGCGCCACCAGGCGGTGTGTGATTTTGGCGGTGATTTTTTCCAGCAGGGCGTAGAGGCGGCTTTTCCCGGCGGAAAAATAACCGTAGAAGACATGGCCGTGCGGGGTGTGGACGATGCGCGGCACGTGGGCGAAGCGGGCCGCCCACCGGCCGAGGAATCCGGCTTTGGAAGAGTGGGTATGGACCAGCGCGGGCCGGTAGGCGGTGAAAATACGGAGCAGGGTCAGGAACGCCCGCGCGTCCTCCCGTGGCGAGATGGAACGCCGGAGGGCGGGGACCGACAGAACGCGGCGGGGCGCGGTCCCGGGCGTTTTTCCCGTTTTCCCGGAAATCAGCAGGGCGGAGCAGCGATCGGGGGCCGTTTTTTCCGTTGAGAGGACGACGTTTTCCGCCGAGCCGCCCGGATCGAGCCGGGTGATGAGGTGCATCACCAGCGGCCGGGGGAAGGGTTTCTGCGCGCGGGTGATGAACGTGGACGAGATGATTTTTCCCGAAAGGCGGAACGTCGTTCGGGCCGCCGTCCGCACGGCCGCTTTCCCGGCCGCGACGCCGAGGCCGCCGAGCCACCCGCCCTGGCGGTAGGGGTCGCCGGTCGTGGTGGGAGACGGGACATGCGTCACGTGAACGAACCCGCGGTCTTGGAGGGCGCGGCTGAGCGGCCGGGGAGAGAGACCGAACGGGTGGAGGAGTCCCGGCCGCAGGTGCAGCCAACGGAGCAACGGGTGGTTGGCGATCCGCAGGGCCGGGAGTTGAAAAAGGGCGTTGTTGGAACGCAAAAAGATCCAGCCGCCGGGTTTGAGGAGCCGGAAAACCTCGTTGAACACCGCCCACGGGTCGGCGAGAAGTTCCGCCACCTCCCAGAGGGTGACGACGTCGAAACTTTCCGGCGAAAAATGGGTCTGGGTCAAAGGGCGGTTCTGAACGGACAATTTGAATTTTTCCGTCGCGTATCGCCAATGAGGATGGGAGATCTCCACGCCCTCCGTCTCCCATCCCTCCTGCCGGGCGAGGTCGAGGAAGAAACCGTATCCCGAGCCCACGTCCAGGAGCCGTCCGACGGGCGAAAGTTCCTGCACGCGCCGGAGTTCCCAGCGCCGAAGGGTTTCCTTGCTGGTGCGCTGGCGTTCCATTTCTTGTGCGTCGACCGGCCCGGGCCGGCCGAGCCTCCGGAAAACCTCCTCGTCCGACGGCAGCGGCCAGCGGTGCACCAGTCCGCATTCCGGGCACGAGAGAGCCACGGCGCCGTTGGGCAGGGGCACGGGGCGGCGGTCGGGGGCGCCGCAGACCCAGCAGGGCGGCGGGGCGGATTTCGGCGTGTCGGTGTCGAAGGAATAAAAGGTCACGGGTTTTTCAAGAGCGCGAGGGTCGTTTTTTCAACCAAACCGACGACGGCGTCCCAGGAATATTTTTGCGCGGCGTAGCGGGCGCATTCGGCCCGAAGTTGCGGCCAGCGTCCCCGGTTCTTCAACAGGATTTGTAGCGGGAGAAGGAGGTCGTCGGCGGAGGAGCCCAGGGCCATGAGAGAACGGTCGAACGGTTTCAGGATCTCGGCGCTCCCCCCCACCTGGGTGGCCACCACGGGACATCCGCTGGCCAGCGCCTCGACGGTGACCAGGCCGAACCCCTCCAGTTCCCGCGTGGGCAAAACGAAGATGTCCGCGGCCTGGTAGCAGAGCGGCAGCGCCTCGTCCGGGACGAAACCAAGGAACGTCACGTGGTTTTGCAGGCCGAGTCGGCGCGCCTGCTCTTCGAGGAAAGGCCGCAGGGACCCTTGCCCCACGATGTGGAGATGGAGGGAGGGGTCGGTGGCCCGGAGCCGGCGGAGGGCCTCCAGAAGGTTTTCCAGTCCCATGCGGGCCTCCAGGTTCCGGACGGTGAGGAGGAGGGTCTTGTCGAGGGGCCACTGGAGGGCCCGGCGGGCGTCGGGGACGGACAGGCGGGGGCTGAACCGCTGGATGTCCGCCGCGCCGGAGATGCGGTCGATTTTTTCGGCCGGCACGCGGTGGACGGAGCGCAGTTGGTTGGTCATGAACTGGCTGAGCGTCAGGATCCTGTCGCAGCGGCGCAAAGCGAAAGATTCCACCCGCCGTCTCGCCCAGGCGGCCAGTTTTTCGATGGGAGAGGGGTTTTTGAAGAATTTCTTGCGGATCAGGTATTCCTGATGCCAGGGGGAATGAAAAAAGTAGATCTTGGGAAGATCGCGCAGCGCTCCTCCCAGGAGGGCGGCGGCGCCGGTAAAAGGGTGATGGATGTGGACGGCGTCGAGCGGAAAAGTGATCCGTTGGGCGGCTTTTCGGGCGGCCCAAAAGGAGCGGAGGATGTTTTGTCGCCGGCACCGGCAACTGATGATTTTAACGCCTTCCCGGTCTTCAAAGGAAGGAGCGTCGGGGGCCCGGCGCACGAGAAACTGGACCCGGTGTCCCCGTTGGACGAGGCGCCGGGCGATCTCCCAAGGGACGCGGGCGGACCCCCCCGGTTCCTCCGGGAAGAAGCTGTCGCTGGTGATGAGCAGATTCATGAGGAAAGCCCCCTATTGATATAACAAGAAATCGTTAATTATCAACAACTATTAAAATATTTCTAATATTTAATATCAGATATTTCGGTGTTGGCCGGAGGGCGTTCGTTCTCCCGGCCCCTCGTTAATTCCAAATAAAGCGCTTCCCACCGGCCGATGGCCTTCCGTGCGTCGAACTCCTCCCGCACCCGGCGGGCCCCGTTTTCCCCCCGCGCTTTCGCTTCGGCGGGGTTCTTGAGGATGGCGTAGAGCGCCTCCTCGATCTTTTCCGGCTGTCGCGGCGGAACGAGGTAGCCGTCCCGGTCGGCGCGGAGGATCTCCGGAATACCGTTGACCCGCGTGGCGATGACCGCCCGTTGGAGGGCCAACCCCTCGATGACCACGTAGGGAAACCCCTCGGACACCGAAGGCACGACCAGGACATCCATCAGGGAAAGGAGTTCGGGGATGTCCCGACGCACGCCGAGGAAGTGGCAGTAGGGGCGGAGCCCGTATTGGGTGACCGTGTTTTCCAGCCAGGGGCGGAGCAGCCCGTCTCCGACGATCAGGAGTTGGAACGTCGGCAGGAGAGGCAGGGCCCGCCGCAGGGCCTCCAGGAGATAGATGTGCCCTTTTTGCGGCGTCATACGGCCGATGATCCCCAGGGTCCAGACGGGTTTCAGGGAAAGGGCGGCGCGGAGTTTTTCGGGCGGTTTTTTCGCCGGGTCGAATCGCGTGAGGTCCACGCCGTTGTGGATGACCCGGGTCTTCTCTTTCCAGCGCGGAGCCCGGTCCAGGAATTCCTTCCGAAGGGATTCCGACACAAAGACCACGGCCGAGGCTTTGCCCGCCGAGAAGTTGTCCAGCGTGAGGTAGAGCGTTTTTTTGAGGGGATGCACCGGGTAGTCGCTCAGGGCGTTGTGGACGGTCGAGATGTTGGGGATTTTCCCTGCGGCCAGGCGCGTGTAGAAGTTGGCGCGTGCTCCGTGCGACTGCACCACATCGGCCTTCCATTCACGGAACATCGACGACAGGCGACGGAGAGGCCGGGGGTCTCCCAAGGGGGACAAGGGCACCGTTGTGCAGGGAACGCCTCTGTCGGTCAGCTCTTTTTTCAGAGGGCCTTCTTCCGGGCAGAGGACGTGCATTCGGAACCGGGAACGGTCGAGGTGTTCGGCCATCTGTTGAAGAAAGATTTCTCCCCCTCCCCACTGGGCGCTGCCGGCCACATGGAGCACGTGGAGCGGGGCGCGGAGGGTCGCGTCCGTCGGCGTGGAAGGACGGGGTTGGGGTTGCGGGGGAGGGGCCGGTTTCATGCGGGGCTCCCGCGTTCCGCGAGTTGACGGGAAAGGGAGAGGAGTTCTTGGACGATTTTCTCCTCGTTGAAATGGGTGTCGGCGCGTTGCCGGGCGTTGCGGGACATCCGATCATACAGGGTTCGGTCCCGGAGCAGTTCGACGCCGTGGACGGCGATGGAAACCGGGTCGTTCGGCGGCACGAAAAAACCGCTGACCTTGTCTTCGAGGGTGGATTCCGTCCCGCCGCAACGGGAGACGATGCAGGGTTTTCCGCAGGCCAGGGCCTCCAGCGTGGTAATGGTGAGGCCTTCCCAGCGGAGAGTGGGGTTCAGGAAGATGTCCGCGGCGTTATAGAGGTCGGGCATTTCGTCGTTGGGCACGCGACCGCAGAAAACGACGTCATCCTTCAGTCCCATCCGTTCCGACAGAGATCGCAGTTCCGAAAGGTGGGGTCCGTCGCCGGCGACCAGCAGCTTGGCGCCGGGAACGTCTTTCTTGAGGGCTCCAAAAGCCTTTAAGCCCACGTGCATCCCCTTCTGTTTGTGGACGACCGCCGCCATGAGGAGGACGGGCGTGCCGTCGGCCAGTTCGTATCGCTTCCTGCATCGAGCGCGCCGTCCGGCCTCGGGTTTGAAAAGCAGGGTGTCGACCCCGTCCGGAAGAACCGAGATCTTGTCGCCGGGGACGCCGTATTCCCGGCGGTAGCGCTCGGCGGCCTGGGGGCTGACGGCCAGCAATTTGTCGGAATGGGCCAGTGTTTCGGCATACCAGGGGCGGTAGAACAGGAATGATTCCGGAACATAGACCGCGGCGAAACGCGCCCATTCGACGAACGAATCCAATCGCCGCCGCTCGCTTTCCAGCCTTCCCCGGAAGGTGGGTCCGTGGAGAAAACTGAGGAGAGGGGCGGGGCGATGCCTCCGCGTGGCGAAGGCGTAGGAATAGCCGGCAAAATCCTCCCCCCACACCACGTCGAATTTTTTTGCGGCGTGCAGTTCCCGGAATTTCCTTTCGACGGCGGTCCAGAACGCGCGGTTGTATCTCCCGGGGGTCGTTTCGGGAAGGTAATGGACATCGCCGTGGGGAGTTCGTTCCATCGGTGCGCCGTCGGGGAGGCGCGACGCGATGACCGTGAGGGAGTGGCCGGATTCCGGCACCCGCCGGCGCAGCATCTGCACGTGGACCTCGACCCCGCCCCAGCCGTGCGCGGAGGTCGTTTTTGTGAGAAGACAGATATTCATCGCTTCATTTCCCCGTCCCGGCCATCCGCCGCGCCCGTCGGAGACAGAGGAGGGTGACGAACACGAACTCGCCGGCCAGAGCCAGGAAACTCAACGCCAGGAAAACGTCCAGGCGGCCGACCAAGGCGAAAAACAGGACGAGCGGATCTTGGGCCTGAATGTCGGTGACGTTGTAATAGAGGCGGTAATACCAGGAGGTGGAGTGGGCTTTCGGCTTCGAGGGGTCCGCGGATTTTTGCGATTCCCACGCCGGACCCAGCACGTTCCAGAATATCTGGCGGGTGTGCAGACTCAGGCATTTAAGCAGGGTCGTCGCCCCGCCCAGAACGGCCATCCGGGACGGAAGGAGGAAGGTCTCTCCGTCTCCCGTCAGAAATCCCGCGCCCATGAAGAAATAAACGGAGAGCCATACGTTGCCCACGAGTTGGTCGTAGAATTTTCCGACGGGGAGCTTCGCCGGCGGCTGGGCGCGGGCCAGGTCGCCGTCCACGCAGTCGAAGAGGTTGAGGAGGATGAGGAGGACGGCCCCCGTCACGGGGCGGCCGGCGGCGAAGGCCGCGCAGGTGCCGAGCCCTAGGAGCAGGGTGACGAACGTCACATGGTTGGCCGTCACGCCGAAAGGCATGAGGGCCCAGGCGACGGGAAATGACAGCGGCCGGAGGACGTACGCCAGCCAGGGGTAGATCCTGTCCCAGTTCCTTTTTTCGGGCGTGTAGGCGTTGAGCAGGATCTGCCAGCGCGTGGGCCTGTTCATGGGCGGTTGTCCCCCGTTTTTGAAATGTCTTCCAGATATCGCCGGTCGGCTTTTTTCTGTCGGATCAGCAGGAGACAGAAAAAGAGGTGTCCGGCGGAGATCAGGAGCAGCAAAAGGGCCAGGAGGCGGTGGGCGAGACAGAAGACGACGAAGGCGAGGGCGATGGAGCTGACGCCGCCGTATTTCCACCACTCCAGGACCCCGCGTTGCCGCTCGTGGTAGACGATGCGCCGCGCCCGGTCTTCGGCGGGGCGGGCGGTGAATTTTTTCCGGGCAGGATTAAAAAAGAGCGTGTGCGCCCGGATTACCCAGAGGCGAAAAGCGTAGTAGCGGAGGAGGAGTTTGGGGAACAAGGAGGCCGCGCTCCAGGGCCGGTCGGCGTCCATTTGTTGCACGCGGCGCCGGTCTGTGCGGATCTTCTCCGGCGCGCCCTGCCCCACGAGGGAGGCGTATTCCGCGGAATAAAAGTATTGCGCAATGGTGAGGTGGAGCACCGCGGAGAACGCCAGGAGGCAAAGGAGGACGAGCCCCGCGGCCGGCACGGTGTGCCGGAGGGCCCAGCCCGCGGCGGCGCAGATGAGCAGGAGCGTGGCGTCGTCCGAGGTGTGATCGAAGATGTCCCCCCATTCGGAGGTGAGCCCTTTGGCGCGGGCGAGTTGTCCGTCGACGCAGTCCACCACGATGGAGAGCTCGAGCAGGAGGGCGCCGACGGCGGAGGCGGCCCCGCCGCCGGTCGCAATGAACAGCGCCGCCGCGATGCCCAGGAGAAAAGACACCGCGGTGATCTGGTTGGGCGTGATGGCGGTGGGGATGAGGCGCGTCACCAGCATCGCCGCCGCCGGCCGGTTGATGAGCCGGTCGGTCACGTCTTCCGAGAGCCGTTTGTCGTAATAGACCGGGGATTCCGCCGTGATCGCCAGGTGGATGACGAACGGCGAAAGGAGGCGTTGATAAAAAGGGAGGCCCCAGGTTTTTTGGACGAAAAACAGGACGAGGGGATAGAGCCCCCCCTTCGTGAGGATTTTCATCTTCAGTTTCGCCAGTTTCTGGAGGAGCGAGAGGTCGCCGGCCGGACGGAGATCGAAATGCAGCTGCACCGGGACGGATCGGGCGTTGGGGAAGTGCTCGGCGACGTGCCGGGTGAAGCTCTGCGGCGTCGTGAAATCGTATCCCGGCCGGTAGGACATGTCCGTCCGCGTTTCCGGCAGGATGCGGGTGGAGAACAGGAAGAATTTTCCGGAAGACTCGGCGCTCTGCGCCAAGCGGGAGAGTGTCTGCGCGCTCTCCGAATGCGGCATGAAGTTGAGGGCGTCCAGCCAGACGACGGCGTCGTGTCGGGCGAAATCGTCGACGCCGACGGCGCGCGCGTCCCGCGTTTCGAAGGAGATGCCGGGAAATTTCCGCCGCGCCCGGTCCAGCGCTACGGCGGAGAGGTCGTAGGCGGTGACCTGAGTCGAGCGCGTTCGGAGGAAGGAGGTGAAATCCCCCTCCCCGCAGGCCAGCTCCAGCGTTTTTTTCAGGCGCAGGGGAACGAGGCGTTTCAAGAACCTATACCGGATTTTTTTCTCATACAACGAACGCGTCTTCCAGGGGTCCTCCTGGCGGTAGAAATCGTCCAAGGTTTCGGGAGTGTCGGGGAGATAGGGGCGGTCTTGGGTCATGGGTTCCCCCGGTTCGAGAAATTATTTCCCGCGGCGCGGATCATCCAACGTTCCGCCGCGCGCCGCCAATAAATGAAAGGGATCCTCGGCGGCAGGTCCGCCAGGCCGGTCCACAGGAGCAGGGCCGTGCGGCGGTGTTTTTTCGCCGTCAGGGAGTCGCGGAGGCATTTCCACCAGGTTCGGGCGGCTTCGAGCAGGTTTTTCGCAAAAGGGGCGTTCGGGTTCTTCAGGATGATGCGGAAATAATTCCGGGTGTTGATGAGGGCGAGCCAGGCCGGCAACGGCCGGCGGCGCAGGGTGTGCCAGTGGAAGATGCGGCTTTTCGGCACCAGAACGATCTCCGCCCCGGCGGCCATGGCTCGGCGGTAGAGGTCGGATTCTTCGTGGTAGCTGAAATAGGCCGGGTCGAACACGCCGATTTTTTCGAAAACCCGGCGGTGGATCAGGAGGGCCGCTCCGGCGGCCATGTCGCTGACATAGTAGGGGGCGTTCCACCGATGGGAGATGAGTCCCTCGGCGGTTTCCGGCAGGAGGCTCAATGTCCGACGGAAGCCGGGGTCCAGGTCCAACCCGTCGTAATCGTATTGGAACGGGGAAAGGATCCCCGCGCGGGGATTCTTTCCGGCCACTTCCAGGAGCCGCAGGAGCCAGTCTTTTTCCACGCGCACGTCCTGGTTCAACAGGGCGACCCACTCGGCGCCCTGTTGAAGAGCCCGCCGGATGCCGCGGTTGTGTCCGCCGGTGAACCCATGGTTCTCCGAAAGGAGAAGGGTCTCGATGCGGCCTTTGTAGGCGTCGAGCACGAGCCTCGTGCCGTCGCAGGAAGCGTTGTCGATGACCAGGACTTTCCCGTTGAGCCCGGGAGCGTCGAGGGACGCCAGCACCGAGTCGAGGCACGGCCTCAGCCAGTCCCGGCCGTTCCAGGAAAGGACGTTAACGGAGACGGTCGTGGGCGACATGCTCGATGATTTCCCGGGCCACGTCCTGCCAGCGATGGCCGTTTTGGATATGACGGAACCCCGCCCGGCCCAGCCGTTCCCGTCGGTCGGGATCGGACAAAAGGGCGTTGAGGGCGGCGGCCAGGGCGGCGGGGTCGTCCGGCGGGACGGCGACCCATTTTTCTTCGCCGGTTTTCAAGGAGGCCAGGGCGGGGATGTCCGAGGCGACGACCGCCTTGGCGCAGGCCCAGGCGTCGAATATCTTCAACGGCGACGTTTCCCCCCGGAACGACCGGAACGGCGCCACCGCGACGTCCATGGCGTTCAGGTAGAGAGGCACTTTTTCATAGGGGACTTGGCCCGTGAAAAGAAAACGTGATTTCAGTCCGGCCCGCCCGGCGAGATCTTCCCAGGCGGCGCGTTCGACGCCGTCTCCCGCCAGAAGGAAAAGGGCGTCCGGGAATTTTTTCAGGACCGCCGGCGCCGCCTGGATGAGGATGTCCAGCCCTTGGTATTCGTAAAAGGTGCCGACGAACCCGACGACGGGCCCCCGGGCCGGCAGGGAGAGGATTTTCCGGCATTCGGCCGCCGCCCGGGGGAAAAAAAGGTCCGTGTCCGCGCCGTTGGGAAGGGCGACCACTTTCTCGCCGGGCAGTCCGTGGCGTTCGATGAGGGTGCGACGCAATCCTTCGGTGACGGCGAAGACCTTCGCCGCCCGCGTGAAATTGAAGGACTGGATCGCTTCAACCCATCGCCGCCGGAGGGCGGAGGCGCCGCGCCGTCGATGGTCTGCGAAGCTGTCGCCGTTTATCTCCAAAAACAGCGGACAGCCCGAGCATCGGGCGAGCAGGACAAGGAGGGGTGAGAACATTTCCCGGGCGTAAATCAGGTCCGGCCGGTGTGTCCGGGAAGAAAAAAGACCGAACAGGAACGAAAGCAGGTAGGCGCTGAGCGGCCGCAGATAGGGCAGCGGGATCACCGGGATGCGTACCAGGCGCGTCGGCGATTGTTCGTCGGCGGGACCGGTGGCCGGCGAAAAGACCCAAACGTCGTGCCCCAGGGAACGCCAATTCTTCGCCAGCTGCCAGACGTGCGCAAATCCGCCCATCCCCCCCCGCACTCGGGGATCGAATTCGTAGTAGAAGAAATGGATCCTCACGGGCGTCCGACCGGAACGAGCGATGGCGGACCGGCGGGTTCCGTCGCCGGGACCGACGGCTCCGAAAGGCTCG
>Ga0116154_10002842_pt1 | contig 12739 bp, 12 predicted proteins | sample AD_UKC030_MetaG_FD_89898 | JGI IMG/M metagenome (GOLD analysis project Ga0116154, IMG submission 89898) | Active sludge microbial communities of municipal wastewater-treating anaerobic digesters from USA - AD_UKC030_MetaG | ecosystem: Engineered > Bioreactor > Anaerobic > Digestate | place: USA...
GCGAAGTCCGCGTCCATGCAGTGCATCCCGAGGTTGTTCCAGGCGACGACCGTCCAGCCCGTGGGCGAGACCGCGGCGCCGGGCAGGAGCGCGAGGAGGAGGAGCGCGAGGACCACTCCGAATCCCACGATCAGCTTCAGCCGCATGTCGTCCTCCTCGCCGGAACCGGGCCTCGGATACACGTCGGCCCGCTACACCCTGCTGCCGGTGCAATGCGGCCTCGCCTGGTCCCGATTGACGTGAAGTGACGGTAAACCCGGAATCCCACGACGCGACCGAACGGACTCCGAACCGGTCGCGCCGCTCACGGACCGTGTCGAGGCGATCCCGGCTCGCGCGTCAGAGGCGCTCGGCGATCACCTCGAGGACGAGCGGGGTGACCATCACGCTCGCCGGGTCGGCCTCCGCCGCCTTCAGCTCCGCGACGACCTCGGCGGCCCAGTCGGGCGAGACCCGGCCGAGCCCGAGAAGTCGTTCCGCGTTCGTCTCGACGAAGCTGGCCGGCCACTGCCAGGTCCGCCCTCCGGGCCGCGCGGCGAAGACGAGAGGCCGGACCGAGCGGAGACGGAACCCCTCGCGCGCGAGCGCGCCGACGAGCGCCGGGGCCACATCCGGCTCGCCTCCCGCCGCCCTCCAGCTCTCCATGACCGCCGCGACGAACTCCGCGAGCCGGGGCCTCGGCGGCGCGAACCGCCAGCTCCCGTAGTCGGCGTACTCGTGGAAGACGGCCGTCCCGCCGGGGCGCAGGGCCCCGTGGACCCACCGGACCAGCGTCGGGACCGACGTGACGAACGACGCGACCCAGCGGCACCAGGCCATGTCGTGGCCACCCGGCGGCGCGGACTCCATCAGGTCGGCGTCGCGCGTCGTCACCTGCTCCAGCCCGCGACGGCGACGCTCCGCCTCGAGGACGGGAAGGAACTGCCCGGCCCGTTCGACGGCGAGGACCGCGCCGTGTGGCCCGACCGCCTCCGCGAGGTCCCAGGTCGCCCAGCCCGGCCCGGCGCCGACGTCGACGACCCGCCAGCCGGGCCGAAGCCCGGCCCTCCGCCAGGCGGCCCGGGCGCACCTGCGCCAGACCCGGTGCTGGATCCCGAGCCGCCGGACCTCCTCCCCGTGGGTACCGAGTACGTAGTCGCCCCGCTCCGTCGTCACCGCAGCCTCCCGGCCCGTCCGCGCGGCGAAGGCTCGGGACCCGCGCAGCGGGAAGCCCGCCGACGATCCCGGCCGCGGACGGTCACGACGCGAATCTAGTCCGTTCCGAGACGTTCGTCCGGCGGGTTTCGGCTGTCGCACTGATCGACGGCACGGAGAATGCTGCGTTCGACCGAGACATGCCGAAGTTGCCGTTTCGCGCCGCCCGGGCTGCCGCCCGGCCCCGGAGGACCCCGATGCGTGCTCGCGCTCTTGGCCTCGCGCTCGCCCTCGCCGTATCGAACCTGGCGGCCTCCACCGCCGACGCGAAGCCCCCGAAGGAGAAGGGGACGAAGAACGCCAGATCGGCGCCTGGCGGCCAGGTCCGTGAGAACGGAACGCCGCCCGGCCTCGCGAGGAAGGGGGGGCTCCCGCCCGGCCTCGCGAAGAAGGTCGGGCCGACGCGTTCCGAGAAGGTCTACGTCGCATTCGACAGGAGATACGACGACCGGGCGTGGTTCCTCATCGACGGCGAATGGATCCTGAAGTCGGGTTTCGAGCCCTCCGTCCGGGCCGAGGTGACCGCCTCCCTCGCACTCCCGCCGCTCGCCGCTCCCCCCCCGGTCCCGCTCCCGAGGATCGGCGTCGACCTGCACGTCGTCCTCTTCCCGTAGACCCGCCGCGGCGGCCATCCCCTCCGGCCCCGAGGGCCGAGAGGTGGGGCGTGGCCAGGCGTCGGCGACTCCGGAAGAGCGATATATCCGATAAAATAGGTCGGTTTGGACGACGTCGCCCGGAGGTCGAGGCTCCCCGAGGGCTCGGGAGAGCAGGCGCTTCAGGCGCCGCCAGGGGCCCTGCGCCGCACGCCGCGCTCCGGTCTCCATCTCCTGGTAGAGGGCCAGCACCTCCGCTCCCCGCTCGGCGAGACGGGCCCCGCCGCGCGCCGCGACCGAATCGGAGGCCCCGTGAAGCCCCCCCTTCTCCCGCTCCTCCTCGCGGCGGCCTCCGCCGCTCTCGTACCTTTCGCCGTCCGGGCCGAGGAGCCCCCGGCCGGTTGGGAGGCCTACGCCCTCGCCCGCGTCACCGTGACCGCGGAGGCGGCGCCGGTCGACGAGACCGCCCTCACGGTCGCCGTGACGGCCGAGGAGATCGCCGCCCGGAACGCGAAGAACGTCGCCGAGGCGCTCGCGGCCGTGCCGGGCCTGCGCGTCTCGGCCGGGCGGAAGAACGAGCCGACCGTCTACCTGCACGGCTTCGACCAGAGCCGCGTCCAGGTCCTCATCGACGGCGTGCCGTACTACGAGGCGAACTACGGCAGGCTCGACCTCGCCCAGATCCCGACCGACAACGTCGCTCGGATCGAGGTGACGAAGGGGGCCGCCTCCGTCCTCGGAGGCGCGAACGCCCTCGGCGGGACGATCAACATCATCAGCAGGACCGCCGGGGCGAAGCCGTTCACCGAGCTCCTCGTCGAGGGGGGCGACTACGCCACCGGGCGCTTCGTCGCCACCCACGGCGCGCGGCGCGGCCCCCTGAGCTACTGGCTGAGCCTCTCCGGGCAGACGAGCGGCGGGACACCCGTCCCCGGCGGCTTCTCGCCGAAGACGGGAACGATCCAGCAGAAGAACCCGACGAAGAACACCCCGGCCGTGATCGAGGACGGCGGCCGCCGCGAGAACTCCGACACGAAGCAGCGGAACGCCTGGGCGAAGCTCGGCTGGGAGCCGTCGAAGGCGACGGCGCTCTTCCTCAACGTCCGCTATTTCGACCGCGACAAGGGAGCCCCGCCCGCGACGGACGCCGTCCAGGTCTTCCTCAAGCGCCCCGCCTTCTCGCAGTTCTCCCGAATCCCGACCTACCGCGACCTCGCCGTCGACCTCGACGGCCGCCACGAGCTCGCGCAGGGGCTGACGCTCAAGGCGAAGGCGTTCCACCACGAGCACGTCGACGACTACGAGTCGTACAAGGACGAGACCTACTCCGATCGGATCGCGATCAGCCGCTTCGACGACACGCTCACCGGCGGCTCGCTCGTCGCGGAGTGGGCCACGGCCCCCTGGAGCACCCTTCGCCTCGCCGCCCACCTGAAGGACGACACCCACCGCGAGCGCGACGACGCCTACCTCCCGTTCGCCGAGTCGGCCTCGATCACCGGCTCCCTCGGCCTCGAGGACTCCTTCACGCTGTCGGGCAGGCTCAGCGCCGTCGCCGGCGTCTCGTACGACTGGTTCGACGTCTCGCGGGCCGAGAGGAACGTCACCGACGGCTCGACGGGCGACTTCGTGCGGCAGGACCGGCTCGCCACCCCGAACGACGAACTGCTCAACCCGATGGCGGGGCTCGTCTGGCGGAGCGCCTCCGGCACCGTCGTCAACGCCTCCCTCGCCCGCAAGAGCCGCTTCCCGACCCTCTCCCAGCTCTACTCCACGAAGAGCGGCAACACGGGCCTCGCCTCGGAGACGAGCGTGAACGCCACGGCGGGCGTCTCGCGCCCGCTCGGCGCGAACGTCCGCGTCGAGGCCGGCGTCTTCCTCTACGACGTGCGCGACCTGATCACGCGGAACGGCTCGAGCGCCACGAACCTCTACCGGAACGTCGGGAAGGTGAGGATGGCGGGGTTGGAGACGGTCCTGGAGGTGACGCCGCTCTCCGGCCTCACCCTCCGGGCCGACTACACGTTCGTCGATGCGAAGGAGCGGACCACGGCCCGCGTCACCGACGACGTCACGAACGTCCCCCGGCACAAGGCGGGCTTCCTCGCCTCCTGGGCGGCCGCCGCCGGGACGCGCGTCGACCTCGACGCCGCCTGGCTCGGCTCGATGTACTCGAGCCTCCCCTCCGTCGCCTACCCGAAAGACCCGGTCAAGGAGAGCGCCGGCTACGTCCTCCTCGGCGGAAAGGTCACGCGGGAGGTTCTCGACGGCCTCCGCCTCTGGGTCAGCGGCCGCAACCTCCTCGACGAGGACTACGAGAGCGAGGTCGGCTTCCCCGGCGTCGGGAGGAGCTTCTCCTTCGGGGCCTCGGCCACCTTCTGAAGACAGGGCGGGCGCGGGCCCGCCGCCTCCCCTGCCGGGGTGAGGAACGGGCCAGCCCGAAACGAAAAGCGCCCCGCGAGGGGCGCTAAATTCTTTGGAATGAATGGTGGAGCTGAGGAGGATCGAACTCCCGACCTCTAGAGTGCGATGCCGGGTCGAGGTGCTTTCGCACCCGGGAGCCGCCGGGCGCCCGAGGGCGCCGCAAGGTTCTCTGGACAGCGGAACTCGTTCATTGGCAGCAACCTAAGCCGTGCCGCGTCGACATTCCCGGGGTACCGAGAGAGTCACGAGGTTCCCGATGGGTCCGGCGATTGTGGACACGTGCGTGGACAGCTGTACGGCCTCCACGCGATCCCGGCCGCGACAGCCCTCAGTCGTGCTCGCCGGCCTGTACGAGCAGATCGCTCACCTGCTCGATGAGCCTGGGGAGACGGCCCTCGATCACGCCCCATACCGTCGCGTCGTCGATCGTGTCGTAGCCGTGGATGATCCGGTTCCGGAAGCCCACGATCCGGCGGAGATCTTCGATCCTGGCTGCCGTCTCCGGATCGCCCTGCTCCAGACGGTTGAGCGCCTCGCCGATCACCTCGAACTCCCTCTCGACGGCCCTCCGAAGCTGCCGATCGTCCTCGTACTCCAGGTACGTACGACCGCCGCACCACTCGGTGATGCTCCGGCCCGCGGACACGACGTCAAACAGCAGTTTCTTCGAGCGGTTGTCCATACACCAGCTGACGGGTCGCCTCAATTTCGCGACGGAAGAAGGGATTCCGGATCGCCTGCTCGGAGACCAGGTCCACCCGGCGCCCCAGCAGGCCTTCGACGGCCTCTGCGAAGTCCAGGAACCGGTCTGCGTACGTGCCGGTCGGCAGGCGGTCCGCCATGGAGACCACGAGGTCGACGTCGCTGGAGGGCCGGAGGTCTCCGGAGGCCGCCGACCCGAACACGTAGAGCCGATCGACTCCGAACCGCCGACAAAGTTCGGCGAGCGCCGCCTGGTGCACCTCGATCAGCTCCGTCACGTCATCCTCTGCGGAAATCGTATCAGGCACGGGTCGGGCGCTGTCGCCCCCACGATCGCGGACCGATCTCGGCGACCAGCGGAGTCGTTCCGGGACCCTCCGGTGGCCCATGTCGACCTGGAGCAGGAACACGGTGTCGGGCGGATCCGCCGCGTGCCGAGGGCCTCGGCGACGACGCCAGGCTCCCGATCGGTCTGGCGAATGTGGACAGACCCGTTGAAGAACCAGCCGAGTTCGCGGATGGCGACGGCCGGCAAGTCGATTGCGACCAACGACGTGTCGAAGGCCCCAAACTCCCGACCACCAGACTGTCGTGGACAGAAGTGTGGACAAAGAGAAAAAGGGCCGCGTCGCCGCGGCCCGTAAGTCTTTCGAAATGAATGGTGGAGCTGAGGAGGATCGAACTCCCGACCTCTAGAGTGCGATTCTAGCGCTCTCCCAGCTGAGCTACAGCCCCACCTTGGGGGCGGAGAATCTAGCCGGATCGGGGCGATTCGTCAAACAGCTCCGTCCTCCGGCTCCGCCGGGGGTGCGTGGCCGCCCGCGCGCGGGACGACGCCGCTGCCGTGCTTGCCGCCGGAGCCCCCCTTCCGTCCGGGCGCCGTCGCCTCGCCGCCGAGCCGGAGGTTGCCGTGGTCGGTCTCGGCGGAACGCCTCCGGGCATGAGGTCGATAGACGTCCTCGAGGCTCGTCCCCTGGAGCACGCCTCGCTCCTCCGCGTCCGCCCGCATGTAGAGGGCGCGGAGGATCGCCGACGCGGGGTCCGCGCCCTTCGGGACGGCGCGGGGGGCCGCGTCCCCGACGGCCCGTGCGACGGCGTAGAGGGTGATCGTGTCGGGCGGACGGGCGAGGCGGATGGCGTCGCCCTCGACGACGACGAGGCCGGCGGTGTCGAGCCGCTTCATGCGCGACCGCAGGTCGTCGGGACGACCGCGGCTGCACGTCTCGGCCAGCGTCGAGGCGTCGAGCGAGACGCCCGCGTGCCACGCCTCGGTGAGGCGGAGCAGGAGCTGGGTCGTCTCCTCGAGCGGCCCGGGCTTCTTCGCGGCCGGGGGCGGAGCGTCGTGCGCCAGGAGCTCGTCGCGGAACTGGACGGCGTGGGCGAACGAGAAGCCGAAGAGGAGGATCGTCCAGGCGAAGCCGGTGGCGATGACGAAAATCGCGATCGCGCTGATCGTCCCGTAGAGGCGCTCGATCCCCGCGAGGGCGATGAACCCGGCGGTGAAGACCTGCCGGAGGACGATCAGACCGGAGCCGACGAGGATCGCGGCAGCCGCGGCGGCGCCCCAGCGGACCTGGGCCGAGGGGACGACCTTGTAGATGAGGGCGAGGCCGACGATCGACGCGAGGACCCCGCCGGCGTGGAGCCGCGTGATCGGGAAGCCCCTCTCGAGGAGGAGCGAGGTCGCGACGCCGAGAGCCACCGGCCCGAGGACGACGGTCAGCGCGGCGAAGGCGAGCCGCTCGCGGACGCGCCGCGGGCGGAGAGTCCCCCAGAGGTGGTTCGCGGCCCCCTCGACGTCGAAATAGACCTTGAGCGAGGTGAGGGCGAGGAGGGCCGTCGCGATCCCGGAGGCCGCCCGGGCGACGTCGACGAGGGCCGCGACGCCCCGGAGGACCTCCCGCGAGGTGCCGGGGACGAAGAAGCGGAGGAGGCGATAGAAGCCCTTCCCTCCTTCCTCTCCGAAGAAGGTGGAGGTGAGGACGGTGACCGAGGCGACGAGCGGGATGAACGAGAGGAGCGAGGAGTAGGCGAGGCCGGCGGCGAGGGAGGTCCCCCGCGCCGCCAGGTACGACCGGAGGCTCCGGCGAAGGACGACCCAGGCAAGGGCGGCCGCCCTCGTGATCCCCCGAAGCTCCGGGGGCCGGACCGGAAAGGCTCCCGTGCCGCGGCCCAGTCTCAGACCTCCGCGACCTCGTCCGGCTCGGGAACGTGGACGTTCCAGCCGAGCTCGGAGCGTATGCGGGCGGCGAAGGCGTCCTGAACGGCCGGCTCGCCGTGCGTCAGGAAGAGGGTCTTCGGAGGCGCGGGGGCGGTCTTCATCCAGGCGATCAGCTCGTCGGCGTCGGCGTGAGCGGAGAGGGCCGGGATCTGGCGGATCGCCGCCTTCACGGTCAGGCCGTCGCCCATGACGACGACCTCGGTCTCCCCTTCGAGGAGGCGCCGCCCGAGGGTCCCTTCGGCCTGGTAGCCGACGAAGAGGACGGTGTTCCGCGCGTCGGGGAGGCGGTGGTAGAGGTGGTGGAGGACGCGACCGCCGGTGGCCATTCCCGAGGCCGAGACGACGACGGCCGGCCCGGGATGGTCGTTCAGCCGCTTGGAGTCCTCGCGCTTGCGCACGACGGTGAAGTAGGGGGTCTGCAGCGGAGACCCGGCGGCCTCCTCGAGGGCGTTCATCTCGACGTCGTGCTCGCTCTCGTACCGGCAGTAGAGCTCGACGACGGAGTTCGCCATCGGGGAGTCGACGAAGACGGGGACCTTCGGGAGGCGCCCTTCCTCGAAGAGCTCGAAGAGATGGTAGAGGACCTCCTGGGTCCGCCCGACGGCGAAGGCCGGGATCACGGTCACGCCGCCGCGGCGGAACGCCTCCTCGAGCTCGCGGCGGAGCTGCTCCTTCGGGTCCGACGCCTCGTGGAGGCGGTCGCCGTAGGTCGACTCGCAGACGAGCACGTCGCAGGCCGGGAGCGGCGACGGGTCCTTCAGGATCGGCACGCCGCGGCGCCCCATGTCTCCGGAGAAGACGACCGTCTTCCAGTCGGAGCCGTCGTCCCGGTAGCGGATCTCCGCGAAGGCCGCGCCGAGGATGTGCCCGGCCCGGTGGAGCGTCACCTTGAGGCGCTTGTGGAGCGGGGTCTCGCGCTCGAACTCGAGCTTGTTGAGGAGCGAGAGGGAGCGGTTCGCGTCCTCCTCGGTGTAGAGGGGCCGGGCCGGCTGGTGGCGCGAGTAGCCCTTCTTGTTGGCCCAGCGGGCCTCTTCCTCCTGCAGGCCGCCGGAGTCGGGGAGGAGGACGCCGAGGAGGGCCTTCGTGGGAGGCGTGGCGAAAGCCCGCCCCGAGAAGCCGTCCGCCGCGAGGCGCGGGAAGTAGCCGGTGTGGTCGATGTGGGCGTGGGTGAACAGGACGTCGTCGACCGAGGAAGCGCTGAAGGGGAGCCCCCTCCAGTTCCTCTGGTGCATCTCGAAGCCGCCCTGGAAGAGGCCGCAGTCGACGAGGAGGCGGTAGCGATCGAGGGTCAGGAGGTACTTGGAGCCGGTCACCGTCCGCGCCGCGCCGTGAAATCCGATCTGCATCGGGTCCTCCTTCTCGAATGGTAGCCCCGGAGGGCGGTCGGCGCTGGCGAGGCGCCGCAGGGGCGTGCGAAGATTCCATCCCGTATCGGAAGGGAGGTCGACATGGCCGAGACCATCGACGCCGCGAAAGCGGTCGACGAAAAGATCGACGCCGCCCGCGAGAGCTTCGGCGGGCGCGTGAAGGAGAAGGTCGGCGAGGTCGCCGAAGAGGTGAAGTCGAGGGCGGGGGTCCTCCGGGACCGCCTCCGCGAGACCGACTGGGACGAGGTGACCGAGAAGGCCTCCGACTGGGTCCGGCAGAACCCCGGGAAGTCGGTCGCGATCGCGCTCGGCGTCGGCTTCGCGATCGGCCTCCTCTTCCGCCGGCGGAGCGACGACTGATGTCGGAGCCGACGATCCGCCCGCCGGCCCCGCACGGCGCCTCCCCGGACGGACCGGTCGGCGGCGCCGAGGCGCCCTTCGCGTTCGACCCGGGGGTCGACTGGCAGAACGCCGCGCTCGACGTCGTGCGGAAGCATCCGGTCCCCTGCCTCCTCGGTGCGGCGGCGATCGGCTTCCTGATCGGGCGTCACCGCGGGAAGGCGATCACCGCGGCGGTGGCCGGGCTCGCCACGAACGCGGTGATGAAGCAGCTCTCGCGCGCGTTCGACGCGACGGAGTTCTGAGCCGGGCGCGGCGCGGCCCGCCGAACGGGCCGCGCCCGCCCTTCACGCAGGCCGTTCGGCGCCTCTTCCGTCGCGATCTGGCCCATACTGGCGTTGCGGCGGTCGAACGGCTCCGGAGGCGTCCGGCCGGCCGGAATCCCGAAGCGAGGTGAGCCATGAGCGACGAGCCCAGCGAAACCCCCGTTCTGGACTGGAGCGCGGTCACGTCCGTCGGGAACGAGGCCGAAGCCACCTTCATCGTCGGGTTCCTCGAGAGCCGCGGGATCCCGGCACGGATCGTCGACAAGAGCTTCACGCAGAACCCGGTGCCGAACGACGAGGACCTCGCCGCGATCGAGGTCGCCGTGCCGGCGGGCCGGCTCGAGGAGGCGGCCGCGGCGCTCCAGAAGCGCGAGACTGACTTCGCCGACTCGACCGAAGGGGAAGCGACGCTGATGACCGACGAAGGCCCGGCAGAGATCGACCCGACGGGCGACGGGTCGAACTGAGTACAATCCTCGGATTGTCGTGACTCCGACCCGGATCGGTCGCTACGAGATTCTGCGCCCTCTCGGCAAGGGGGCGATGGGCGTCGTCTACCTGGCCCAGGACCCGCAGATCGAGCGGACGCTCGCGCTGAAGACCGTCCGCTTCGACGGCCCGTCGCAGAGCTTCAGCATGTCCGAGGCGAAGGCCCGCTTCCTGAAGGAGGCGAAGATCTCGGGCCGGCTCCAGCACCCGAACATCGTCACGGTCTACGACGTGGGCGAGGACGAGGGGGTCCTCTACCTCGCGATGGAGTACATCTCGGGAGGGAGCCTCTCGCAGCGCCTCGCCGAGCCGGGCTCCTTCCCGCTGATCGAGCGGATCCGCGTCCTCTCCGAGGTCGCAGACGCCCTCGCGCACGCCCACCAGCGCGGGGTCCTCCACCGCGACGTCAAGCCGGCGAACATCCTCCTGACCGACTCTTCGGCCGCGAAGGTGACCGACTTCGGGATCGGGAAGCTCCTGACGGGCGACACCGACCTGACGACGACGGGACAGATGATCGGCTCGCCGGCGTACATGTCCCCCGAGCAGGTGCGCGGCGACAAGCTCGACGTGCGGAGCGACATCTTCTCGCTCGGCGTCGTCCTCTACCAGACCCTGACCCTCCGCAAGCCCTTCCCGGCCGACACGCTGACGACGCTCGTCTACCAGATCCTGCACGACGAGCCGCTCGACCCCCTTCGGCACAACGAGGAGCTGCCGCCCGAGATCTCCGAGATCGCCCGAAAGTGCCTCGCGAAGAACCGCGAGGAACGCTACGGCGACGCCGCGGAGCTGGCCGACGACCTCCGGGCGCTGATGGGGATCGCCCCGCTCGCCTCCACGACGGGGCTCTCCGAAAGCAAGGTGGGGCGGGCGCGGGCGGCGGCCGCCGCGGCGGCCGCCACGGCCGCTGCGGCGCCGACGCCCGTCCCGGGCAGCGCGCCTCAGAAGGCCGCGCCTCCTCCTCCCGTCGACCTTTCCGCCTCGCGCCGCCTGTCGCGATCGGGGGGACGGACCTCGATGACGTCCTCCCAGCACTCGCCGGCGGCGCTCGCCGGCGCCGCCGTGGGAGGGCTCGTCCTGATCGGGGTCCTCGTCGGCGGCTTCTTCTTCCTGCGCTCGCAGGGGCTCTTTCGCTCCGTCGCCGTGCCGCTGCCGGAGCCGGCGGCCACTCCGACGGCGACGCCGACGCCGGACGCCGAGCCGGACGCACCGACTCCCGCGCCCTCTCCCGGCGCCTCCGGCCCGGAGGCATCGCCGGCGACCGGCGCCGTCCTCCCGCCGCCGTCGCCGGCGCCGGGGCGAACCGCCGTCCCGACCCGAACGCCCCGCCCGCGAGCGACGCCGACGCCGACGCCGCTCCCGACGGCGACGCCGATGCCCACCCCGACCCCGACTCCGCTCGTCCGACCCGACGCGACCTACATCACGCGCCGGCTCGTGAAGCTGAGCGTCTCGCCCGACCAGGCCCGCGTCTACCTCGACGGCCGCTACGTCGGCATCTCCGACGACTGGGACGACGCCGGCGGGGGATCGCTCCTCGCCTTCGTCGCCGACGGCCGGCACCGGCTCCGCTTCGCCTTCCCCGGCCGGAAGGACCTCCTCGTGGACATCCTCGTCACCGGCAACGCCGTGGAGGAGCGGGTCGAGATCGAGCGCGAGCTCGAGAGAGGCAGCCCGGACGGGCCGACCGGCCCCGACGGGAAGATCCCGCGTCCCGACTACCAGACGGCGGGCCTCGCACGCCTCGCGGTCGAGCCGCCGTTCGCCCGCGTCACCGTCGACGGACACGACATGGGGACGGCCGGCCGCTTCGTCGAGCAGGAGATGCAGTTCCGCGAGCCCGGGGTCTACGACGTCGTCCTGACGGCTCCGGGCTACCAGCCGAAGAGGCTTCGGGTCGTCGTTTCCTCTGTCGTGGGGAAAGACCGAGTCGTTCTCCGGGAGAAGCTCAAGAAGCTCTGAGGAGTCGGCCCCGCGGTGCCGAGCGCGCCGACACGGGAGGCGTCAGAAGGGCCCGGACAGGACGCGGAAGGTGGCGGCCTTTCGGATCGACTCCTCGAACCGGCGAACGAGCGCGACGACGATCCCCCCGAGCAGCGGCGCCCCTCCCGGGGTCCCCTCGTCGAGCAGGCGCCGGAAGACCTCCCTCGAGAGGACGAAGACGGTCGCCGCCCCGTCCTGCGCCACGACGTCTGCCGAGCGCGGCGCGTCGTCCACGAGAGCCATCTCGCCGACCACCTCTCCGGGCCCGAGGAACGCGAGCGCCTCCTCCCCCACGCCCGGGATCCGGATGGAGACCCGGAGCCTCCCCTCCGCGACGACGTACGCCTCGCCCGCCTCCTCCCCGGCCGAGAGGAGGCGGCTCCCCGAGGGGAGGCGCCGCTGGGTCAGGCCGAGGTCGGGGAGAGCCGCGGCGTCGAGGCCCGCGGCATCGAAGAGGTCCCGGACCCTCCGCGGGTCGGCCGGGCCGGCCGCGGGAAGCGGCGTCGCCGCGGGCGCCGGCTTCGGCTTCCAGCCCGGCTCCGGCACGATGTCGTCGAAGAATCGTGCGAGGGTCGCGTTCGCCTCGCGGAGCGCGGTCGTCACGCTCGAAAGGGCGATCCGCCGGAAGGCGGCGCCGGCAGGCGTGCCGGCGAAGAGCAGGCTCCGAGCCTCCTCCCCCGGGAAGACGACCATCGCCGCCCCGCCGCGCGGGTCGTAGCGGCAGAGGTCGTACGCTCCGGCGAGGGCGCCATGCAGGGAGAGGAGCGACGGGGCGGCGGGCGTCCCGATCGGGTGCGGTCCGAACGCGGTCAGCACGTGCGCGACGACCGAGCCCGAAGTCAGGAGAAGGACGTCGTCGGAGCCGTCCGTGACGGGGGCATCCGCGTCGAGGGGGATCGGCGCGCGCCCGGCCGCGAGGAGGGCGGCGTCCCGCGGGACCGTTTCGTTCATGGCTGGCCGGGAGTCTAGCGGGAACGGTCGACACCGGCCTCCCCCCTCGGTTGACGCCCTCCACTCCGGGCCGTATCGTGCCCGGCCGGGCCTATGAACGCTCCCGATTCCCCCTCCCTCCTCCGCACGCCGCTGTTCGACTGTCAC
>Ga0116154_10002845_pt1 | contig 12725 bp, 12 predicted proteins | sample AD_UKC030_MetaG_FD_89898 | JGI IMG/M metagenome (GOLD analysis project Ga0116154, IMG submission 89898) | Active sludge microbial communities of municipal wastewater-treating anaerobic digesters from USA - AD_UKC030_MetaG | ecosystem: Engineered > Bioreactor > Anaerobic > Digestate | place: USA...
CCCTTGTCCGCGGGGAACCCGACGCCCCAGATCATGCCCACGTCGATCATCCGGACATCGTCGATCACCTTGCGGTCCAGGAGGTCCTTGCCCGTTTTCACCATGGCCTCGACGAGCCCGTCCTGGATCTGCTCCGGCATCAGGTCGCGGGGCGGCCGCCTGGCAATCAGCGGGAGCACCTCCGGATCGACGCTGCCGTCCTTCAGGAAGAATCCCTTGCCGGACTTCTTCAGGCCCAGCCGCCCTGATTCGACCACGTTGGCCAGCGTTTCCTGGCGGACATTCATTCCCTTGAACACCTTGTAGGGGATGTCGATGCCCACCTCGTCGGTGAGGCGGATGGGACCGACGGGCATTCCGAAATCCAGCATGGCCTTGTCGATCTTCTCGATGGCGTTGCCCTCTTCCAGATAGCGGAAGGTCTCCATCACCATGGGGAAGAGCAGGGCGTTCACGACGAACCCCGCGTTGTCCCGGCAGACGATGGGGCGCTTGCGGATGGCTGCAGCGAAATTCAGCAGGTTGTCGATCGTGTCCCGACCGGTCTTCTCGCCCTGAATGACCTCGACGAGCTGCATCATCCAGACCGGGGAGAAGAAATGAATGCCGCCGAAGCGCTCGGGTCGGGTGACGTACCCGGCCATGGACGTGATGGGGATCGAGGATGTGTTGCTGGCGATGATGCAGTCATCCCGGACAACCCTGCAGAGTTCCTCATAGACCTGCTGCTTGACCTTGATGTCCTCGAAGACCGCCTCGATGACGATGTCGGCCTTTTTGGCGTCATCCGTGTATTCCGAAATGGCCGTGAGCCGTGACATCACGCTGTCCACGGGCTCCTTGAGCCGTTTCTTCTCCGCCATACCATCGAGGATCTTGCGGACAAAGGCCTTGCCCGGCTCGAGGGCTTCCGGAACGTCCTTCACCAGCAGGGGGATCTGGGTATTTCGCAGGATGTCGATGGCGATTCCCCGGCCCATCGTCCCGAAACCGAGAACCATCGCGCGGTTCAGCGCCTTGGGCTGGAACCCCCTGGTCATCATGGCCTTGGGCTTGTCGGTCATACCCTTGATGAAGAAGGTGTTGATGCTGCCCTTGGCCTGTTTCGTCAGGACGACCTCGACGAAGTTCGCCTTTTCCAGTTCCAACCCCTGCTCCAGCGAAATCTTCAGGCCCTCGTGCATCGACTTCAGCGCCAGCATGGGCCCGGGAATGTAGCGGCCCTTGGTTGCCTTGAGGATTCCTTGGCGCGCCATCTCGGCAACGGCGTCGATCTGCGAGAAATCATGCGAGGGCCGCTTCAGGTCGGCTGCACCCGCGTTGATTTCCTGAACGAGCTTTTTCGCCTCGGCCAGGAGGTCGCCGTCCGCGGGAACCAGGCGGTCCACGATGCCCGCTTCGAATGCCCTGGCCGCGGGCATCATCGTCCCCTTCAGGATCATCTCCAGGGCGGGATAGCCGATCAGTCGGGGCAGGCGCTGCGTGCCGCCACCGCCGGGGAACAGGCCGACGTTGCATTCCGGCAGGCCGATCAGCGTCGTTTTCCCCTCCTTGGCGACACGGGCCGTGCAGGCCAGCGCAAACTCCAAACCGCCCCCCAGGCAGTGGCCGTGGATGGCCGCAACGGCGGGGAAGGGGAAGGCATTGAGCCGCGCGAAGGATCCATGGAACAGGTCCAATATCTTGCGGACCTCCTCCGCCTTTTCGATGTCGGCGATCATCTTCAGGTTTGCGCCGGCGAAGAAGTTGTCCGGCTTGCCGGAGATGAAGATCAGGCCCTTGAGCCCCGGGGTTTTAGCCACTTCACCCATCAACTCGTCGAAGCTCAGGAAGGCGGCGTCCGTCCAGGTGTTCATGGCGTCGCCGGCCACATCGAAGGTGACAACCCCGATGCCGCCTTCTTCCACTTTCAGACTGAATATTCTGCCCATTGAAACCTCCTTGGTCTTTGATGTCGGCGCTTGATTGACGTCCGGTTTTCTGCTTATAATAAATCATCAAAAAATTCAAAACATTCTCGGCCATGACCCGGAATTTCAGTCCTTACGGGTCTGAGGGCATGTTCGATGGACAGCACGGAATTCTTTCCATATCCCGCGCAGTACAAGCAGCGCGTCACGCTTGCGAGCGGACAACCGGTGCTGTTCCGGCCCATCCATCCAGAGGACGGCCCTCTCATTCTGGACCTCTTCAGCCGGCTGTCCAGGGAATCCATCTTCTACCGCTTTCTGACCCACCTGAAGAGGCTTCAACCGGCTCGGCTTCGCCATCTCGTCCGGATCGACTACCGGAGCCACTTCTGTCTGGCCGCGGTCACCCTGGAGGAGGGCCGGGAAGCCATGGTCGGGACCAGCCGTTTCATGGTCGCTGCGGCCCGTCCGGACCGGGCGGAACTGACTGTCACGGTTAGGGATGACTGGCAGGGCCGCGGAATCGGAAAGATGCTCGCTTCCCGGGTTGTGGAAATCGCCAGATCACGGGGCATTGCCGCCGTCGAAATCCTGATCGATCCCCGCAACGAAAGGATGATTCACCTCTTCAGCCGCCTGGGTTACCCGGCCCGCTACGAGTCCTCCCTTCTGGACGTCTGCGACCGCATGGAAATTGATCTCACCGGTGAGAAGAGCGCTTCGGAAAGTGGTGCAGACATCTCGGAAACTTTCAGACTTTAATTCAACTCCCATTCGCACAGCCCCAATTCCAGCCACATCGGACAAATTCTGATAGCCCGGAAAGAAAAGGTCCTATTCGAAAACCGGACAAAACCGGATAGCCCGGCAACCCCAAAGGCATCATAAAAGCCAACAAAGCGGTGTGAGACCGCTCTCGATACGAACAAACGGTGCAGGGGTCAACGGACCGCTGCTCCGAACAAGGAGAACAACATGAGCCGTTTCAGCTACAATCCGGAAGCCGTCCGGAACCTGAAGATCGAGGACACATCGATTCTGGATCGCCTTGTCGATTTCGAATCGGTGCGCCGGGATCATCTTAAAAAGGACCATTCCCGAAGGGACAAGCGCATCGGCCTGAAGGAGGCCATTGCCGAGTTCGTCCAGGACGGTGATATCTTTACGGACACCGGATTCGCCTATGTCCGCACGCCCCACCAGGCATATTTCGAAATGATGCGGCAGGGGAAAAAGAATCTTCAGTTCATCGGATCCCCCAACACCAACCAGAGCTACATGATCAATTTCGGCGTCTGCGGCTATTCCCACAATTCCTATATCGGCGCCGAGATGCGCGGGTCGGACCGAAACTACTCGCGGCAGCTCAAGGCCGGAAAGGTGAGAATCCTCTCCGAATGGAGCCACGGCGCTATGGCCCAGGGTTTCAAAGCGGCCCAGCTCGGTTCGCCCGGCGTCTTCAGCAAGCAGCTTCTCGGGTCGGACATCATCCGCTACAATCCCTATGTCAAGGTCATGCAGAACCCAATGCGGGACGACCCGGATCCCGTGGCGTTCATCCCGGCACTGTACCCCGACGTGGCTGTCATTCACGTGCATGCCTGCGACAAAAGCGGAAACGCACGGATCTACGGTCCGGCCGTGAACGACATCGCCATTGCCGCCGCGGCCCGGAAGCTGATCATCACCGCAGAGGAGATCGTTCCTGAGATCGACATCCGGTACAACAGCAAAGGGGTCGTCATTCCCTTCATGTACGTGGACGCGGTCGTGGAACTTCCCTTCGGTGCCGTTCCCGGCAACATGCCCGGCTGTTACTACTGGTCGCGGCAGTGGTGGGAAAAAGCGATGCGTTTTGCGACGCAGACCGACGACAACATGAAGGAATTCATGGAACAGTGGGTCTTCGGCAGCAGCGATCCGTTCGACTTCGTCGAAAAGCTCGGCGGGGCCCGGTGGGTGGCCAAATCCCGCCGGCTCACGAAGACGGCCGAATACGACAATGAGGACGAGGGGTATGATTTTTCCTATCAGCCCTACACGCTGAAGAAGGATACGGATATTTACTATTGAGGAGTCGATCCATGAGCAATGAAAAACCCATGAACCCGCTGGAAATGCTGGCCTATGTGCTGGCCTTGCAGATCAGGGACCACCAGGTCGTCTACGTCGGCACGGGCCTGCCCATGGTCGCGGCCATCCTGGCGAAGAAAACCCACGCTCCGAACATCACCATGGTGTATGAGTCCGGGGGGCAGAACCCGATCGAAGGCGACATGCCCTGGTCGGTGGGGGACCCCTTCACCTGGCGGAAATCGCCCGTCATCCAGGAAATGGCCTATTCCTTCGCCCAAGCCTACAATGGCTACGTGGACATCGGCTTTCTCGGGTTCGCGCAGGTGGACATGTACGGCAATATCAACACCCATCTGATCGGGGATGACTTTCTGCGGCCCAAGACCCGGCTGACCGGTTCCGGCGGGAACAACGACCTGTCGTCGCTGACCGAAAACATGGTACTGGTGGGGCTCCAGACGCCCGACAAGTTTCCCGCCAAGGTCGATTTCATCACCAGCGTGGGCCACTTGCGGGGAGGCAACTCCCGGCGTGAGGCGGGGCTTCTCGGCAAGGGGCCCGTCGCCGTGGTCACCAATGCCGGCGTCTATGACTTCGAGCCGGTCACGAAGCGCATGCGGGTGCAGTCGCTGCAGCCGGGCGTCAGCTTCGAGCTCGCCCAACTCTGCACCGGCTTCGAACTGCTCAAGCCGGAAGGGGAAATTCCCCTGACGCCGACGCCGCCTGCGGATGTTCTGAAGATCCTTCGGGCGCAGGTGGATCCGCAGGGCGTGTTCACCAGCATTCCGGGCCTGTAACCCTCAGGGAAAGAATCTGCCGGCCGCCCAGTAGAGCGACATTCCGGCGATCACGGTGCCGGCCAGGGACCGGGTCTTCCAGGCAAAGATCGTCGTGGGGATCGCAACCAGCAGGGCGGGATGGAAGGCCTCCAGGTGCCGGGGCTCTCCCGCCGTGACCAGACCCGGCAGGATCAGGGCGCTCAGCACGGCAACGGGAATGAAATCCAGCCACTGCTTCAGCCATTCCGGCAGACGGCGGTGCGACAGGAAAATCAGGGGGACCCAGCGCGGCAGATAGGTCACGATGCCCATTCCCAGCACCAGCAGCAGGTAGTCCGTTCTCATGGGGATTCCCCGCTTTCGACAATGCCGGCCCGCCGCTTCCGCAGAAACATGCCGATGGTGGCGGCGGTCACGGATGCGGCGACGATATAGATGTTTCCCGGGAGGAGCAGCGACAGGGCGACGGCCAGCAAACCGGACAGCACCGCCATCGCAACGTGAAGGCTGTCCCGGATCTGCATCACGAGCAGGCAGATGAACATCGCCGGCAGGGCGTAATCGATTCCGAAGGCCCCGGCAGGGATGAACTGCCCGCCGTAGCCGCCGATCACCGTGGATGCGATCCACGCGCAATTGGAGGCATGGTTGAGGACCAGGGCGCGCCTCCAGTCCCACTCGCGGTCGCGGAAGCGGGCTGTGTTGAGGGCGAAGCTCTCGTCCGTCACGCCGTAGGCGTAGAGGGAAAGCCAGCCCCGGCCGAGGCCCTGCAGATGGACGGCCAGCGATGAACTCATCAGCAGGTGGCGAAGGTTGATCGTGAAGGTCGTCAGGATGATGGGAATGGCCTGGGCGCCGCTCTCGATCATGGAGACGGCGATGAACTGCGCGCTGCCGGCATAAACCAGAAGGGACATGAGGCCGATTTCCCAAGGCGTGAGACCGGCCTTCTGCGCGAGGACGCCGAAGGCCAGTCCGATCGGCGCATACCCGAGGCAGATCGGCCATGCCGCGGCCGCGCCGCCCTTCAGGATGTTCCAGCGGTCACCCACCGGCATCATTTCCGTGCCTTCACGATGACATAGGGGCAGTCTTCCACCCGGTCGGTCATCACCTCGCGGAAACCGGAAGCGCGGGCCATTGCCACCATTTCCGGTTCCGTAAAGCTGCCTCCGAAGACGACGTTCCGCAATCCCCAGAACAGGAGCGCGTCCCATAGAAACCAGACATGGAAGCGCCGCATGAAGCGCTTCAGATCCTCGTCCGATACGCCCTTGTCCGTTTCCGAGACGACCGCCAAACTTCCCGGAGCGAGGACGCGACACATTTCCCGGAGCCCCTGCCGCGGATCCTTCCAGTGCTTGATCGAGCCAACGGAGACAACGGCGTCGAAGTGATCGCTCGCAAAGGGGATGGCTGTCGCATTTCCCTGTTGGAAGCGGCAATTGGCAAGGGCTTTCTGCCTTCGCAGCCGCTCCGCTGCATGAACCTGGGTAGCGGAGTAATCAATGCCCGCCAGGAACGCCGACGGCAATCGGCCGGCCAGAAGCAACGTGACATATCCCGGTCCGCAGCCGACATCGAGGATCCGGGCGCGGCTGTTGACATCGACGCTGCGGGCGATGTGCTCGTACAGATCGGACAGGGGCTCCAGGATGTGGCGGTTGTACAGCGGTCCGAACAGATCCCACATCCAGCGGGCGTCGCGGGCCCGCACAATCCATTTGAGAAGCCGCTTCAGAGAGGGGGCGACTGCGTTCATATCCCTGTGGTCTGGCATGGTCACACTTCTTTCCGCTTCATAGATCCCGCAAGATCAGGAAAGCAAGAGCTGGTTGTCCCTGGAGCGTGATTCCCCGATGCTGGTCACCGTGATGGCCGGCCGGCCGAGAACGGGGCATTTCGTCTCGCAGATGCCGCATCCGATGCAGAGCTCCAGGTCCACATGGGGCTGTTTCAGGATCCGCTCCGGCCCGCCCCGGTCTCTGACGCGGACCTCTTCGAACCAGATCGCCTTTTTCGGGGTGGGGCAGACCTCCTCGCAGACGATGCAGGACATTCCATGGGCAAAGGGAAGGCAGCGCCCCTTGTCGATCATGGCAAGGCCGATCTTGACCTTTGCCTTTTCTTCCAGCGACAGTTTTTGAATGGCGCCGGTCGGGCATACCTGACCGCACAGGGTGCACCGGTACTCGCAGTAGCCGATCCGAGGCACCAGCACGGGTGACCAGATGCCCTCCAGGTCCGCTTCCAGCAGGGCGGGCTGCAGTCCGTTGGTGATGCACACTTTCATGCACTCCCCGCACTTGACGCAGCGCCGCAGGAATTCCCTTTCTTCCCGGGATCCCGGCGGGCGGATGAGTTGCGGGTCGGCTGCGCCCGCTTTTCTCAGCGGCGTGATTCGAAGGGCGGGAACGGCGATGAGGCCGGCCATGGCGGATCCGATGACCCTTCTTCGGCCCAGATCCAGGGACGCGTCGGGCGCCTTTGCGGAAAAGCCGAATCGGACCGCATTTTTCGGACAGGCATCATCGCAGTTCAAGCAAGCCAGGCATTCCGCTTTGATCCACTGGTCTTTCCGGTCCGGTCCGGCCGAGCCCTGGCAGGTCTCCACACAAACGCCGCAGCCGTCGCAGCCCTCGCTGACGGACCGGTTCAGCAGCGCGTAGCGGGACAGAAGGCCAAGCAGGGCGCCCAGCGGGCAGAGGTACTTGCACCAGAATCGCCGCTCCCGAAGATTGAGGGCCAGGATGCCCAGAAAGACCAGGCCCGTGAAAGCCGCCTGGTTGAAAAAGGGCTGCTGGAAGGACAGGAATCCCTTCTTCAGGATGCCGTAGACCCATTCGGAGCCATCCGTGACGAGGGGAAGCTGCCAGGTATACAGAGTATTGAAGACGCTGACCGTGGCGTACTGGACCATCGGGTAGACGGCCAGGGAAAGGGACCGAATCAGCAGGGCAATGGGATCCATGACGCCGGCCGGCTGCAGGGTGAAGACCGACGAGACCAGGAGAAAAATCAGGATATAGTATTTCCAGCGGTAGGCATTGAGCGGCTTCGCGGAAGGGCGCCTTTTTTTGAGGGTGCCGGCCAGGTTGTGCAGGGTGCCCAGCGGGCAGACCCAGCCGCAGAAGACCCGGCCCAGGAGAACGGTCGCCAGGATCACGATCAGAGCGAGGAGAAGGGGAAAATCGAGCTGGCGGGTGGAGAGGGCCGTTGTGATGAAGATCAGCGGGTCGGCGTCCAGAAAGATTTTGACGGGGTAGCCCAGCTCATTGGCCCCCTTGGACTCGGTCTGCAGAAAGAGCCACAGAAAGATCAGCAGGAAAACAGCCTGGGTGAGTCTTCGGATTTTCGTCATCGCTACAGGTTGATCCGTCTGATTTGCATTCCGGCCAGGTCCATGCTGCCCAGGCGCGTCTGGTGGCCGATACGGACGCAGCCCAGATCGGCGGGCTTCATGCCGAAAAGGGTCGCGCCGAAGGCATCGACCGCCACGGCGTCCGTTCCGGCTACGACGGTGTTGAGCAGTTTCACGTCAGCGAGGTCCCCTCCCTGGGGCCCGTTGTCCGTCAGGATCCGGACGGCATCGAGGACGGTCAGCGCCGGCTTGATGAATCGGGCAAGGTCCACGAGGCTTTCGTCGATGCGCTGGTGAATCCGGCCCCGCCAGCCGCCCATCACCCCCATCCAGTTTTTCATGCCCAGGGTCAGCCGCGCAATGCCGTGGGTCTTGGCGATGGGGACGTTGATCACCTTGTCGGCCTCGATCACCTCGGAGTAAAGGGGCCATGTCTTCAGCGTCAGGCCATTGATCCGCATGTCCTTGAATTTCCGGTCGTCCATGAAGGCGACGGCAGCACCCGCCGCCGCAGCCGCGTCGGCAATGCCGCTCTGCTTATAGGTCCGCCGCGCGTCACTCACGGGATGGTCGAACACCTTCACCCTCTTCGCGCCGGCTTCGAAGCACAGGCGGACCACGGCGGCAACCACATCGGGGTTCGTGTTGGCGGCATATTCCGGTGTCCGGTCCCACCCGATGTTCGGTTTCACGACGACCACGTCGCCCCGGGAAACGAATCGCCTCATGCCGCCCAGCGCATCAACAGCGGCCCGCGTGATCCGCGCCGGCGGTGTTCCCCGCACCACCGCCAGGTCCGGCCCCTGTGCGGCCTGAAGGGCTGTCAGGATGGGGTCCAGGCCGGCGGGCAAACTGATGGCCGCGCCGGTGATCAGGGCCGACTTCACAAAATCCCTGCGGTTCATTTTTTCTCCTCCCGGTATATGAGATCGATGACCGTCACTTCCGGAGCGGCGAGGAACCGGACGGGTGGTCCCCAGGTCCCGCTTCCCCGGCTGACGTACAGGCTGGCACGCTCCGGCAGATCGAAATAGCCCGTATGGTAAGGGAAGGCAAGCGCGGTCAGAATACCGAAGGGAAAAATCTGTCCCCGGTGGGTGTGCCCGGAAAGCTGCAGGTCATACAATCCGAGCGTCTCCCGGTCCGGAACCGGTTTGTGCTTGAGGAGGAGCGTGAAACGCTCCCTCGGAAGTTCCGTCAGCAGCTCTTTTTCAGTCGGGTTTCGATCCAGGCCGAACCGCTCCCCCGCCGGGTCGTCCACGCCGGCGATGTTGATCAGGCCCGCTGCCGTCAGGGCCTCGCCCCGCAGCACCCGGAATCCCGCGCTTCGGTGAAAGGCCATGGCCTGTTCGATGCCCGCGTAGAACTCGTGGTTTCCCGTCACGGCGTACTTTCCGTATTTCGGCTGAATGTCTTCGAAAAGCCGGGAGGACGGCATCAGGTTGTCAATCTGCCCGTCCACGAGATCGCCCGTAGAGACCAGGATGTCCGGTCCGGCCTGCCGGACCTTCTCGACGATTTTTTCCAGGCGGCCTTCCCGGACAATCATGCCGATGTGGACGTCCGAGATCTGCACGATCCGGATTCTGCCGGTCTCCGGGGGTATCCTGGCTGTTCCGAGGGTCACCTGTTCCGTCCGGATGTTTTTTGCCTCATGGTATCCGTATGCGTTGAGGGAGAGGGACAGGAGCATCGGTATGAGGAAAATCTGGAGGGGCGAGGGCGTCAGAAACGACAGGTCGCCGTGCGTAAACCGGCCGGCCAGATAGATGAGCAGACGGTATGTGTCGACCAGGATGGACACGGAGAAAAAAAGAAGGAGTATGCCCATCCAGATATAGCCGATGTAAGAGAGGGCGCAGGCGGGGGCCTCGTAACCGAGGCGCTCCGAAACCCGGACCAGTACCGGAGTCAGGACCAGGAAGGCCATCAGGAGGACCAGGATGGACTGTGCGGCGGCTGTCGGGTGAAAAGCCCCTTTGATTTTGAGGAAGACGTACCCGTGAAGGCTTCCGTAGAGGATGAAGAAAGTGATCAGGAAAAAGGCCAAGGACGGTTCGACTCCCATTTCAGTGTAACTGCGATCCCCGGGGAAACTCCCGACCACGCGTCGAGGACCGTTCTGGCGAAAAATCCAGTCCGCCTCCGGCGAAGCCCCCGATCATGCAGGGATCATGCATCGGTTGTTTATGCGCCCCACACGCTACGGGCGAACTGCGGATAGACATGCCTCATTTTATCCAGAACCGTTCCCCGAAGGACGGCCAGGTCCGCCTCGCCGAGCGGATCGAGCACGGGGATATCTCTCTCCCCGACGGCCAGATCGAAGCCGGTATTCTCGACAACCCGGTCCACCGCGACTCTGGGATAGACGTAGTCGAGGACGATCCGGCCGCGGTCCCGGTCAAATGCCATGACGCACAGCGGCGTCACCACATGGCTCAGCCCGCCCCTTCGCCAAGGGGTGATTCCGGCTTCGTCGCAGGCGGTTGCGTTCACAAAGTCGGCTCTGGGGACAAAGATTTTCGGGGTATGGCTGTTTGCAAAGAGGATCGTCCGTCCGCTCATGGCGTAGAGCATGGATGAGCCGGCGCCGCCGGGAAGCCTCACGGCCGGGCGGCGGTAATCTCCCAGGGCGGACAGGTTGATGCCGCCCCGCTGGTCGATCTGGACCCCGGAGAGAAAGAACACATCGATCTTCCCCTGCTGGGCCAGCCCGAAAACCTCGTGAAGCCCCTCAGACAACCGGATGTCCGGGTCCCCGTAGACGATCAGTTCCAGGTCCGGCGCATGGGTACATTTGGCCAGGAAGCAGCCGGCGGCGGGAACCGGAGACAGTGTGCCCGTGGCGACACGTTCGCCGTTTCTCAAAAGTTGGGCGATGGCGCCAATCATCCGTTCGAAGGGATGGATGTCCTTACTGTGCATTGGCTTTGAACCCAACAGTTGCAAGGTACTCGCTGTGGTTCTTCGGCGCGAGGATATATTTTTCCAGATACCGGCGAAAGGAGTCCTCTTCCCTCGCCGCCGCCACATAGGCGGTCATGTGGCTTTCGTCGATTCCGTAGCGACCCGGGCAGCCGGTCGGGTGCGCCCCGCCGGGGGCCAATACCAAGGCGTCGATGTGGACCGCAGCCACGTAGACCTCGTGCAGGCCGGGAAGCAGACGGTCCGGCTCTACCAGCTCTTCGACGACGGCGATGGTTTTCCTGGCAGCCATGGCCAGCAGCCGGTCATTCCGGTCGCTTCGGGTTGTCACGCCGCCGCCGCGCTCGCCCCGGGATGCGTGAATGACCGCCACGTCCGGCGCGATGGGGGGCACGACGACGTATTCAATCCCGCTGTAGGGATCTTTGACCGTCTTCAGGTCCGGCCGGATGTTCATGTAATCCGATCCCAGAAACCCGAAGACGGGGATGAAGGGCAGATTGTGGACTCCAGCCTGGAGTCCCAGGAGCAATCCCGGTCAGATGGTCTCCAGAAGCTTCAGTTCGCCCCGCTCCGCCTTCCTTCTGAAGCAGGGCGCCAGGCCGAATTCGTCGAGGACGATCTGGGGGAACTGGACCGTCTCGACGCACCCGGCGCCGATCATCAGGTCGGCAACGTAACCGCCCGTCAGGACCGGCGTGAGCGTCAGCCCGCGAACGCCCCTGCGGATGACCTCCCGAATGACGGGCATGGGGTTCATGGTCATGCCGGCGCCGACGCCAAGGTGGATGCCGTCCCCGATCATGTCGGCCGCTTGCGTCACCGTCATCAGCTTGTCTTTCATGCCCCGGTCCTTTCCGCCATGCTGCTTCAATGGCCAGAGATTAAATGGAATTCATCGCACTGTCAATTGAAATCCCCTCCGGTAAAATCCGCTCGGGAATTCTTCCATAAGATGCCGGGCACCAACTGAAAAAGAACGGCAGCCGGCGCGCTCGGCCAGGGGAGCTTTTCGGATACGCGAAGGCGGCCGGGGAATTTCGATTTGACACCGGCCTCGAAAAAGTGGCAGGAAACGGGTGTCTCGACTTCAATTCAAGCGAAGAGGTGTGTCATGGCAGCAGCAACGACCGGAGCGTTTGACGAATATCTGCATCCGACCTTTTTTATCGACAGCGACCACCCCGCCGTCATTCGGTTCGCACGGGAAGCATCGGGAGATGCGGCCACCCCGGTGGACCGGGCCGTCCGGATCTTCAATGCCGTCCGCGACGCGATCCGGTACGACCCCTATCGCATCGACCTGGTGCGGGACAGGTTCAAGGCCAGCGTGGTCCTCGAGAAAAAGTCCGGGTACTGCGTTGAAAAGGCGCTGCTGCTGGCCGCCGCCGCCCGCGTCTTGGGCATTCCGGGCCGGCTCCGTTTCGCGGACGTCCGGAACCATCTGACCACCGAACGGCTGAAAGAGATCATGAAGACCGACCTTTTCATCTTTCACGGCTACACGGAGATGTTTCTCGGCGGCCGCTGGGTCAAGGCCACGCCGACCTTCAACCTCTCCCTCTGCGAGCGCTTCGGCGTCAAGCCCCTGGATTTCGACGGCGTGCACGACGCGATCTTCCACGAATTCGACCGCAAGGGGAACCGGCACATGGAATACGTCCACGATCA
>Ga0116154_10002849_pt1 | contig 12720 bp, 10 predicted proteins | sample AD_UKC030_MetaG_FD_89898 | JGI IMG/M metagenome (GOLD analysis project Ga0116154, IMG submission 89898) | Active sludge microbial communities of municipal wastewater-treating anaerobic digesters from USA - AD_UKC030_MetaG | ecosystem: Engineered > Bioreactor > Anaerobic > Digestate | place: USA...
CTTCTGTTTTGAGATATCGTTCCTTGCGCTTACCGGGTCGTTATAGACGCCGATAAGATTCAGCGAGGAATACTTGTTTACATAACCTTCGAGAAGCTTACAGCTAAGCTTATCATCGTCGACAATTATACAGTTCATGCTTTAAGATTTGAACCGGGGTTTTCAGATCAAAAATAGCAAATAATTACTCAAAAAAAAACTTTATGGCCCTAAATAAATTCATGTTTCGGAGCCCGCCATATGAATGTGTTTTGTAACAGGGTCTTAGCCATTTCAGGCGGAGTATTAAAATAAAAAGGGGGTGTAATCCAACACCCCCCGGCAATCTCTTTGAATCGTGATTAAAGACCTTTGTTAAGTGCGGGAGCCGGTTTGAATTTAACGACTTTCTTGGCAGGTACGTTAAGTTTGGCATTGGTACGAGGGTTGCGTACAACTCTTGCACTTCTTTTGGTAACTTTAAAAGTTCCCATATTCGGGAGCTGGATTCTCTGTCCTTTTTTCATAGCTTTTCCGAAAGCTGTAACGAATGCGTTTAAAGCCTTGCCTGAATCCTTGATCGACAGACCGGAATCTTCAGCAATTGCATTAACCAATTCTTTCTTTGTCATAATGAAAAATTTAAATGGTTAGACCAATGGTTCTTGTTGGGTACAAATATATTTCATTTTAGTACATGTGCAAATATTTTCTCCTATTTTCCGCAAATAATGGAGGTTTACGACACAAAAGAGGGTATTTTCAGGTCTTTTGCGGAAACTTGCAGAAACATCTCAAACGCTCATTCTGTGGCAGTTTCAGGAATTATTGATTTTTTTAGTGTTCAAATCCTGTTGATAAATAGTTCATCGATCTGATAATCTGTTAATTCGCATATTTTCTCTAAAAATTCGGTAAAATGAAAAATATATTATCTTTGCACCCGACCGATTATCCGCCGTCGCTGAAGCTACGGCGGACGAAGGGAGAAATGGCAGAGCGGTCGAATGCGGCGGTCTTGAAAACCGTTGTCCTGCTATCGTGGGACCGGGGGTTCGAATCCCTCTTTCTCCGCCAGAATCAACATCTCAGACCCGCAGCTTTGCTGCGGGTTTTTTGTTTTACACGGATTACAAGCCATACTCGCATGAGCGAGGAATCCGTGTAAAACAAAAGAGCCCGGAGGGCGACTGAGATGATGATTCTGAGGCCTCCCCCGAAGGGATCATGAGCGAAGCGAATAATCCTGTTTAAGTAAGACCCGGGCAGCGGTTCAGAACGGCCAGAAACTGTTGTCGAACCAGATCTCTTCCCTCAACTCATTGTCGATCCTGGCCAGCCATTTGTGATGGCCCCTCTCCCATTCTGCAAGCATCCTGTAGAGATCTTTTTCATTGGGATCCGAAGCCGTTTCTGCCTTTGATGAATAGAGTTCCACAGCCTTTGCCTCGAAATCCATCGCAGCGCTTATTGCAGCGGCTTCAAACCCGGCTGCGCTGATCTGCTTCTTCATCTCCGTCGTGAGGACCTCCCTTGCCACCTCATCTGAAGCTTCAGGCTCAGGTGCGGCAATCTTCCTGAAGGCCTTATGCTTCTGGTAATTTTTGAACTGATCGGAAAGAAAACGGATATGTTCCGTCTCCTCATCCGCTATTATGGTAAAAATCCTTCTGACAGCCTCGCTGGTCGTCCGGGCTGCCACGTCCAAGTAGAATGCCCTTCCCCTGTGTTCGAGCAGAATGGCTTCTTTCAGAATGTCGGTGGTGATTTTCAAATCCATGATCTGTGTTATTGTGAAGGAATGATTACGAAGGTAACAATTACATCTGAATATTGTTTGCAGGATCGTGATATCCTGATCGCACCACACCGCAATTCACCAATATTACTTATAGATTATCGCTGATAGCTGAAATCCTTGAAAATTTGTATCTGATCCTATGTCTAATTCAGGGCTTTTGTTTAATTTCCGTTTCAGTTTTCCCGGCGGTAAAAGCACTGGGGAATTTCAACATAGTGTTTTATATGAACACATTTATAGAAATTGAGAACCTTAAAAAGAATTTCGGCGACCTTACAGCTGTCGACGGTTTGAATTTCCGGATAAACGGGAATGAGATATTTGGCCTTCTGGGCCCAAACGGGGCAGGCAAAACCACCACCATCAACATGATATGCGGTTTGCTACCTGCCACCGAGGGGAGAATAACTTTTCCCGGCCACCAGGGAAAAGACCACAAATCCCTTATTGGATACTGTCCCCAGGAAAATGTTTTTTATCCTAAACTGACCTGTCTGGAACAATTGTAGTTTATGGGAAGAATGTACGATTATCCTTCCAAAGCATTAAAGACCAGGGCGGTCGACATGTTAAACCTTCTGGGGCTTGCAGACAAAGCCGGGGTTAGGGCTGACAGGCTTTCAGGAGGAATGAAGCGCCGGCTCAATATCTGCCTGGCCATTATACACGATCCCGCGATACTTATCCTCGATGAACCGGAGGCAGGACTTGATCCTCAGAGCAGGATCCTTGTCCGCGACTTCATCAAAACTTTCGGAAAGGAAAAAACAGTTGTACTTACCACTCACAATATGGACGAAGCCGACAGGCTGGCCGACCGGCTTGCAATAATTGATCATGGCAGGCTTCTGATGCTCGACACACCCCGCAACCTGAAACTTACCATCGGCGAAGGAGATATTCTGGAACTGGTCCTGGAAAACGGAAATGGAAGCGCCCTTAAACTATTTACCGGCAGCCTTTTATCTCTTTCAACAAACATCAGGACCACAGAGAAAACCGTTCTTATAAAACAAAAGGGCATTGTTGAACTTATACCTGCAATTAAAAACATGGCAGATGAAAACGGATTGAGGATATCCGAGATCAGACTTCGTGAAAACACACTTGAAGATGTTTTTATCCACCTGACAGGCAGAAATTTACGGCAATGAAACTGATGAATATCATATCGAAAAGCCTTAAGGAGCAGGTGCGAAGCTATTGGCTGTTGCTTCTGTCGGTATTGATGGGACCGTTTTTCATATTTATATATTACCTGATTACAGAATCTTCATCACCCGATTACAGGCTGCTGGTAATAAACAACGATGCCGGAACAACAGCAGAAGGCAGACAGATAAATCACGGAAGCATCCTTCTGAGCTATATTGATGCATTTAAATCGGGTAATACCGAGGTTCCCTTTACAATGAAGATTACAGATAACCGGGATGAAGCCGTCGAGGATATCAAAAACCGCCGGGCTGATGCTCTTGTAATTTTGGACCCCTTATTTTCACAGGCGATAGAAGCCCGTAAGTCGAACGATACTTCCATCCTTTCCAGGGTTGAATTTGAAGGTGATCTGACCAGCACAAGTTATCTTATCAGTGCTGTATGGGCCAACGAAATCCTGAACGAGTATGTGCTGCAGGCAACGGGGACTCAAAGGGCAATCCAGGTAAAGGAAACAGCACTGGGAACATCAGGTGCAGCGGGAGAGTTTGACATGATGGTTCCGGGAATACTAATAGTGTCGCTGATAATGCTCATGTTCACAGCAAGCATTGCCTTTGTGTCGGAAGTTGAAAACAGGACCATAATACGGTTGAAGCTTTCCAGGCTTACTGCAACAGAATTTCTCGGAGGTATCAGCATCGTACAATTACTGATTGGTATTATGTCAGTCTTCCTTACACTTTTAACAGCAGTACTTCTTGGATTCAAATATTCAGGCTCGCTTCTGACGGTGATACTGGTTGCAAGCCTGACCAGTCTTTCGATTATTGCGTTCAGCCTGATAATCGCCGCAGTGACAAAGACAGCTGGAGAAGTTCTTGTGGTAGGCAATTTCCCGATGTTCCTTTTTATGTTTTTCACGGGGGCAGCATTTCCGCTTAAAAGCAATCCATTGTTTACAGTTGCAGGCTACCCGATCACCATCCAGGGAGTAATGACGCCGACTCATGCTGTTTCGGCTCTGAACAAAACGCTTATAATGGATATGGGAATATCTGCAATAATACCTGAGATAATAATGATCATCCTTCTTACTTCAATTTACTTTGCAATAGGTGGCATCATGTTCAGACGAAGGCATTTGAGACTCACCTGAATGCTTACCCTCAGCAAGATACAACACTTGAAAGACCATTAAAATGAAAAAGTGATGATAAAGCAATTTTCCAGAAGAAAAAGCTGTTTATTTTTATGAATACAAAAAAAACTTAGGAATCATGAAATACCCCAGCCTTCTTCTGATCACAGGTTACCTTCTTTTTGCGTCGTGTACCGCTACCAAACCGCTGACATCAACAGTTGCTCCCGCTGAAGTGACTGATCTCAAGCTTATGGAACCTTGTTCATATATTTCAATGATCAGGAAAGGCAACAAGGGAGCATTGGACGACAGCATTTCTGCAATTTCAAAACAACTTAATACGGATGTTTTAAAAGGAATGGCCGGACAGATCCCGATTACGGGTAACATAATCCTGAGCGACAGCGCCATAAACAAGAAGCTTGAGAACGAGTATGAGAAGCTTATCCTGACGGCCGACAGGAAAAGCAGCATTGCCGACCTTGCCATAACACCAACTCTGGACCAGATACTTGAAGCCAATGAAACCAGATTCGGAATGATTGTGGTTGCCTCAGGATTCACAAGGGTGAAAGGCAATTACGGTAAGGAAATTGCAAAAGGAGCCGCCCTTGGCATCCTTACGCTGGGGATGTATTACCAGACTCCCATAAAGGCATATTCGACTATATATGTTATGATAGTTGACTCGAGGGATAACAACGTTGCATTCTTCAGAAAATCATATTTGCAGGACCGGGAGCCGATTGACGAATCAGTCCTGGTCAAACAGTACAACAAGATATTTGAAGGGTACTTCCTTGCGAAGCAATAGTATTAGCCATGAACAGGCAAATCAGGTTAAACATAATAACTTACACTGTATTCTTATTGCTGGCCACAGCCGGTATCTTCTATGGCAATGGAATTATAAACAATTATTCTTCCCTGAGAGTCTGGACAGGCATTAATCTGGTTTTACTGCTGTCAGGCGTTCCTTTTTTGTTTGTTTTCAGGAAGGCCGGAATTCCTGATTTCTGGCAGCCGGAAATCAGCAACAAAACAAGGCTGGGTTTGCCTTTTTTAACCGGGATTCTTTTCGGAGCAGCTGATGTTCTGGTTTTCAGGATAATCCTTCACCCCGAACCCTACAGTGATCTTCCGCCTTTTGCACAACCCTTCCCCTACTCATTTTTTCTCTATTTCTCAGGGGCTTTTGAAACAGAAGTATTTTACCGGCTCATACCACTGACTATAATCTGCCTTGCCGGCATGTGGTTCAGGAAAGGAAAATATTTTCATTGGTTTGTCTGTTCGGGCGCTGTTCTTACATCAGTCAGAGAGCCTCTCGAGCAATTGCAGGCCGGGGAGCTATGGATAACCGCCTATGCCCTTTTATCAGGTTTCCTGATGAATTTTGTCCAGGCGCTTCAGTTCAGGAATAAAGGATTTATTGCTCCCCTTTCATTACGACTGGGGCACTATGTTGTATGGCACATTATGCTTGGAGCTTACATACAATTCATTGAATTGTAACAGATATCCTTCATGATACCTGAGGTGTCATCTTCCGGCAGCCCTGATCTCACCCCGGGTAAAGGGCGCCAAACAACATCAGGTACCCCGGAAGGATTGGCTTCCAGTTGATTATTCTGATAGTGTGCTTAAATTTTTCAGGCTGCCGGCAAAAACCGGTATAGATATGCCGACCTTAACCCGTATCCTTTGCAGGTTTATTTTGTGACTACAATCCTTTTCTCTCCCCGGTAACTTCTGAGGTCCGGATTTTTCCTCAGGTAAGCGATCAGTGCATCGGCCGTTGTTATGAAAAGTGACTTTCCCGGATCCTTGTGTTCGTATTTATACACGGATGTCATATAGCTGTTCATGGCAACGCTATAAGTCCGGTTCATTTCAAACGGATTGCCGTCAGGGGTAAATACTGACACTTCAGCCAGCGCTCCGTTTGTATCCAGCTTATGACTTGTTTTGACTCCCGACGGATAGAGCGCACTTTTATCGTCTACATCAAAAGCTGACATCATCAGGCTATGGATTTCTGCCCCAGTAAGATCAGTTACAATGAGTTCATTGCCAAAGGGATCGAGCTGATAAATATTTTTAATGGTCACAGGTCCCCGCGGAAGACGATCAATCCTGACGCCGCCCGGATTTACCAGAGCTATATCGGCCTTCGCAGCATCGCGCTGCGCATCGGCCATCAGGTAGCCCAGCTCCTCATAGGATGAGAAATCATCTGAGGCTTCAGCAATTACTTCATTCAGAACCGGATTGTCATTGAACCTGTCAACCAAAGCCCTGACCGATGGCTTTTCATTTTTTGAATTTCTGATGTCTATCAGTTCCTGGCTTCTTTGAACAGATCCATCGCTTTTTACTGTCAGTTTGATAAGGGTCCCGTATTTCAGCTTGTTTTCAGCCTGTGTGATCATAATGCCGTTATGTATCTGGTCTTTCTCAACCCTGGTGTGAGAGTGTCCCCCAATTATCAGATCCAGTCCTGCCGGCATGGTTTCTGCCAGCTTCACATCATTTTCAAAACCTATGTGAGTGAGCGCAATGAAAATGTCGCTTTGTTCCTTCAGGTACATATAGTCCGGAGCTGCCTCCAACGGCTGCCGGAATTCAAATCCTTTCACATTGTCGGGATGTGAGTCGGGAATGCCGTTCTGATTTATATGAAGCAGACCGAGAAATGCCAGTCTGAGTCCATTGGGCAGATTGATTATCCTGAAAGGTTTCAACCGGATATCAATGGCTCCGGTCACCGACACGTTTGCGCAGATAAATTCAAAGCCGGCTTTCCGTGTAATACGGGCGAAGCCTTCCGGACTTGAATCGAATTCATGATTACCAACTGCGCTCAGGTCAAAACCTGTTGAATTCATCAATTCTATGACAGGCCATCCTTTTTCGGGATACTGGTCGTTAACAGGATTGCCGGTCTGGTTGTCGCCAGCCGCCACCAGGAGCATGTCAGGATACAGCGTCCTTAAGCTGTCGGCAATGAATGCAAGTTTGGGAAAATTGTCGATGGTCGCATGAATGTCATTCACTGCGAAAATGACTGCCTGCCTTTCGGTTGAGGGCACCGTGACAGCTTTCCTGCCCGTGGAACACCCAAACAGTACGATGGCGGTAAAAATGAGTGCAGACAAACCCCGGAACCAGGATCTCCTTCTCTTTTTATTGGTTATAAAAAGGGTACTTTCTTCCATCAGCCTTCCTTCCTCATCGAGAATATTTCCGAATTTGTCCTCTACAACCGGCATGGTTTTGGGAAGTTTTTCTCCCTGATCCGAATAGTATTTGAAAACTGCATCTTTCACCCTGGCTCCGTTGTGTATCTCAATAACTATGTCGTTTACCGTGATTTTCATATGATTAATCTTTTGTTGCCTTTCGTTTTGATTATTGAATCGCTGACCGGATCTTTTTAAGCCATTCTTAACTGCTGAAAAAAATCCCGGGCTGTTAACCCGGGACTAATTTAACACAAAACCACTTTCACTATGAAACTCCGGAAAAGATTTGATTGTTATCTGGGGTCACTGTTGGATTCTGTATTCAATACAACATATCCGATGATATAGATACTTCCGCTAAGGCCGTTAACCGTAAATGTATCTGTTGAAGCATCGCCAAGTCCTGCGTGAACGTAGGGGTAATATGTCGGATCGACAGTGTATTCGCCCCCGGCTTCCGGAAGGATTTCGTTACCGGCGTACATGCGGGCCTCACTCATGGTATAGCCTTCATACAGAGTAATAACAGCTTTAGTCGAGCCTCCGAAGTAATTAAGCCTGATCTCTCCCACCTTGGTAGCTCCGCCGACTTCGCAACCGACGACATTTGTCCACAGTTCGAAGGTAGATGTGAAAGTTTCGTTAGCCGGGATAGCGCCATTGGTCCAGCCCCACTGATCAAATTGATATTCCTTTAGCAATGGATCAGTAAGGAAGCAATGAACCATTTCCTGATAGGTTTTCCTTGCAAAGGCAACGATTGGTTTTTCTTCCTCATCCGGTTCATCGACCAGTATCTCCCTGAGAGCAGTATTGCAGCCATTGGCATCAGTTATTACGACGCTGTAAGTACCCGGTCCGATGTCAGTGAGATCCTGCGTCGTGGCCCCGTTGCTCCACAGGTAAGTATAGGGAGCAGTTCCGCCGGTTACAGTGATATCGATCATACCGTTGGAAGCGCCATAGCAACTAACGTCTGTGACAACAGCAGAAGCTGTAAGATCACAATCATCCTGTTCACAGCATTCGATAGTGTAATAAATACCACCAAACCATGAACCGCCGCCTGCTCCCGTTATTGAACCTCCGTACGCAGTTTCGTCTTCGGTAGATGCATGAGCCTGTATCCATATGCCATTTCCGCATTCAAGGTCCTCCCTAAACGGTATGGCAAAAGAATAGGCATGAGTACCGTCAGCAAGATCATCGCTTTTATAAGGAGTCTGACCAGGAGCAAGTCTCCCTGTCGGAGCAGAATCGAGAATATAAAGGTGAACCTTATCCAGTTCCCAGTCCTCTGTCGTATTATAAGTAACATAGAGGAATTCAGCATCATTCGATACAACAACTGTTCCCATTATGGTATGCTGACCTGCTGTCAGGGAGAAGGTCCGGGATTTGCATGTATCCGCAATACCTTTTACATCAGCATAGTACGCATCAAAGGTATACTTTGCATCAAGTGCAATCGCACCAATGGGATCATTATTGCCTGTTGCAAGTCCGGAATCGTCGTCAGGCTTGGAGCATCCTGCCATTATTGCCAGGAGCATTAAAGCAGCAAAATACCAGTTTTTGATTTTCATTTTTTTAATTCATTTATTTGGTTTGGCATATTAATCACAACTCGGAATCATCAGGCAAGGAAAAACCTGTGATTGAATTCAACATCTTTTTCCCTTAACCATCTTCGAAGGGCTTTGGAGATTTTACGGCTTCTTATTATTACTGTGCCGGTTTCGGGTGACGAGATTTCGTAAAGTGTTCTCATTGCTATCTGGTTTTTGGTTTTTTGTATGGTAATAATAGTGAACCGGAAGTGCAATGTCAATACGCACATTACCATTATAAGGGTGAATGCGATTGATTTAAAAACCATTCATCAACCCCGGAAGGCCTGTTGTGGGGAAAGGATAATTGTTTATGGGTTTTAAACTGCCATTCGTCAAAACGGTTGCCTTATTTACAAAAAAACCACCCGCTTAGAGGTGGCATTCATTGTATCATCCAATACAATATACTGTTTTTCTGTGTTTTACGAACAACAAACCTGCTAATTCGAAATTATTTCAGTTTTTGACCAATGGCTTGGTTTTTTTTGACTTAAATACCCGGTTTCAGGCTTTTCGGGGTTTGGACCAACCTGTTTCCGGCCGGCAAAACGTCAGATTTTCTTACCTTTCCTGATCTTCGTAGTATGAACTGCATAGATACAACCGATGAAAACTAGATTGATCTGACAAGGGTGTTCAAAGCCCCAGCGATTTCAACAACCTTGCTGCAGTCAACAATTCCGGGATTGTCTTTGGGAGTGTGGGTAATATCCTGATCGGTCATATTATCTATGAGCCATTTGGAGGAGACGGCAATAGCCGGTACACCGCACTGCAGGAAGATGCTGTGATCGCCCTGAACCCACTGAATGCCCTCGGTTATTCCTTCATAGCCTTCAATTACTCTCTTTGTATGCTGAAGTATGGCATCAGGCAAATCAAACAGGGAAAATGAAGAGGGTCCTTCCCTGTATCCTGCTCCGTCAATATTAATATTCAGAAGGAAATTGGCAAAATTGTTCCTGTTAGATTCGAGGTAGCTCATCTGTCCGGGTACGGCATAGTAATCCTCTCCGTTAAGTGCAACAATTTCAATAAACCTTTCGCCATCGTAATCGCGAAGAAGATCTGAAAGCAACAATAATACTATAACACCTGTTGCATTGTCAATGGCGCCCGGAATGCCCTTTTTTGCATCGATGTGGGCTGTTATTGCAATCCTGGGTGCTTTTTCATCACCTTTTCTGCCGATCACGTTGTACGCTTTACCGGGGATTCTTCCGGAATGAGACTCCAGAGAGACGATCCTGCCTGCATTTTTCAGGAATCTGATTCCCTCTTCTTCCGTCATGTAAACTGATGGAATATCGAAATCTCCGTCTTCGATAAGTGAAAAGGGATAAACGCCGCCGGCGACAGCCGAATTTCTGCCTGTAGCGCTTATAATCGCCTTTGCTCCGCAATTCTCCAGAAGTGAAACAATTCTGCGATGTTCATCCGGATTATAGAACACAAAGTTCTTGGGCATCAGCTGCTCTTTTGCTATTTCTCCGTGAAGAAAAACTATTTTATCCCTGGCGTCAATCACCGATAGTTCATCTGTGTTTGAGGCAATGACCAGTTCCGCCTCGCAGCTGAATGCCGGGGAATATGGTGCAACGAGCACCTCAAAGTGGTCATCACCGGATAAGAGTGTTGCACCGTTTTCCACCCAGTCGATTGCCTCGAATCCGGGCATTTCGGTTTTCCATCCGTTCGCCGACAGTTCTTTTTCAAAGAAACTGGTAGCCTGCCTGTTACCGTCGCTGCCAACACAACGTTCCTTAATATCAGAACACAATATTTTAAGGTAGTCCTGGCTTTTTTTCAGAAGGATATCATCCGTCATCTGTCATAAGATTTTGGTCTGATCCAAATTTAAGGACTAAAGCTTCACATTAAAGAGGATATAGTTTTATTTTTTGTGTCTTGAAATAATATTGAAGGGTGTAGCAGCCGTACCTGCCTGACTGGATCTTTACCTGAAGATGGCTGATCTGAAACCTGATAAGGAACGGGTTCATAAACTGTTCCCGGCAGTTAAGATCCCTGAAGCTTCAAAGCAAATATATCAATTTGAATCATATAAGTAAAGCCGCCCTTGTTGTCAGGCAGCTTTACCGGAAAATCCTGAAATATTACCGAATGATTCTGATCCCCGCCAATCACTTAAGGTCAAAACGGTCGAGATTCATAACCTTATCCCAGGCCGTAACAAAATCCCTTACAAACTTTTCATCTGCATCAGCGCTTCCATACACTTCTGAAAGTGCCCTCAATTCTGAGTTGGAACCGAAAACAAGGTCAACGCAGGTCCCTTTCCATTTTATCTCACCTGATTTCCGGTCACGTCCGGTAAAGCACTCGCTGTTTTCGGGATCCGGCATCCAGGCAGTATTCATATCAAGCAGGTTTATAAAGAAGTCATTTGTCAGAACCCCGGGATGTTCAGTGAAAACCCCCATGTCTGAGCCATTGTAGTTGGCATTCATAACCCGTAGACCGCCGATCAGCACTGTAAGCTCGGGAGCAGTCAGTGTCAGCAGCTGTGCCCTGTCGATAAGCGTTTCCGTAGCTGAAATATTATACTTGCTTTTCCTGTAATTCCGGAATCCGTCATTAATAGGTTCCATGACAGCAAACGAACCGACATCGGTTTGTTCGGCGGATGCATCCATACGACCTGGCGTAAATGGCACATTTACATCAAAGCCGGCGGCTTTCGCTGCTTTCTCAACCCCGGCGCATCCTGCAAGAACGATAAGGTCGGCCATCGAGATTTTCTTATTTCCCGGCTGCGATTCATTGAATGTCTTTTGAATGGTCTCCAGTGTATTCAGAACATTTTTCAGCTGTGCAGGGTTATTTACTTCCCAGTCCTTCTGAGGGGCCAGCCTGATCCTTGCTCCATTTGCTCCTCCCCTCATATCCGAACCCCTGAATGTCGAAGCAGAAGACCATGCAGTGAATACCAGTTCCGATACGCTTAGTCCGGAAGCCAGGATATCCGCCTTTAATCCGGCGATGTCTTTTTCATTAACCAGATCATGGTCGACAGCCGGAACAGGGTCCTGCCAGATTAGTTCCTCAACGGGGACTTCCGGGCCCAGATATCGTGAACGGGGACCCATGTCGCGGTGAGTCAGTTTGAACCAGGCACGGGCAAAAGCATCTGCAAATTCAAGAGGATGTTCGTAAAAACGACGTGATATTTTCTCATATACAGGGTCGAGACGCAACGACAGATCGGTAGTCAGCATTGCCGGACGACGTTTTTTACCCGGGTCGTGGGCATAAGGCATCATTCCATCCGCGTTTTTAGCTTCCCACTGATAAGCGCCGGCAGGACTTTTTGTCAGTTCCCATTCAAATTCAAACAGATTCTTGAAAAAGTAATAGCTCCAGTTTACAGGAGTTTGTGTCCATGTCACTTCAAGGCCGCTTGTTATGGTGTCATCACCTTTTCCGGTTCCGTACGAGCTTTTCCATCCGAGGCCCATCTCCTCAACCGGTGCAGCCTCAGGTTCAGGACCAACAAGAGCGGGATCGCCCGCGCCGTGACACTTTCCAAAAGTATGGCCCCCTGCAATCAGGGCAACGGTTTCTTCGTCGTTCATTGCCATACGGGCAAAGCTTGCCCTGATATCCTTTGCTGCAGCCAGGGGGTCAGGTTTTCCTCCCGGTCCTTCCGGATTGACGTAAATAAGCCCCATCTGAACTGCTGCCAGAGGATTGTCCATATCACTCCCCGGAAGATCACGCTTATTATCATCCAGCCATTTGGTTTCACTGCCCCAGTTA
>Ga0116154_10002851_pt1 | contig 12717 bp, 9 predicted proteins | sample AD_UKC030_MetaG_FD_89898 | JGI IMG/M metagenome (GOLD analysis project Ga0116154, IMG submission 89898) | Active sludge microbial communities of municipal wastewater-treating anaerobic digesters from USA - AD_UKC030_MetaG | ecosystem: Engineered > Bioreactor > Anaerobic > Digestate | place: USA...
CCGCCGTCGTGGCCCCCGCGCCGCTCGTGGCGATGAAGGTGCCCCAGCCTCCCCAGGGAATCTTCCTCGACGCGGCCCACACGTGGCTGCGCATCACCTCCGACGGCCGCCTGCGCGTCGGCATCGACGACTTCCTCGCCGAGGCCGTCGGCCAGGTCGAGAAGGTCGAGGTCCCCGCCCAGGGCACCACGATCGAGCGCGGCAGCCCGCTCTTCACCCTCTTCGTCAAGGGGCGCAGGCTCGTCGTCCCCTCGCCGGCCTCGGGCACGGTGATGTCGGCCAACGACAAGGCGCTGCGCGACCCGTCCGCGGTCGTCCGCGACCCGTACGGCGCCGGCTGGGTCGCCTCGATCTGGACGCGCGACCACCACGCGGCGATCTCCCCGCTGCGCATCGGTGCGGCCGCCACCCACTACCTGCGCGAGGAGCTCCACCGCCTGGCCGACTTCATGGTCCCCACCCGCGTCCACGCGACGGTGCCGGTGATGGCCGACGGCGGCCTGCCGGGCAAGGGCGCCGCGGCCAGCCTGGACGACGAGAGCTGGCAGGCCTTCACCCGAGAGTTCGTCAGCGCCCCGGCCGAGAAGCCGAAGGCCTGACCCTCCGCCCCTCCCCGCCTCCCGGGCCCCGGACGCCTCGCGGCGCCGGGGCCCTTCGGCTTTCGGGAGGCAACCCGGCCCTACGCGCTCCCGAGCGCCGCCGCCACGAGCGCCCGCGCCTCTTCCTGGATCCGCCGGAGGTGCTCGCGGCCGAGGAAGCTCTCGGCGTAGATCTTGTAGACGTCCTCCGTCCCGGAGGGGCGTGCCGCGAACCACCCGTCCTTCGTCGCGACCTTCAGTCCGCCGATCGGCGCGCCGTTGCCCGGTGCCTTCGTCAGGATCGCCGTGATCGGCGCTCCGGCGAGCTCCTTCGCCGTCACGTCCGGCGGAGAGAGCTTCCCGAGCCGCGCCTTCTGGTCGGGCGTCGCCGCCGCGTCGACCCGTTCGTAGACCGGCTCGCCGTAGAGCGCCGTCAGCTCGCGGTAGAGCTCGCCGGGGTCCCTTCCGAGGACGGCGGTCATCTCCGCGGCGAGGAGGCCGAGGATCATCCCGTCCTTGTCGGTCGTCCAGGTCGTTCCGTCGCGCCGGAGGAAGGAAGCCCCCGCGCTCTCCTCGCCCCCGAAGCCGAGGTCTCCCGAGAGGAGCCCCGGGACGAACCACTTGAAGCCGACCGGCACCTCGACGAGCTTCCGGCCGAGCCCCTCGGCGACGCGGTCGATGAGGCTCGAGGAGACGAGCGTCTTGCCGACCCCTGCGTCCTTCCGCCAGCCGTCGCGCGCGCCGAAGAGGTAGCGGATCGCGGCGGCGAGGTAGTGGTTCGGGTTCATGAGGCCGGAGGGCGTCACGATCCCGTGGCGGTCGACGTCGGCGTCGTTCCCGACGGCGACCTGGTAGCGGTCGCGGATCGCGATGAGCGAGGCCATCGCGGACGGCGAGGAGCAGTCCATCCGGATCCGGCCGTCCCAGTCGAGCGTCATGAACGCGAACGCCGGGTCGACGCGCGGGTTGACGACGGTCAGGTCGAGCCGCCACCGCTCGGCGATCCTCTGCCAGAAGTCGACCGAGGCGCCGCCCAGCGGGTCGACGCCGATCCGAACGCCCGCCGCGCGGATCGCCTCGAGGTCGACGACCGACGCGAGGTCGTCGACGTACGAGGTCAGGTAGTCGTGCGCGACGGTCGTCGCGGCCTTCCGCGCGCGCGGGAAGGGAACCCGCTTCACCCCCTCGAGCCCGGCGGCGAGGAGGGCGTTCGCCCGGCTCTCGATCGCCTTCGTCGCGTCGGTGTCGGCCGGCCCGCCGTGCGGCGGGTTGTACTTGAAGCCGCCGTCCTCCGGCGGGTTGTGCGACGGCGAGATGACGATCCCGTCGGCGCGCGGGCCGTCGTGGTCCCGGTTCCACGCGAGGATCGCGTGCGAGACGACGGGCGTCGGCGTGAAGCCGTCGGCCGCGTCGACGCGCACCGTGACGCCGTTCGCCGCGAGGACCTCGAGCGCCGTCCGGAAGGCCGGCTCGGAGAGAGCGTGGGTGTCCTGGCCGAGGAAGAGCGGCCCGGTCGCCCCCTGCGCGGCGCGGACCTCGCAGATCGCCTGCGTCGTCGCGAGGATGTGCGCCTCGTTGAAGCTCCCGCGCAGCGAGGAGCCGCGGTGGCCCGAGGTCCCGAACGCGACGCGCTGGGCGCGCTCGGCCGGGTCGGGCCGCTCGGTGTAGTAGGCGGCGAGGAGGCGCGGGACGTGGACGAGGTCTCGGCCCTCGGCGGGCTGCCCGGCGCGCGGGTGGCTCATGGGGTCCCTCCGGCCGGACACCGTATGCGCGGGCACGAGGGGAGTCAACGGGAGGGCTCGCCGCCTGCGGAGGGAGCCCGGGGGCCGTGGACCATCGTCCCCCCCGGCGTGCCCCGAGGCGCGGACGAGGGCGCACGCGAGGAGCGCGGAGGGCGAGAGGTCGGCGTCGGGCGCCGCGGGAGATTCGGCGGCCGCGAGGGCGCGGAACGTGATCAACTCGCCTCCCGTGCCGCGGACCGAACGCGCCCGGAGGGAGTCGACTCGATGACGACGGGACGCCCGCTCCTCGCCCTCCTCCTCCTCGCTCCCCTGCGCCTCGGCGCGGCCGAGCCGTTCGACGTCGTCGAGAGCACCATCCCGGCGATGCAGGCCGCGATGAAGGAGGGGCGCGTCACCTCGCGCGACCTCGTCCTTCTCTCGCTCGCGCGGATCGCGACGTGGGAGGGCCGGCTCCACGCCGCGATCACCGTCAACCCGCGCGCCCTCGCCGAGGCCGACGCGCTCGACCGCGAGCGGAAGGCGGGGAGAGTGCGCGGGCCTCTCCACGGCATTCCCGTCGCCGTGAAGGACAACGTCCAGACCGCCGACCTTCCGACGACGGGCGGAGCGCTCGCCTTCGACGGCTGGGTGCCGCCGGCGGACGCCACGCTCGTGAAGAACCTCCGGGCCGCCGGAGCGGTGATCCTCGCCAAGACGCAGCTCACCGAGCTCGCGAACTGGGTCGCCGCCTCGCCGCAGCCGATGCCGAACAACTACAACGGCCTGAACGGCTGGGGCTTCAACCCGTACGACGCGCGGCGCGACCCGCGCGAGGCGACGTTCGACGGCCGGCCCGCGCTGAACACCGGCGGCTCGAGCTCCGGCGCGGGGACGGCCGCGAGCTTCTGGGCCGCGAGCGTCGGCACCGAGACCTCGGGCTCGATCCTCTCCCCCTCGAACCAGAGCATGCTCGTCGGGATCAAGCCGACCGTGGGGCGCATCAGCCGGACCGGCGTCATCCCGATCACGGCCGACCAGGACACGCCGGGCCCGATGGCCCGCTCCGTGACGGACGCGGCGATCCTCCTCGGCGTCCTCGAGGGGACGGCTCCGGACCCGAACGATCCGGCCACGTCGGCCTGCGCGCCGCCGCCCGGGAACGACTACACGCGGTTCCTGAAGAAGGACGGCCTGAAGGGCGCGCGCATCGGCATCCCGCGGGCCTTCTACTACGACAGGGTCACGCCTCCCGGGGCGGAGAAGCCGCGCGGCGGCCTGAGCCCGGAGCAGGCGAAGGTGATGGCCGAGGCGATCGAGGCCCTGAAGAAGGAGGGCGCCGTCATCGTCGACCCGGCCGACGTCCCGAGCGTCGTCGACCCGGACCCCTCGCGGAACTACCTCCGCTGGGGCGTCTGCACCGACCGGGACGAGATGAAGGAGAAGGAGTGCTCCATCGTCCTCGCCTACGGGATGGAGCGCGATTTCAACGCCTGGCTCGCCTCGCTCGGGGAGCGCGCGCCGGTGAAGTCGCTCCGCGCCCTCCGGGAGTGGAACGTCGCGCACGAGAAGGCGGGCGCGATCCGGTACGGCCAGTCGATCCTCGACTTCTCCGACTCCCTCGACCTCGCGGCCGACCGCGCGCGCTACGAGGCCGACCGGGCGAAGGACCTCCTCCTGACGGCGACCCACGGCCTCGACGCGGTGATGGCGGCGGAGCGCCTCGACGCGCTCCTCTTCCCCGGCCCCTCCGGCGCCTCGATCTCCGCGCGGCCCGGCTACCCGACCGTCATCGTCCCGTTCGGGACGGTCCCGAACGCCCCGAAGCCGCCGTTCCCCGACGGCTTCGAGGCGAAGCCCGCGCCGTACGGCGTCAGCTTCGCGGGCCGGGCCTGCAGCGAGCCGACGCTCCTCCGCCTCGCCTACGCCTTCGAGCAGGCGACCCGCCGCCGCGTGCCGCCGCCGCTTCCGTGAGCCCTCCCGGGGGCGGCCCGGGGCGCGGCGTCATGCGGCCGCCGGCGCGGCGCCCGTCCGCTTCTCGAGGGCGTGCCAGAGGACGGGAAGGACGAGCAGCGTCAGGAGCGTCGACGTGACGATGCCCCCCATGACGACGACCGCGAGCGGCTTCTGGATGTCGGCGCCGGAGCCTGAGGCCCAGACCATCGGCAGGTGGCCGATGAAGCTCGTGAGGGCGGTCATCACGAGCGGCTTGAACCGGAGCCGGCAGCCCTCGGCGACCGCGGCGCCGGCCTCCCGGCCGCGCGCGCGCAGCTGCGTGAAGAACGCGACGAGGACGACGCCGTTCTGCACGGCGATCCCGAGGAGGACGATGAAGGCGACGGCGGCCGAGACCGAGAGCGTCATCCGGAAGGCGACCGCGGCGACGACGCCGCCGACGAGGGCGAACGGGAGGTTCAGGAGGACGAGGGCCGCGTCCCGGGCGCTGCCGAGCGCCGAGTAGAGGAGGAAGAGGATCAGCAGCAGCACCATCGGGACGACGACCGCGAGCTGCCGCATCGCGCGCCGCTGGTTCTCGAACTGCCCGCCGAGCTCGACGAAGTACCCCGTCGGCAGGTCCTTCAGGACGGGCGCCAGGGCGCCCCGCACCTCCGCGACGAAGCCGCCGAGGTCGCGCCCCCGCACGTTCGCCTCCACGACGACGCGGCGCATGCCGTTCTCGCGGCTGATCTGCATCGGGCCTTCGACGCGCCGCACCGAGGCGATCTGCCCGAGGGGGACCCGCGGGCCGGCCGGGCTCGGGACGAGGAGCTGCTCGATGGCCGGGATGTCCCGGCGGGCCTCGTCCGGAAACTTCACCATCACCGCGAAGCGCCGCTCGCCCTCGACGAACGACGTCACGACCCGGCCGGCGAAGGCGGCCTCGAGGAGCTCGTTGACGTCCCCGACGCCGAGCTCGTAGCGCGCCATCGCCTCCCGGTCGAGCCGCACCTCGACCTCCTCCATCCCCGAGACCTGCTCCACCTTGACGTCGCGGGCGCCCGACACGCCCGCCGTCGCCGCCGCGGCCCTGTCGGCGATCCCCTTGAGGACGGCCAGGTCGGGCCCGAAGAGCTTGATCGCGAGGTCGCTCTTCACTCCGGAGATCAGCTCGTTGACCCGGAGCGCGATCGGCTGCGAGAACGCCGCGCGAAGGCCCGGGATCGCCGCCAGGTCGGCGCTCATCGCCTCGACGAGCTTCGCCTTCGTCCGCCCGGTCTTCCATTCCTTCTTCGGCCTGAGCATGACGAAGACGTCGGTCTGCTCGGGGCCCATCGGGTCCTCCGAGATCTCGGCCCGGCCCGACTTGGAGACGACGGTCGCGACCTCCGGGAACTTCAGGAGCCTCTTCTCGATCATCCCCGCGACCTCGACGGACCCGGCGAGCGACGCGTTCGGGAGCCGGACGACGTTGACGGCGATCGAGCCCTCGTCGAGCGGCGGCATGAAGTCGGTCCCCATCCGCGGGATCAGGGCTGCCGAGGCCGCGAGGACGGCGACGGCGATCCCGTACGTCGTGCGCGGCCTCGCCATCGCCGATTGCAGGAGCCGCTCGTAGCCCTCGCGGAAGCGGTGCACGAAGCCGAACTCCTTCTCCGGGTCCTGCGTGAGGAGGAGGTGCGAGAGCGGCGGCACCAGGACGAGCGCCACGACGATCGAGGTGAGGAGCGAGAAGAGGAGCGTGAGCGCGAGCGGCGCGAACATCTTCCCCTCGAGCCCCTGGAGCGTGAGGAGGGGGAGGAGGACGAGGCCGATGATCAGCACCGAGAAGCCGACCGGCCTCGCGACCTCGGCCATCGCCTCCACGACGACCTTCCCGCGGTCGCCGCGGGGCCCGTGCTCGGCGAGGTGGCGGCGGACGTTCTCGGCCACGACGATCGTCGCGTCGACCACCATGCCGACGGAGAACGCGAGCCCTCCGAGGCTCATCAGGTTCGAGGAGAGGCCGGCCGCCCCCATGACGATGAAGGTGAGGAGGAACGTGATCGGCAGGGAGAGGACGACGATCAGAGCTGTCCGCAGCTCTGCGAGGAAGAGGAAGAGGACGAGGACGACGAGGAGGCCCCCTGCGAGGAGCGCGTCCTTCACGGTGTCGATGCACGCCTCGATCAGGGCCGTGCGGTCGTAGAAGACGTCGATCCGCATCCCCTGCGGGAGCCGCTCCTGGATCCGGGCCACGGCCTCCTTCACGGCCGAGACGACCGTCCGGGAGTTCTCTCCGCGCAGCATGATCGCCATGCCGGCGACCGTCTCGCCCCTGCCGTCGCGCGTGACGGCCCCCTGGCGGGGCTGCGCGGCGACCTCGACGTCGGCGAGGTCGCGGACGGTGACCGGCGTGCCGTCCTTCGCCTTGAGGACGACGTTTTCGATGTCCCGGGCGCTCGCGAAGAGCCCGACGCCGCGGATGTAGGTCTGCTCCCAGCCCTTGACGATGAGGCCGGCCGCCGCGTTGGCGTTGCTCCTCTCGAGCGCCTCGGTCACCTCGCGCAGCGTCAGGCCGTACTTGACGAGGCGCTCGGGCCGGACGACGACCTGGTACTGCTTCACCTCGCCGCCGAAGCTGTTCACCTCGGTGACGCCCGGGACGGTCCTCAGGCGCGGCGCGATCAGCCAGCTCTGGACCGTCCGCTTCTCCATCGCCGAGAAGCCCTCACCCTCGAGGGTGTACTGGAAGATCTCGCCGAGGCCCGTCGAGAGCGGCGCGAGCTCGGGCTCGATGCCGGGCGGGAGGAGCTCCCGCGCGCCCTGAAGGCGCTCGAAGACGAGCTGGCGGGCGAAGTACGGGTCGACGCCGTCCTGGAACACGATGACGACCTGCGACAGGCCCGCGCGGGAGAGCGAACGGACGAGCGTCACCTTCGGCAGGCCGCCCATCTGCTGCTCGATCGGGTAGGTCACCCGCTGCTCGACGTCCGAGGCCGAGAGGCCCGGCGCCGTGCTCAGCACCATCACCTGGATGTTCGTCACGTCGGGGAACGCGTCGATCGGCAGCCTCAGCCACGAAACGAGACCGGCGGCCAGGAAGAGGGCGCCGACGAAGAGGACCGCCCACCGGCGGCTCACGACCCACTGGAAGAACGTCGTCACGGCGCCCTCTCAGTCCGCGCAGCCGGCGCCCATCTTCGAGCGCAGGACGTCCGACTTGAGGAGGAACGCGCCCTTCGTGACGACCTCGGCGCCGCTCTCGATCCCTGTCACCTCGACCCAGCCGTCCCGCTTCCGCCCGGTCCGGACGGGCCTGCGGACGAAGTAGGGGCCCTCCATCCGGACGAAGACGAAAGACCGGCCCTCGTCCTCGAGGACCGCCTCCTCGGGCAGGGCGACGTCCCCGCCCGCCTCCGGAAGGAGCAGCTCGACCCTCGCGAACATCCCGGCGCGCAGGAGGCCGGCGGGGTTCTCCACGACGACGCGGACGCCGGCCGTGCGCGTCGCCTCGTCGAGCGTTCCCGAGACCTGCTCTACGCGGCCCGGGAAGACCGCGTCGGGATAGGCGGAGACCGTGACCGCCGCGCGCACGGGCGCCTGCTGCTGCGCGCGGAGGACGGCGGGGACCTCCCGCTCGTAGACGGTGGTCATGACCCAGACCCGCGAGGTGTCGGCGAGGAGCAGGAGCCGGCTCCCCGGCTGCGCCTGCTCTCCGAGCGAGAGCGAGCGCTCGAGGACCGTGCCGGCGAAGGGCGCGCGGACCGGCATCAGGCCCGACTGCGGGTCTCCGCGGCCGTCGCGCAGGGCGTCGACCTCCCGGCGGCCGAGGCCGTAGGCGAGCAGCCGGCCGACGACGGCGGCGCGGTCGGCCCGGGCCTGCTCGAGGGCGGCCTCGGCCTCGAGGACGTCCTTCATCGGGCAGACGCCCTTCTCGTGGAGATCGCGCTCGCGCGCGGCCGTGGCCTCGGAGAGCTTCAGGGCCGCCTCGGCGCGGAGGAGGTCCGCTTTCGCCTGCCGGTACTCGCCCGACTCGACCTCGAAGAGGACCTGCCCGGCGCGGACGCGGGCGCCGACGTCGACGAGGATCGACCGGACGACGCCGGTCGCGAGCGGGCTCAGGTGGACGGCGCGCTCCTGGTTGAGCCGGATCTCCCCGGTCGAGCCCTTCCCGCCCGCGAGAGGCCGGGCGCCCGCCTTCATCGTGGCGAGGGTCCCGCCCTGCCCCGGGTCGAAGAGCTCCGGGCCGGCCTTCGCGACGCCGGCCTCGTACCGGCACTCGTCGCAGGTGTACGTGGGGACCTCGTGCTCGCAGCGTTCCGACTTCAGCTCCGCCACGCTCCGGTCGAGGTCGGAGGCCTCGGCCGCCGTCTCCGGCCCGGCAGACGCCTCGGCGTGCGGCGGGTGATCCGCGGCTCCGCCGGGTGCGACGGCGCGGCCGCAGCCGGCGGCCGCGAGGACGAGGAGAACGGAGGCCGGGGCGAGGCGCCGGGCCGAGAGGCTTCTGAAGAACGGGTTCATCGGTCTGCTCCGAGGGTGTCGCTCGCCGGGTCGGGAACGAGGCGCTTCAGGTCGGCGTCGGCGGTCGCGAGCCGGACGAGCGCGTCGAGGGTGCGAAGGCGCGTCTGGGCGAGGGTGCGACGGGCCTCGAGGAGGTCGAGCAGGCGGAACTTGCCGCGCCGGTACCCCTCGCCGAGGGCCGCGTAGACCTTCTCCGCCCGGGGAAGGACCTCGTCCCGGAGGGCGCGGGCCTCGTCCCGCGCCCTCTCGAGCGTCGCGTACGCTCCGAGGAACTCGCTCCGAACGCGCACCTCCTCCGCGCGGCGCTCGAAGGCGGCCTGCTGCTGCCGGGCGGTCGCCTCGGCGCGGGCGCCGGCGAACTGCGTGAAGACGGGCAGCGGGAACGCGAGCCCCGCGACCCAGGTGCGGCCGTCGAGGCCGGAGGTGGAGCGGGTCCCGACGCTGAGGGTGAGATCGGGAAGGACCTGCCTTCTCGCCGCGGTGACGAGCGAGGCCTGGCGTTCGGCCTCCGCGCCCCAGCGGGCGAGGTCGGGAAGGCGGGCCAGGGCGGCGAGCGAGGCGTCCCGGTCGGGGAGCTCGACGGCGGCGTCGAGCGCGCCCGCAGCCTCCGGGAAGGACGGCGAATCCTCGCCCCAGAGCCGGGCGAGCTCCCGCCGCGCGAGCTCGAGGTCGCGCCTCGCGCTCGCGCGGTCGATGACCGCGAGCGCCTCCTCGCTCTCCGCCCGGGCCGCCTCGACGGGCGACGCCTCGCCGGCGTCGACGAGGCTCGCGACGGCGCGCGTGACCTCGCGCGCGGTCTCGACGTTCTGCGCGGCGATCGCGTCGCGCTCCTGCGCGCCGAGGAGGGCCGCGAACTTCCGGTCGACCTCCGCCAGGAGGTCCCGCCGGCCGCGGGCGAGGTCGAGGGCCGCGACGTCGCGGCTCCGCTCGGCCGCCGCGATCCGGGCCGAGCGCTTGCCGGGCCACTCGACCCCCTGCTCGATCGAGAGAGTCCTCTGCGCGGCGACCAGCGCCGGGTCGCCGCCGAGGTCCTCCGCCTCGAAGCGGAGCTCAGGGTTCGAGAGCGCGCGGGCCTGGCGCGAGGCCCCCTCCGCGGCGCGGACCTGCGCCCCGAGCGCCTGCAGCCCGGGGCTCGCCTCGAGCGCGTTCCGGCGGGCGTCCGCGCGCGTGAGCGGAAGCGCCGCGCGCGCGCCGGGCGAGGCCTGAGGGCGCGGACCCTCCGCGAGAAGCGGCGCCGTTCCCAGGAACGCGACCGCGATGAAGACGGCGGGATCGACCTTCGACATTCCGTGGACCCTCCGAGAGGCGCCGGCCGGCCGTCGAACCGGCCGAGGGCGCTGAGCGCGGCGGGTGTCCGACCGCCGGCGCGACGCGGGTCAGCCGCCCCGAGGGGCGGCCGGGGGCGTCCGCGGTCGCGCGGGACGGGCTCGTCCGGACGCGCGACCGTCGGTCCGCGTCTCGAGCCGCCCTCCGGCGACCGCGTCTATGCGAGGAGGGGTCGCGGGACGTGCAGGATGTCGGGGAGGTGGGAGTCCGCCGGGGGGAGCGCCGCCTCGCAGGCCGTGCGAAGCTCGCTCGAGGCGGGAGAGGTGACCCGGACGGGCCGCGGCGCCACGGGGTTGAGGTGGGAACCGCAGCCGCACGTCGCGCAGGTCGGCGGGCAATGGCCCGGCGTGGTGTCGTCGGGGCACGACTCGAAGCACTCGGCCCCCACGAAGAGGGAGCCGAGGCTCGTCTCCTGCATCAGGAAGACCGCGCAGAGCGCGAGGAGGAGCCGCCGCAGCACCACCGGAAAAATAGCACGTCGTACCTGCCGGCCCGGCGGCCGACCGCGGAGGCGCCGCCGCGCGGGGGGACGCCGCGCCTCAGTTCCCCCCGATCCGGAACTGCCTCGAGATGTTGAAGCCGAGGCGGAGGTTCGACTCCAGGACCCCGCCCGCGTAGTCGCCCGCGAGCGTCTGGTCGACGGTCGTCGCGGCGGAGTTCCCGATCCAGAGGAGGAAGCGGTGGCGGTAGACCGACTTCTCCAGGCCGAACGACCACTGCCCCTTCGAGCCGTCGAGGTCGCGGTTGCGGAAGACGTACTCGCCCGTCGCGAGGAAGCCCCTCCCGAGCCGGACCTGCAGCGCGAGCGGGACGTTGAAGACGTCCTCGAAGAGGGGCGTGTTCGAGGCGTACGAGGGGGCCGCGGCGAGCGTGACGCGGTCCGCGAGGGTCCACGCCACGAGGAGCTGGCCGAACGCGCCGGCCTTCCGGTCGATGTCGTACTTCGTCAGCCAGCTCGCGCCGGCGCGGACGGCGATGCCGAGGGGCCTCTCCGCCGTCGGCTCGAGGACGGCCACCTTCGCGGCGAGCTCGTAGTCGCCGCCGGAGGAGGCGCGGTAGACCTCGGCCGCGACGCGACGGACCGGGACCCAGGAGAGGCCGATGCCGATGTTCGCGCCGTTGTCGAGGCCGAAGAGGTCGTTGCCGCCGGCCTCGTTCACGGGCTGGTTGAAGCGGTGGGTGAAGACCGTCTCGAGGATTCCCGTGTCGTTCACGAGCGGGGAGTGCGTCGAGAGGAAGCGCATCCCGTAGCCCGGGTCCCAGGCGGGAGCTTCCTGCGCGGCGGCCGGCGGGACGGCGAGGAGGAGGAGGGCGAGGAGGGGCGCGTGTCTCTTCATCGGGGACCTCAGTCGTTCGGAGCGCCGCGCCGGATCCAGTCGACGACGAGCTGCTCCCTGTCGGAGGAGAGGTAGGGGCCGCCGAGCGGCATCCGGCTCCCGGTGATCGTGGCGTCGCCCCGGAGCTTCGAGACGAGGTAGGACCCCGCGACGTCGCCCGGTGCGACGCGCAGGCGCGAGGAGCCGACGGCGGGGACGCCGACGATCTGGGCCCAGGCGCTCCCCGCGCCCAGGTTCATCCCCTGCGCGGGGGCCGCGCCGGCGTGGCAGCCGGAGAGGGCGCAGGAGGGCGTGAAGACCTCGGCCTGAACGCGCGAGAACGTCGCGTCCGGGCTGGGCGGGTCGTCGACCGGCTCCGTCGGGCTCTTGCGCGTGCCGCACGCGAGAGCCGCGACGGCCGCGAAGACGGCGAGCGGAGCGAGCCGATGCAGTCGGGCTCGAGCGGACATGACGCGTCTCCTTTCGGGTGGCCCGATTCTTGGGAGGGAGCGCGCGCGCCGCCCGTGACCCGGATCACGACGTCGCGGGATTCCCGCTGCGCGCATGCGGAGAGCGGGGCGCGACGCGCGACACTCCTCGCGAAGGGAGAGAACGCGAATGTCGAGAATGACCGGAGTTGCCGCCGCCGTGCTCGGTGCCTGCCTCCTCGCGGGCCCGGTGCGGGCCGAAGGGCCGGGCCGCTCGTCGACCTGGGAGGCCTACTGCACCGTCTGCCACGGGCCGGACGGGAAGTCGAACACGGAAGAGGGGAAGAAGCGGAACGCGCGGGACCTGACCGATCCGCGGTGGCTCGCCTCGGTCTCCGACTCGCGTCTCGAGGGGTCGATCCGTCGCGGCCGCGACAAGATGCCCGCCTTCGGCCGAAAGCTCGGCAACGAGCAGATCAAGGCTCTCGTCGCCGAGATCCGGGCCCTCACCCCGAAGTAGGGGAGGGCCCGGAGCGTCATGTCAGCGCTCGCCGGCTTCGGCGGCGGGGGGAGGCGGGTTGTGGACCATCGTCCCCCCGAGGTGCCCCGTCGCCCCGACGAGCGCGCTCGCGAGAAGCGCCGCGAGGAGGGCGAGGGTCGGCGGCGCCTCGCGACGGCGGGCGCGGAGGACGAGCGCGAGCGCGACCGCCGCCGTCGCGACGGAGGCGAGGCCGAGAAGGGCGTGCCGCTGCGCGAGCCCTTCGACCGCCTTCGGCCCGGGGAGCGGACCCCAGCCTCCGGCGAGGTAGGCGAGCTCGTCGGCCCAGCGCCAGCCGGTGACGAACGCCGCGAGGCCCCCCGCGACGGCGACGGCGAGGAGGAGCGCCGCGGCCGAGAGCGACGCGGCGCG
>Ga0116154_10002852_pt1 | contig 12715 bp, 11 predicted proteins | sample AD_UKC030_MetaG_FD_89898 | JGI IMG/M metagenome (GOLD analysis project Ga0116154, IMG submission 89898) | Active sludge microbial communities of municipal wastewater-treating anaerobic digesters from USA - AD_UKC030_MetaG | ecosystem: Engineered > Bioreactor > Anaerobic > Digestate | place: USA...
GTCGCCGGTGAGGACAGCCCCTCGCGGCCGCCCTCCCGCATGAGGTTCGTTCGACTAGCCGACCACCGCAACGTGAACCGCGACGGTCTGGACCTGGACCCACGTCCCCCCGCCGCTCAGCTTCTGGAGCTGCTCCTCGGTGAGCTCGCCCTGGCCGGCGCCGGCGGAGTCCCGGAGCTCCTCGGCCGTGAAGGAGAAGCCGCTCTCGCGCGCGAGCGCCACCATCCCGTCGACGTCCGAGCCGACGGCCTTGACCTTCTCGAGCAGAGCCGGGTCCTCGCGGACCGCTTCACCGAACAGACGGATCGCATCGATGCTCATGGTCTGAACTCCTCCACCGGCCAGTCTCTCACAGGGAGCCGCGGAGGGAGCGACGGAAGAGCCGTCCGTCCCGGCTCCTCTACTGCGGCAGGATCAGCTCCGTCCGCCTGTTGTTCGCGCGGCCCGCGGGGGTCTCGTTCGTGTCGTTCGGGAACTCCTTCCCGAAACCCTGGACCTTCAGGCGCCCGGGCGGGACTCCCTTGCCGGAGAGGCGGTCGGCGACGACCCGCGCGCGGTCGACGGAGAGCTGCAGGTTGAAGTCGTCGCCGCCGGTCGCGTCGGTGTGGCCACAGACGTACACGTCGACGTCCGGGAAGTAGCGGGCGAGGATCTCGGCCTGGCGATCGAGGATCGGAAGCCCCTCCGGCTTCAGCTCGCTCCTGCTGACGTCGAAGGAGACCTTCTCCGAGTAGTCGAACACGACGACGCGAGCCAGTCCGAGGCGCTTCGCCACCTCCGACGGCTCCGCGCCGAAGCGGAAGACGAGCTGGGCGTGGTCGGGCGAGAGGATGCGGATCCGCTTCTCGGCGACCGGCGCGTCGTCCTTTCGGGCTGCGATCGTCATCAGCTCGTCGAACGTCTTCACGCGGAGGGAGGCAGGTGTCGTCCCGACGTCCTTCCCCTTGAAAGAGACGATCGCCGCGTCCGGCTCCGAGACGACCTCGATCGCCATCCGAAGGGCGTTCTTTGGGGTGCAGGCCGGGAGGAGCGAAGCCGAGGCGACGACGAGGAGAAGGAGGGGCCGGGACCGTGTCATCTGGGCGTCTCCCTTCGGATCGAGATCAGCCGATGATAGTCGCGCAAGCTCAGGGCAGCTGGATTTCGACGATGAGCCGGGCCGACGGGACCGGGGCGCCGGAGGCGTCCACCGCGGGCCGCCACCTCCAGCCCGGGAGCGCGTCGAGGACGAAACGGCCGCACTCCGGCGGCGCCTCCGAGGGAAAGAGCCGCGGGGCGGTGATCTTCCCCGTCTCGTCCACAGCAAAGCCGACCCTCACCCTTGCCCCCGGGCAGCCTGCCGGGGGCGGCCCGGCGAAGGGGGGCTCCGGGTCGAGGCGTTCGGGGGTGTTGACGGGGCGGCGGATCGGGGGCGGTTCCGGAAGGGTCTCGGCTGGCGCCCGCCGTCGGGAAGGTGCGGCGGGCGCCGATTCGGTGTTCGGCGCCGCCGTCGACGTCGCACGCTCCTTCGAAGAAGCCTCGGTGATCGGCCGGTCGGCGACGACGGGCGTCGGAGCCGCCGAGGTCGGAGCGGACGGGGTCGAGTGCGGCGAAGGGGGCGTTCGGGAGGGGTCCGTCTCGCGATCGCGGCGGGGGGCGACGAGGAGCGTCACGATCCCGAGGAGGACGATGAGACCGACCACGGCGCCGGCGAGCCCGAGGACGCCGAGCCTGCGTGGCCGTCGTCCGGGCCTCTCGGCGGGGGGCACCGTCGCCGAAGGCGAGATCGGGACGCCGACCTGTCCGGCCGGGCCGAGCCGGGTCGCCTCGGAAGGTTCGTCGGGCGCCGTGGCAACCTCCGCGGACTGCGGCGTCGCGGAGGCCTTCGGGACGCGGAGCCGCCCGCTCCCCGCCGGCTTCCCGGCGAGGAAGCCGGCGAACGCATCCCCCATCGCGCGAGCGGACCCCCATCGAAGGGCCGGGTCCCGCTCGAGGGCCCGCATGACGATCTCCGCGAACCCGGGTTCGACCGAAGGGAGGACCTCGACGAGGGGACGAGGCGGCTGGGTGAGGCGGAGGACGACCGCCCCGAGCGGGTCGGGCGCCTCGAACGGGTAGCGGCCCGAGACGATCCGGTAGAGCGTGACGCCGAGGGCATAGAGGTCGGTTCGGCCGTCGAGCGGCTTCGCCTGGGCCTGCTCGGGGGAGACGTAGGCGGGTGTCCCCATCAGGAAGCCGGTCTGGGTCTTGACGAGCGACCCGGCCGATTTCGCGATGCCGAAATCTGTGAGGTACGGCCGGCCGTCCGCGTCGAGGAGGACGTTCTCGGGCTTGATGTCACGGTGGACGATGCCGCGCTCGTGGCTGTAGGCGAGGGCGTCGAGGAGCGGGACGGCGAGGCGCGCCGCCTCCGGCTCGGAGAAGGCGCCCGCGCGGCGAAGCCGCACGGCGAGCGACTGCCCGTCGACGAGCTGCATCGAGTACCAGATCGTCCCGCCCGATTCGCCGTAGTCGTAGACCTTCACGATCGACGGGTGCTCGAGGCCCGCCGCGAGGCGCACCTCCTGCATGAAGCGCGGGGCGAAGTCGTCGTCGTCCCCCCTCTTCGGCGAGAGGACCTTCAGGGCCTCCGCGCGCTCGAGCCGCAGGTTCCAGGCCCGGTAGACGACCGCGTATCCCCCCCGCCCGAGCTCGCCGTCGATCCGATAGCGATCGGCGAGGAGCGCGCGAAGGCTCTCGAGGTCTCTCTCCATCTGGAGGCGCGACGGGGGTGCGTCAGGCCCGAAGCGCGGCGGTCAGGAGCTCGCGGAGCTTCCCGTATCTCTTGTCGTAGTCGGCCCGGCTGCGGCGGATCACCTCGTGCGCCTCCTCGCGGCCGTAGACGTGCGTGATCTCCACGCGGTGCGGCTGGAGGGAGTCGGGCGCCTGCTTGTAGGTGAGGAAGTAGTGCTTCAGCCGGTCGACGAGCGTCGGCGGGAGCTGGTAGATCTCCCGCAGCTGTCCGAAGACGGCGTCCCCCTCGAGGACGGCGACGATCTTGTCGTCCGCCTCGTGGTTGTCGATCATCCGGAGGCCCCCGATCGGGACGACGTTCATCAGGACGTCGCCGTGGGAGATGTCCTTCTCGGAGAGGACGCAGACGTCGAGCGGGTCGCCGTCGCCGACGATCCCGTCCCGGCCCGTCCGCTGCCCGCAGAAGGCGGCGTTCTCCTCGCCGCAGAACGTCTGCGGGATGAAGCCGTAGAGCGACGGGTAGACGTTCGAGAACTTCTGCGGCCGGTCGATCTTCAGGTAGCCGGTCGTCTTGTCGAGCTCGTACTTGACCGGGTCGGTCGGGACGATCTCGATGTAGGCGGTCACCTTGTCGGGGGCTTCTTCGCCCACCGAGATCCCGTGCCAGGGGTGGGGCCGGAAGAGGAGCGGGAGGAGCTCCCAGAGGCCCTCGGGGATCGGCTTGCTCATGCGGCAACGCTACCAGAATCGCCGGGAGGCGGACGGCCGGAGGGGCCCGGGCCGCGACGCGCCCCGGCGCGAGATACTCCGCCCCGATGCCGCCCGAGGCCCCGCCCCCCGCCGCGAAGCGCTACGTCCTCCGGAAGGCGGGGCCGGCGAAGAGCTATCGGATCGACTACCGGCGGGAGCTGAACGCCGAGCAGCAGGCGGTCGTCTTCGCCCCCGACGGCCCGACCGTCGTCGTCGCCGGGGCCGGCTCGGGGAAGACCCGGACGCTCGTCTACCGCGTCTCCCGCCTCGTCGAGGACGGGGTCGCCCCCGAGGCGATCCTCCTCCTGACGTTCACGAACCGGGCCGCCCGGGAGATGACCCGGAGGGTCGAGCGCCTCCTCGGCGCCGACCTCGCCCGGATGACCGCCGGCACGTTCCATTCCGTCGGCGCGCGCCTTCTGCGCCCTCACGCCGAGCTCCTCGGCTACCGGCCCAACTTCTCGATCCTCGATTCCGAGGACTCGAAGGACCTGCTCGAGTCGGCCACCTCCGACCTCGGCATCCCGATCACCGAGCGGCGCTTCCCGAAGGGGGACCTCCTCCGCGCGATCGTCTCCTTCGCGGCGAACACGGGGCAGAAGCTCGACGCCGTGATCGGGCGCGACTACCCGCACCTCCTCTCGCAGCTCGAGCCCGTGAAAGCGGTCGTCCGCCGCTACCTCGAACGGAAGGTCCTCGCGAACGCGATGGACTACGACGACCTCCTCCTGAACTGGAGGAGGCTCCTCGAGACGCACCCGGAGGTCCGGAAGGCGCTCGCGCTCCGCTTCCGGGCGGTCCTCGTCGACGAGTTCCAGGACGTGAACCGGCTCCAGTCGGAGATCGTCGACCTCGTCGCGCAGGACTCCGAAGCGAAGAACGTCATGGTCGTCGGCGACGACGCCCAGTCGATCTACTCCTTCCGCGGCGCCGACGCCGAGGCGCTCCTCGGCTTCCCCGACCGCTACCCGGGCGCGACGGTCTACCGCCTCGAGACGAACTATCGTTCGACGCCCGAGATCCTGCGGCTCGCCGACGCCTCCATCGCGCACAACTCGCGCCGGTACGAGAAGACGCTCGTCCCGACGCGGGAGAGCGGCGTGCCGGTGGCCGTCGTCGGCGCGAAGGACCTCCTCCAGCAGGCGGAGTTCGTGGCGCAGCGGGTCCTCGAGCTGCGCGACGAGGGGACGCCCCTCTCCGAGATCGGCGTCCTCTACCGGGCCCATTTCCAGGCGCTGGAGCTCCAGATCGAGCTGACGCGGCGCGGCATCCCCTACGAGGTCCGCTCGGGCCTGCGCTTCTTCGAGCAGGCGCACGTCAAGGACGTCCTCGCGCACCTGCGCCTCCTCGCGAACCCGAAGGACGAGATGTCGTTCAAGCGGGCGCTCAAGCTCCTCCCGAAGGTCGGCGAACGGACGGCAGCCGTCCTCTGGGAGGCCGTCTCCGACTCCCACGAGCCGCTCGCGGCGTTCCTCGCCCTCGAGCTCGGCAAGGCGCCGGCCGGCGCGCGCGCGGGCCTCCTCCGCTTCCGCGAGACGATGCGGACGCTGAAGAAGCCGTCGTACCTCTCCTCGCCCGCCGAGGCGATCCGCTACGTCGTGGAGGACGGCGGCTACGGCGACGTCGCGAAGGGGAAGTTCCCGAACCACTCCGCGCGGCTCGACGACCTCGAGGCGCTCGCGCAGTTCGCGCTCGCGTACGACGACGTCGGCCGCTTCCTCGAGGAGGTGACGCTCTACGGCGACCCCTCCGGCGAGGACCAGGTCGCGGGGGAGGAGGACGACGAGCGGCTCGTCCTCTCGAGCGTCCACCAGGCCAAGGGGCTCGAGTGGAAGGCGGTCTTCGTCATCGGCCTCCAGGAAGACCGCTTCCCGAACCTGCGCGCCTGCAAGACCCCCGAGGGGCTCGAGGAGGAGCGCCGCCTCTTCTACGTCGCGGCGACTCGTGCGAAGGACGAGCTGACGCTCGTCCACCCGCTGACCGCCTTCGACAGATACGGCGTCGTCGTCGTCACCGAGCCGAGCCAGTTCCTCCGGGAGCTCGACGCGACGCTCTACGAGCGCTGGGTCCTCGACGAGAGCGTCGAGGCGTCGCTTTCCCCCGCCCCCGAGCGGCCCCGCTTCGCCGCCGATCCGACGCTCGTCCCGGACGACGAAGAACCTGTGAACTAGCTAGGAGGCGGGCGCGCCCGGCCAGGCGAGACGGGTCAGGCGGGAGACGAGGTTCTCGAGGAAGGCACGGAGCTCGTCAGGCGTGATCCCGGCCGGAACGCGTGCATCGGGCCCGACGGTGATCTGCGACAGGACCCATGCGAGCTGCGCGGGCGTGAGCCCCCCGTCCTTGCTCGAAGCCGGACCGATGACGTCCTCCGCGCGGAATCCGGCCCGCTCCAGGACCAGGACGTCGACGAGGTCCCGAACCTCGCCGCGAGACAGGAGGGTGCGGAGCTTGTTCGCGAGGATCTCCTCTGGCGGGTCGACGAGGACTCCGTCCCGGTCGAGCTTCTCGACGTGGATCTGGGGTGCCCGGTCGCGCACGAGGTCGACGATGACGCTCTCTGCGCCGACGCTGATCAGGAATCGCCGGAACTCGGGCGAGGTCCGGAGGGCCTGGATCGAGGCGCCCAGCTCCTCGGCGACGGAGCGAAGCGCCGAAGCCCCTTCGTCGAGATCGGCGGAGAACGTGAAGAGGTCGAGGTCGTCGGTCGCCCTGTGCCCGAGGTGGAAGGCGGCGAGAGCCGCGCCGCCCGTCAGGAAGAACGAGCGCGTCCTGCGAAAGAACCCGTGGAGGACGTCCTCCTGAAGCCGGCTCAGGCGCGACATCCGCTACGCCTCGACGAGCCCGAGCCGCTTCCAGCGGTCCAGGAGGAACTCCCAGAACGCGCGGCGGAGGCCGAGACGTCCGGCGAGCCGCGGCCAGAGGCAGACGACCTCTTCGGGCGTCACGAACCGCCAGACGTCGGGGTCCCGGCCCTCGCGCAGGACGAGAGCGAGAAGCCTCAGCCTCTCGGGCTCCGACGCCGTGCGCAGACGCTCCTCGAGCTCCGAGACGGTCATCGGATCGTCCCAGAGGAAGTAGGGGATCGCGTCCGGGTCGGTGAGCCTCGTGGAGAGCGCGGGCACGGGAGAAGTCTACCCGCGCCCCGTCTGCGCGGTCGTCAGGAGATTCCGAGGAGCTGCGCGACCTGGTCCGGCGGGGCCAGGTAGGCGCCCGCCTGCCGCTTCACGATCTTCCCGGTCGGAGTCGTCACGAGGAAGTGCGGCACGCCGCTGACGCGCGCGGCCCGCGCCCACTTCCGGTCGGAGTCGATCCGCGCCGGGCGACCGATCGACTTCGTCATCTCGAGGCAGGCGCGCACGTCGTCCATCCCGACGACGAAGACGGTCTCGTACCCCAGCGGGGCGATGTGGTCCGCGAGGGCGACGTCGCCCGGCAGGGAGGAGCGGCAGGGGCCGCACCACGGGGCGACGTAGACGACGAGGCAGCCCTTCGAGCCGCGGCAGAAGACCGGCGACGCTTGCGGGCCGGCGGAGACGCCCTCCGCGGAGGCCGAGGGGAGCGGAACGTCGGGCAGGTAGCTCGGTCGCCGGAACCAGAGGAACGCGGCGAGGGCGCCGAGGACGAGGAGCGCGATCGTCCAGGGAGAGCGGCCCGGGGAGGAGGCGACGGCCGGGGCGAGACGCGCGGCAGCCTGTCCGGGCGGGGGCTCGACAGTTCCCATGGCGGAAGATCGTAGCGCGGAAGCCCGACGCGGCCGGGCGGGCGCGGCGGCTACGGGGGCGGCGCGTTCCGGGCGCCCGCGAGAGCCGCGTCGACCTCGTCGGCGACGAGCGCGGCGAGCCCGGGGAAGTCGTTGTGGCTCGTCCCCGGGACCTCGACCCAGCGGGCGCCGGGCCGCGCCGCCGCGAGGCGCCGCCCCATCGCGACCGGGACGACGTCGTCGAGCGCCCCGTGGATGAGGACGACCGGCGCCCCGACGCGCCCGACCTTCGACAGGGAGTCGAACCGGTCCCGGACGACGAGCGGCGCGAGCGGCCCGGCGACGATCCGCCCCATGTCGACGAGCGAGGTGTAGGCCGAGACGAGGACGACGGCGGCGACCCGGTGGCGCGTCGCGAGCTCGACGGCGACCCCCGAGCCGAGCGAGCGGCCCACGAGGACGACGCGCTCGGGAGAGATGCCGCGCCTCCCGAGCTCGGCGAGGGCCGCCTCTCCGTCGGCGTAGAGCCCCTCCTCGGACGGCGAGCCGCAGAGTCCGCCGTAGCCGCGGTACTCGGCGAGGAAGACGCCGAAGCCGCGGGCGCGGAGGTCGTCCGCGAGCGGGAGGTTGTGGGCCGCCGCCTCGGCGTTCCCGTGGAAGTAGAGGAGGACGGGGGCGTCGGACGACGGGGCCGGAAAGGAAGCGCCCGCGAGGAGGATGCCGTCCGTCGTCTCGTACGAAACGACGCTCCACCCTTCGCCCTCGCGCGGCTCCGGGAACGGCGCCTGCGAGGCCGGGAAGATCATCGAGCGGACGAGCGGGGTCAGCATGAGGGCGGCCAGGGCAGCGGCGGCGAGTATGGCGGCTCCGCAGCCGAGGCGGGAGAGGAGCGGGCTGCGGAGCACGGGGCGAGTGTAGGGCGGGCGCCGCGCGGCGCGCCCGCGCCGTTCGACGAGCCGCCCCGACGGGCCCCCTCGAATTGACATCCGGCCCTCCCGCGCGCACAACCCCGCGGTGAACCTCCGGCTCCTCGGGACCCTCCTCCTCGGCCACCTCACGACCGACCTCGCGCAGGGGATGATCCCCGCGCTCCTCCCCTTCTTCATCGCCGAGCGGGGGCTCAGCTACGCGGCGGCCGGGGGCCTCGTCCTCGCCGCGACGGTCGCCTCCTCGATCGTCCAGCCCGTCTTCGGGTACTTCGCCGACCGGCGCCCCTCGCCCTGGCTCGTCCCGGCGGGCGTCGTGACGGCCGGCGTCGGCGTCGCCCTCGCGGGGGTCGCGCCGTCGTACACGCTCATTGCCGCCTCCGTCGCGCTTCACGGCCTCGGCGTCGCCGCCTTCCACCCCGAGGGGGCTCGTGCCGCGGCCTTCGCCTCGGGGCCGAAGCGCGCGACCGGCATGAGCCTCTTCTCGACGGGCGGCAACCTCGGGATGGCGACCGGCCCGCTCGTCATCACGCCGCTCGTCCTCGCGCTCGGCCTCCGCGCGACGCTCGTTCCGCTGCTCCCGGTCGTCCTCGTCGCGGCGTTCCTCGCGACGCAGACCGGGCGCCTCGCCGCGCTCCGCCCGAACGCGCACGGCCCGGCGTCCGCCTCGGCCGACGCGGACCGATGGGGCCCGTTCGGCCGCCTCGCCGTCGTCGTCATGAGCCGTTCCGTCGTCTATACCGGCCTCTCCGCGTTCCTCCCCCTCTTCTTCGTCGGGGCGCTCGGGAGGACGAAGGCGGAAGGGGCGACGGCGCTCTCGATCCTCCTCGGGACGGGCGTCGTCGGGACCCTCGCCGGCGGCCGCCTCGCCGACCGCTTCGGCCGGCGCCCCGTCATCCTCGCCTCGATGGCGGCGCTCGCTCCGCTCCTCTTCGCCCTCGCCTCGGCCCGCGACCCGCGCGTCGCCACGGCGCTCCTCGTCCCGGTCGCCCTCGCCCTCTACCTGCCGTTCAGCGTCCTCGTCGTCATGGGACAGGAGTACCTCCCGAACCACGTCGGGACGGCCTCGGGCGTGACCGTCGGCCTCGCGGTGACGGCGGGCGGCCTGGCCGCGCCGCTCCTCGGCCTCGTCGCCGACCGCTGGGGCGTCGCCGGCCCGCTCTTCGTCGTCTCCGCGCTCCCGATCCTCGCCGTCGCGCTCACGCTGACGTTGCCGGACTCGAGGGCGGAGGAGACGGTCGCCCGGGGGTGAGGGGAGGACGGCGACGCCGGACCGGGTCGTCGTCCCGTGCGAAGGCCGAACGCGGACGAGCGCGAAGGAGACCCGTCGGCCACCGCACGGGACCTAGAATCGGCGTCGTGAGCGGACGAGCGGACAGGAGCGGCTGGCCCGTGAGACGGGTCGCGCTCGCGGACGAGGGACGCGGCATCGACCCGGCCGTCGCCGCGATGACGCCCTCGGAGCGGATCGCGCTCGTCGAGCGGCTCACGAGGAACGCCTGGGCCTTCAAGGGAGAACAGGTCGATGGAACGAGACTTCGTCGAGATGTTGTCCGCACTCGACGCGGCCGGGGCTGAGTACCTCGTGGTCGGGGCGCACGCCCTGGCCGCGCACGGCGTGCCTCGGGCCACGGGCGACCTCGACATCTGGGTCCGGGCAACGCCCGAGAACGCCGCGAGGGTGCTGGCCGCGCTTCGCGACTTCGGGGCGCCGCTCTCCGACCTGTCGCCGGAGGACCTTACACGCCCCGAGACGGTCTTCCAGATCGGCGTCGTGCCCGTCCGCGTCGACATCCTCACGAGCATCTCCGGCGTCGAGTTCGAAGAGGCGTGGGCCGGCCGGATCCAGGCCACCGTCGACGCCGTGACCTTCGGCGTCCTCGGCCGCGAGGAGCTGATCCGCAACAAGCGCGCGACGGGACGGCCGAAGGACCTGCTGGACGTGGAGACGCTGCTCGGGGAGCCGGGCGCCCGCTGACCCGGTGTCGAACGATGGCGAGATTGTCCTGGGTCTCGAGTCGAGGGTCGGGGCTCAGCGCCGCTTGTCGGTGGAGACCTCTGCCGGCGCGGCCTCGCCGTAGTCGAGCATCCAGATGTCGCCCTCGCTGTTCGCCGTCGTCCAATAGACGGATCGGCCGTCGGGGGAGAAGCAGAACGAGCTGAAGAGCCCGTCGGGAGCTGTTGAGCCAGCCGGTGTGACCTTCCCCGTCAGCCGGTCGAGGACCTCCAGCTTCCCGTCGCGAGCGAGGAGGATCCGGCGGGAGTCGGGGAGCCACCCGAGGAGGCGCCCCTTCGGCGGCGTGGGGATCGACTCGTAGGTCCCCGTCGCGACATCGAGCGCGAAGTGCACCTCGCTCACCGTCCTGCCGTCCGGAGTACGCGATTTCCCGAGGATCCGCCGACCGTCGGGCGAGGCCCACCACGTGTCGAAGAGGTTCCCGTCCTTCAGGAGGGGCAACGGCGTCAGCCGACGCTCCTCGGGAGGAGCAGAGAGATCGACCGTGTGCGGCCGGACCTCCTTTCCGACGTCCACGTAGAGCGTTCGCCCATCGGGAGAGACGACGCTCGGGAACGCGCCGCCTTCCTTCGCAGCCCGGAGCTCGCACTGCCGTCCGCTGCCGTCGGGTCGGATGCTCCAGACCTCGTTCAACCCGTCCGGCGCGATGCCGAAGTAGATCCTGGAGCCGTCGGGTGCCCACCGAGGGAAGTCCTTCGCCGGGGCGTCGTCCGTGAGGCGCCTCGTCTCGCCAGTCTGGACCCGGACGAGGACGATGTCCTTGCGGCCGCCCCGTTCGAGGAAGACTGTCAGGAGCCACTCTCCGTTCTGCGAGAGACCCGTGACGCGCAGGTCCCGCGGGCCGCTGACGAGCTCTCGCGGCGACCCGATGAGCCTGCCCCTCACGGGGTCGAAGTCGGACCGGCGGATCGTGTACGCCCCGATCCAGGTCCCGAAGAGAATCCGTCGTCCGTCCGGCGTCGAGGACGAGGTCTGCGAGACCGTCGCCGAGGCGACGACCGGGGCCGCTTCATCCGTCACCTTTCCCGTCGTCTCGTCGACGCCCACCCTCCAGAGGTTGACCTGGCCGCCGACGGCCGAGTCGAACGTGATCCCTGAACGGCTCCAGTCGGGACGTGGGTGCCAGGTCGACGTGATCGGTACGGTCAGCGGCGTCGGATCGCCACCGGATGCGGGAATCGTCGAGAGGCCCGGGCTTCCGGCCAGCAGCCTTCCGGCACCGCCCTGGACGAAGGCGATGCGTATCCCTGAGGGAGACCAGGTCGGCGTTCGCCCGTCGCCGTCGTAGACCTTCGTCGTCTGTCCCGTGGCCACGTCGACGATCCAGAGTTCGCTCTGGTTGCCCGCGGTCGGTCCCGGCGTCGTCGTCGCGAAGACGATCCGGCCTCCGTCGGGCGACCAGGCCGGGTCGTATCCGAAGTCGGTCAGGCGCCGGGGCGACTCGCCGCTCGCCCCCATGAGGAAGATCCCGCCGCCGTCCCGCTCGGAGCGGAAGGCGATCGTCGACCCATCCGGCGAGAACGCCGGTTGGAGGTCGTTCCCCGGGAAGTCCTTCGTCAGGTTCGTCGGGTTCTCGCCGCCGACACGGCGAAGGAATATGTCGGAGCCCCCGGCACGACGGGCGACATAGACAAAGCTCCCTCCGTCGGGAGAGACGCTCGGTCCACTTTCCATTCCGGCCTCCCAGGTGAGCTGAACGAGCTTCGGAATTGGCTTCGGCTCGGCGGATCGCCCGTGTCCGCGGACGAGACCGGCCTGGAAGGCGCCCCAGACCGCGGCGGCGATCGCCACGCAGAGTCCTGTGGCCGCGAGCGTCGTGCGCTTGAGGGAGGACCTCGTCGCGCTCACGGGCTCCGCCGTCGCGCCGCCCGCTGTCCCGCTCCTCTCTCCGCCCCGTTGCCCCCAGATGGCGAGGTCGCGCGCCAGGTCGCGGGTCGAGTCCCAGCGCTCGGCGGGGTCTTTGGCGAGGAGGCGCTCGAGGAGGAGCCGGACGGGAACGGGAACGGACGGTGCGAGCGCCTCGAGCGGCTCGGGCTCGTCGCGGATGATCGCCGTCAGGACGTCGGCGGGGGGGTCGGCGCGGAAGGCCCTTTTCCCGGCGAGCATCTCGTAGAGGACGGCTCCGAGGCTGAACTGGTCGCTCCGGTGGTCGACGGGGAGGCCGCGGGCCTGCTCGGGGGACATGTAGGCGACGGTGCCGACGACGGCGCCGGCGTCGGTCAGGGTCGAGAGGGTGGAGGAGCGGCTGTCGTCCTCGCTCCGGAACGCCGTCTCGTGCCGTGCGAGGCCGAAGTCGAGGACCTTGGCGTGGCCGTCTTTCGTGAGGAAGACGTTCTCGGGCTTGACGTCCCTGTGGACGATTCCCTTCGCGTGGGCGGCGGCGAGCCCCTCGGCGACCTCGCGGGCGATCTCGAGGGCGCGCCGGATGGGCACGGGGCCGCGCAGGAGGAGCGCGCGGAGCGTCTCACCCTCGAGCAGCTCGGTCACGGCGAAGGGGACGCCGTCCTCCTCGCCGACGTCGAAGAGGGCGAGGATGTTGGGGTGGGAGAGCGCGGCGACGGCCTTCGCCTCGCTCTCGAATCGGGCGAGCATGCGGCGGTCGCCGGCGAA
>Ga0116154_10002855_pt1 | contig 12702 bp, 13 predicted proteins | sample AD_UKC030_MetaG_FD_89898 | JGI IMG/M metagenome (GOLD analysis project Ga0116154, IMG submission 89898) | Active sludge microbial communities of municipal wastewater-treating anaerobic digesters from USA - AD_UKC030_MetaG | ecosystem: Engineered > Bioreactor > Anaerobic > Digestate | place: USA...
GGGGAGTTCATCCTCCTGAAGGCCGCGGGCAGCATCACCAACGGCCACCTGGTCGCGTGGGACTCGCTCTACGCGGCGGTGTCGTGCCCGACCACCGGCAACACGGCGCGGGCGGTCGGCGTCGCGCAGAACACGCTGTCGAGCGGCGACTACTTCTGGGCCATGATCTCGGGCCAGACGTACGTCAAGGCCGGCGCGTCGGTCGCGGCGGGCACGCCCTGCGGCGTCACGGGCGCCGGTTCCATCGGCGCGTCGGGCGCGGGGGTCGAAGTGCAGGGCCTGATCTCGGTCATCGCCTCGGCGGGAACGCTGACGGCGACCGGCGTGACGACCAACGGCAGCCCGCAGATCTACTTCGCCAACGGCGCCCGCGGCTTCTACGTCGGCGCGACGCTCTCGGGCACCGGCGTTGGCGCGGGGACGATCACCGGCATCTCGTACGACGAGAAGACGGTGACCAGCTCGGCGAACAGCACGGCGAGCGCGTCGGTCACGGTGACCGCCACGAACACGGGCTACAACATCTGCCAGCTCGACCGGCCACACTTCCAGGGCCGAATCACCTGACGCAGCAATAGCGCAGGAGCGTCAGCAACGCGGGGCCGGAGTCTCTCAAGGGTTCCGGCCCCTTTTCCAATCTCCATCCCACGGGGAGAGGTCACATGGACGTCGATTCGAACGGACTGCCGATCAACGGGACGATGATCCCGCAGGGCGACGAGCGAAAGCTCGTCGTGCGGTTCTATCACGAGCCGGTCAAGAACAACATCAAGAGCGCGACCGAAGGACGCCCGATCTTCGACGAGGTGCTGTTCGTCGAGATCTTCGTCCCCGGCGACCGGAACACGCGAGTGAACCGGAAGGCGCGCGACGAGGACAAGGACCGGTTTCCGGCTGCGTGGTCCCGGTTCGAGCGCGGACACACGGCGGCGGTGACCGGCACGCCTATCGAGCAGTGGCCGACGCTCGGCGTGCGCGACGTCGCCGAGTTGAAGGCGATGAACATCACCACCGTCGAGCAAATCGCCGAACTTCCAGATGCGTTCACGAGCAAGTTCGTCGGGCTCGTGACCTACCGCAACCAGGCGAAGGCGTACCTTGCTGCCGCGACCGATTCGGCGCTTGCGCAGCGACAGGCGGTCGAACTGGAGGCGCGCGAGGCGCGGATCGCGCAGCTGGACGCGCAGGTGAAGGAGCTCGGCGAGCGGCTGGACGCGCTGATGAGCGGGAAGAAGGAACAGCGACCGATGAAGCGTGAGGCGGTGTGAGCGATACCAGCCTGCTCGGGGTCGTCCAGACGGTCTGCCGCGAGATCGGCATCCCGGCGCCGGCGACTTGCGTCGGCTCGGTCCCGCAGCAGGTCACGCAGATGGTCGCCTTCGCGAACATGGTGGGCGACGCCCTGCGGGACGAGGCCGACTGGCCGGTGTTGCGCAAGGTGGCCACGTTGACGATGATCAGCGGCACAAGCGGGTATCAGGTCGTCGGCGTCGACGGCTCGACGTCGCTGCCGTGCTCGAGGATCGTGCAGCAGACCGGGTGGGACACGACCAACTCGTGGTACTTCGCCGGCGCGATCAACGATCAGCAGTGGTCGGCGTGGCAGTACGGCATCGGTACGACGCCGGTGCGGCGGTTGTGGCGCACGACCGCCGACGATGCGGTCGAGGTGTTCCCGACGCCCTCGGCGAGCGGCGACACGCTGGTGCTGTCGTTCATTACGACCCACTGGGCGAAGACGTCGGCCCAAGTGTTCAAGGGCACGCTCTCGGCGGACGACGACTATCACCTGTTCCCCGATCGGCTGTTCATCTCGGGCGTCAAGTGGCGGTTTCTGGAGGCGAAGGGCCTCCCGTTCGGCGCGGTGTTCGCCGAGTACAACCGGCTGCTGGACGTCCGCAAGGCGGCGTCGCGGCCGGCGAAGACGCTCTCCATGAGCGGCGGGCGGCGCGGCGTGCACTTGGTCGACTACCGCAACGTTCCGAACACGGGATACGGGCCGTGACCACTCCGTCCCTGCGCGACGTCTACCGGTACTTCGGGCCGAACTTCCTCGCCGGCAATCCGAACGAGGCGGGGAACAACGCCGGCGGCGGTACGTCCGCGCCGGGGCTCGAGCGGATGGATGTCGCCAGTTCGACCGAGAACGGGACGGGGGCGCAGAACGGCGATCTGGTCTTCAACGCGCCGGAAATGTTCGGCGGCGCGGTGTCGTGGAACGGCCCCGGCGGCGGCGGGAAGTGGGACAACGGCAATTCGTTCAGCATCGACGACGCGAAGCTGCCGTCGACGCAGTTCGGCAACGTGTCGCGGACGTACCAGGTGGACCCCGGCACGCAGCTCCTGAACCCGCGGCTGCAGTACGACGACCCCAACTATGGGCAGATCACGCCGCTCTGGAACATCGACACGCGGGACAAGCTGAACGACACGTTCGCGGTGGTCGCGCCGTCGCTGGCGATGGCCGGGATCGGGGCGCTCGGAATGCCTGCATGGGCGGGGCAGTTGGTGGGCCTCGCGCGCGGGTTGGGCAGCGGCGGCGGCCTGAATGCCGGGACGCTGGCGGGGATGGCGGGCAGCGCGTTGGGCCTGCCTACATGGGCAACGACACTGGGGCGCGTCGCGCTCTCGCAGGCGCTGCGGCGCCGGAACGGAGGCTGAAATGGCGGGTGGACGATACATGGGCGGGATGCAGCGCAACCCCGCGACGCTGGCGATGACCTCGACGCAGCAGAAGATGCAGCCGGGGTACATGTCGCCGTACGCATCGGACCCGTCGTCGGAGTCGTACAAGGCGGCGCACGGGCTGCAGGGGACGGTCGACTGGTCGAAGCCGCAGACGTTCGCGGGACCGGAGGGCGCTTTCCAGTCGGCGTCGGCGGGCGCTCCGGCGGGCGGGGCGGCCATGTCGGGCGCGAACCCGCAGGCGATCGCCGACATGCTGCGCCGGATGAACGGCGGCGGGTCGGGGGTGAGCGGGCAGGGCGGCTTCAACTTCGGCCAGCAGACGGAGCTCGGCGGCGGCGCCGGCGCGGGTGACAGCGTGATGGGGCAGATGGGCGGCGCGGCGCAGTCGGCCGGCGGCGCCGGTCGGCGCATGTACGCGGGCGGCTCGCCGACGTTCAACGAGTCCGCGGGGTCGCTGAACCGCAGCATGTACCCGCCCGCGACGGGCGCGGCGGGCAGCGCGGGCCAGCAGGCGCCGGGGCAGTTCATGTCCCCGTGGGGCCAGTTCGCGCTCGCCGGCGGCGGGAACGGCTGGAGCGGGTTCGGCGCCCCGGCGGCGCAGGGCAGCGGGTACACGTACTACTGACCCATGCCGTACGGCGAAGCGACCGCTACGTCTACCTCCGTTCCGGCTCCGGTCGGAGGGTGGAACGCGCGCGATTCGCTCGCCAACATGGACCCGACGGACGCGATCACGCTCGACAACATGATCCCCGGCACCGATCGGGTGGACGGGCGGCGCGGGTACTCGACGCACTCGTCCCCGTCGGTGGTCACGCTCGACATCGACACGCTCGCAACGTGGGCGGGGCCGTCGTCGCAGTCGTTGTGGGCGTTCGCGATGGTGACGACGAACAAGCGCGCGTTCGACTGCACGACGCCCGCCGGGACGCCTTCGGCGAATGCCGCATTCTCCGCGCTCGCCCACACGGGCACGCGCGCGGACTACGTCACCGAGGTGTTCAGCAACAGCGGCGGGACGTACCTGTACTGCTGCGATGCGCTCGGCGAGAACGCCCCGGCGCACTACAACGGCACGACCTGGGCGGCGCCGTCGATCTCGGGCGTCACGGCGGCGAACCTTGTGTCCGTCGCCGCGTACCGGTACCGGCTCTTCTTCATCGAGAAGAACAGCCTGAACCTCTGGTATCTGCCGCGCGACGCGATCGCGGGCACCGTCACGCGCTTCTCGCTCGGCGGCTACGCGAAGGACGGCGGCTATCTCGTCGCCGCCGGTACGTGGACGGTCGACGCGGGCGACGGCGTGGACGACATGTTCGTGGTCGTCACCTCGCAGGGCCAGGTGCTGCTCTACCAGGGCAACGACCCGTCGAGCGCGAGCGCGTGGCGGCTCGCGGGCATCTACAAGACCGCGCCGCCGATCGGCCCGCACTGTCTGCTGCGGTACGGCTCGAGCCTGTTCGTGCTCACGACCGACGGCATGGTGGCAGTCGAATCGCTGTTTTCGCAGTCGCTCGCACAGCCCGCGGTGCCGATCACCGACAAGGTGCGCTCGGCGTTCTACCAGTCGGCGCAGGACTGGGGGACGCAGCCGGGGTGGTCGTCGATCTACTACCCCGCCGGGCGGTACATCCTCGTCAACATCCCTCAGTCGAGCTACTCGAGCGTGTCGACGAGCAAGCCCGTGCACCAGTACGTGATGAACACGCAGACGCGGCAGTGGTGCCGGTTCACCGGCATGAGCGCGCGCTCGTGGGCGCTGATGAACGGCGCGCTCTACTTCGGCAGCACGGCAGGGGTCGTCTACAAGGCCGACGACACCTACACCGACGGCACGAACACGATCCAGTACAAGGTCAAGCAGGCGTTCAACTACTTCGGGACGCGCGGGAACGTCAAACAGTGGACGATGATGCGTCCGACGTTCCTGACGGACGCGCTGACGGTGAGCGGGACGATCTACATCGACACCGACTTTCAGGCCCGCCAGTTGATTGCTGGGACGGCGATTACGGCAGGCTCGGGCGCAGTGTGGGACGCGACGCCGTGGGACACCGCATTCTGGGATTCTAGCGTCGAGATCCTACAAGAGTGGCAGATGGCGGGCGGCATCGGGCACTGTGCCGCGCCGGTGATTCTGATCGAAACGAACGGCGCGCAGTTGTCGTGGTACGCGACAGACTGGGTCTACCGCGTCGGCGGCATGATTTGAGGTGAGCGATGCCACTTTCCGACATTCCCTTCCAGCAGACGCAGCAGCGCACGCCGTTCGGACAGACGGACTGGACCGGCAACACGGTCACGACGTCGTACGACCCGCGGCTGCTGAACGACTTCTGGTCGCAGGTGGACCAGCGGCAGAACCAGCGCAACGTCTACGGGACCGCGGCGGACAACGCCTACCGGGCGATGACGGGCGCGAACGCGGACCCGCGCACCGGTCTGCCGTCGATGGTCGCCGGGATCTCGCCGACGCAGGTGCAGACCGGGTACTCGCGCTCGGGCTTTCAGGCGATCCCCGGCGCGGGCGACTTCGGCGGCGAGCGGCAGCGCGTCGAGGATGCGCTGTACGACAGCTACGCCTCGCGCGCGGATCGCCGGTTCGGGCAGGAGCAGACGGCGCTCGACAACAACCTGCGCGACATGGGATTCGGCGACATCGGCAGCGGGAACGCGGGCCGTACGAACGCGATGCAGGACTTCGCGATCGGGAAGAACGACGCCTACCAGGCGGCGGCGCGCGATGCGGTCGCCAACGCGGGCTCGGAGCAGTCGCGGATGCTGGCCGATGCGCTACGGATTCGCGGGATGCAGGGGGCCGAGGGTCAGCAGGATCTGTCGAACTTCAACGCCGCGATGGGCCAGAACTTCGGGCAGCGCGCGACCGCGGGCCAGTTCGCCAACCAGGCGCGGCAGCAGGGGTTCGGCGAGAACGTGGGCGCGGCCTCGCAGGCGCAGAACTGGCTCCAGACCGCGGGCGGGCAGCTGCCGCAGGGCACGATGCTGCCGAACTTCGACCTGGGCATGCGCAACATCGACGAAGGGCAGGCGAACCAGAACGAGCGCACGGCGTGGCTCACGAGCCTGCTGGGGCCGATGCTGACCGGCGGCGGTGGGGGCGGTGGAAGCGGCGGCGGCGGGCTCGGTGGCCTGCTCGGCGGGCTCGGCTCGCTCTTCAGCGGCGGCTCGGGGTCGGGCTCGTGGCTCGACAGCCTGATGAATCCGGCGATGGCCCCCGGCGACGCCTACGGCCCCGGCAGCGGATGGGGCGAGGACATCTTCCCGGCGATGGACCCGTCGATGTTCGAGGGATGGGACCCGTCGTGGCTCGGCGACTACTGGACCTGATGACATGGCCGGCGTGAACAGCCCGATCGCACTACAGGCGCTGCTGGGCGACATCGGCAGCCGGCGCGCAATCGCCGCCGCGCTGCGGGCGCGCGAGCAGAGCACGGCGGGGACCGGCGAAATGGTGTCGGGCCGGTACGTCCCGAACCTGCAGGCGGCCGGCGGGGCGCTCGCGCGCGGGCTGTTCGGCGACCCGATGGACGCGCTGCGGCAGGAAGAGCAGCAGGCGCTCCAGTCGTACGGCGACGAGCTCGCCGGGGCGACGCAGGACGTGCTCGGCGCGGACGGTGCGGCGGACGATGCCGACTTCGCGCGGCGGATCGCGCGCGGGCAGACGGCGGGCGTCCCGCAGGACGTCATGCGCGGCGTGCTCGACCGGCGCCAGTCGATGCGGATGTTCGACGACTCGCTGCGGATGCTGGACCGGATGGGGCAAGCGCAGCAGCCGGCCCCGTCGCAAGGGGTCGCTGCCGGCGGGGGCGAGCCAGGCGCGGGCGTGCGTGGGGCTCCCCCGATTGGCGGCATGCCGCCCCCGCCGGCTGGCGGCCCGCCGCAGGGCGGCAACGATGCGTTCGCGCGGGCGGTCGGTCCCGGCGGCGGCGTCGTCCCGGAGATGGCGGGAATCCCCGAGTCCAAGCTGCTGCTGCTCGCGGTCACGATGCCGACGGGGCACCCGATGGGTGCGCTCGTCGAGGCCGAGATCAAGGCGCGGAAGCTGGAGAACAAGGACGGCGTGCTGACGCGCAACGGCCAGTTCGTCGGGAAGCTCACGCCGGATGGGATGTTCATCGACCCGCAGGGCAACGCGGTGAACCTCGCCGGGGCGGCGAAGGCGGCGCAGGCCGGCGCGGAAATGAAGGCGCAGGAGGCGGCGAAGGCGGGCTTCCGCACGGCGACCGTGACCGGCCCCGACGGTACGAAGTCGGGCTACGAGCAGGACATCTACGGGACGCCGCCGGCGCTGCGCGGGCAAGGCGGTGCGTCCCCGGCAGGCAATCCCAGCGCCCGATTCAGCTACGACGGCACGGTCGGCGGCGCGCAGCAGGCGCTCGGCGCGGTCGCGGCCGACCAGGCGGGCGGCATGGGCGGCGGCGTGCAGGACGTTCCCGGCGGCGGGCGCGTGGTGGCCGGCCCGAACCCGATGGCGGTTAAGCAGCGCGAGGCGGATATCAACGCGACTGCCGGCGGGCGCGAGAAGCTCTACCAGGACCAGGCGGCGGCGCTGTCGAAGGGGTTGGACGGAGCTCGCCAAGCGGCCGAAGTCGGGCTGCCGACGATCCAGACCGTGCGCGGCATTCTCGACTCCGGGAAGGTCAATACCGGCATGGGCGCGAACGTCGCGCTGCAACTCGGGCGCGCGTTGAAGGCGGCCGGCGTTTCTGACGCCGACGGCGTCGAGGCCACGCAATCGTTCGCGGTTACCTCGGCGAAGCGCGTGATGGCTTTGCTGTCGACAGGTGCGCTCGGACGCACGCAAATCAGTGACGCGGATCGGAAGTTCATGGAGCGCGCCGCGGCTGCGGATATTATGCTCGACGAAAGGACGATTCGTCGCGTGCTGGACATCGACGAGAAGGCGCAGCGGGCGGCCATCGAATCGCACAACCGCAACGTCGATCGGTCGAAGTCGTTCTTCCAGTCGCCCGACCAGGAGGCGTTCTACCGGGTGGAGATGCCGGCCCCGTTTTCGTCGCCGCGCGCCGCCGGAAGCAAGATTCGCGATCCGAAGGTCGAGCAGTACCTGAAGCAGTACGGAGGCCAGTAGATGGCCGATTTCGCCCAACTGGAGGCCGCGCTTGTTCGTGCCGGTGACGCCGGGGACGAGGCTGCGGCCCGCGCGCTCGCGGGCGAGATCCTACGGCTCCAGCAAGGCCCGTCCGTGATGGATGTGCCCGCTGGGGCGCGCGCCGAAGCCGAGCGCACGCCCGCATGGATGGCGCCGATCATCGGCGCAGGGCGGCAGGCCGACCGCTGGGTACAGGGCGGGAAGCAGCCCTTCGTCGATGGAGAGAAGCAGGCGGCCGAGATCGCCGGGGCGGACGACGCATACGAGGCGCTCAAGTCCAAGTACCCGTGGCTCACGACCGGCGGCGAGATCGCGGCGACGATGGTCGCCAAGACCCCGCTGGCGATGGCGGCCCTGGGGGGGCTCGAATACGGTACGCCTACGGAGCGGGCAACGCGAGCTGCGGCGGGCTACGTCGGCGGGAAAGTCGGCGAGAAGGTCGGCGCCGGCCTCGCGCGCCTCAAGGGGCCGGCGAGCATGGCGCCCAAACCTACGCTGGGCGAAGGAGCGGCTGAGTTCTTCGCTGACCCGACTGGGCTCAACAAGTGGGGCATCCCGCTTTCGGTCGGGCAGCGCACGCAGTCCAAGCAGGCGCAGATTGCCGAGTCGGTGCTCGCGAACATGCCGACCTCGGCCGGTGCTGTCGCGAAGGGGCGCGATGCCACCTTCAGCGCGTTCAACCGGGCCGCTGGCGAGACGTTCGGGGCGAATGGCGCGTCGCGTCTGACCCCGGAAGTGCTGGGCACGAGCCAGAAACGTATCGGCAAGACCATCGGCGACATCGCCGAACGAAGCCGGATCAAGTTCGATCCCGAGCTGTTCAACGCATTGGAGACGGCCAAGGGGCGCGTGGCGAGTGAGCTCGTCGGCGACGAGCGCGGGTTGGTCCTGAAGCAAATTCAGGAGATCTACAACGCGGTCGATCCCCAGACGGGCGAGATCCCCGGCACGCTCTACAAGGCGATCCAATCGAAGATGGGGCGGATCGGCCAAGAGCGCGGCGGTGCGGTTTCCGGCGTGATGCACGACACACGGGCGGCTCTGCGCGATGCCATGACGCGATCGGTGTCGCCGCAGGACTCCAAAGCGTGGCTGAACGCCAACAAGGAGTATTTCAACGTCCAGCAGATCGGCAAGGCGATGAAGGCCTCCCCCGAGGGGATGCTGTCGCCCGACAAGTTGCTGACGCAAGTCAACACGGCGCAGACGCAGGCGAAGTTCGGCGGCGGGAACGACCTGGCAGAGCTTGCCCAATGGGCAAAGCAGACGCTCCCCGACAAGATCCCCAACAGTGGGACGGCGCAGCGGCTGCTCTATCAGAAGCTGTTCGAGAACCCGGCGAACGCGCTGGCGACGACGGCTGCCCTCGGGGGCGCCGGATACGGCGCCAGTCAGTACGCGGACGACATCCCGAAAGAGGCCTACCTGGGACTAGCGATCCCTTATGTTGCTGCTCGCAGCCTCGCAGGCCGTCCTGCGTCCGCGCTCGCGCGTGCGCTGCTTGCGCGCGGCGGGGCAGCTACGGGCGCAGTGATCGCGCCGAACGCCCTCGCCGCCATGTTGCGGCAACGTGGCGAAGGCGACGAACAGTGATGGGGTCGAACAGCGCCGCGGCGAGTCTCGGGTGCGATGGTCGCAGACGGCGCGCGATGGCGTTGCCACCGGCAGCGATGGCCCCCCAGAACAGCGACGCGACGAACCCGGCGACGGCGTACTTGAGCATCCCCCCACTCTAGGACGAAACCGCATGGACATCAAGGAGATGATCGCCAGCGCGCTGCGGAACTTCATCCCGCAGCCCGCGCCGGTCGTGGGTGGGGCGAAGGCCGCGCTCGGACAGGACGGGGTGGCGGGGCGCATGAACGGCGACCGCCGGGAGGCGTACCTGCAGTACGTCGAGCGCGAGATCGCGGAGGGGCGGCAGCCGGTGCGGTTCGACCAGTGGCAGGGCACGGCCGACCCGATGACTTCGCAGGTAGGGGGCTGACATGGCATGGAACGGCAGCGGCGTCTTCGTGCGCGCCTACAACTGGGTCGCGGACAAGGCGGCGTCGATCTACATCGTCGCCTCGCGCATGGACGGCGAGTTCGACAACTACAAGGCGGGGCTCGAAAACTGCCTGACGCGCGACGGGCAGAATTCGCCATCGACGAACATCTCGTGGAACTCGAAGAAGATCACTTCGCTCGCCAACGGGACCGCGAGCACGGACGCCGCGAATTACGGGCAGGTGACGGGGGTCACGACCGGCAACGCCTTCCGCAAGAACCTGCTGACGAACGGCGCGTTCGACGTCTGGCAGGCGTGGGCGGGGGGAAATAGCATCGCCATCGGAACGGCCGCACGCATCCGCACGGCGGATTGCTGGTGGGCGGTGCGTGCCGGGGCGGCGACCGGGTACACCTGCACGCAGGACAACGGCAGGTCGAGCTTTTACTCGATGCGGTGGGAGCGTGACAGCGGGAACGCCTCGACTGCCGTCATGTACCTTGCGCAGCAGACGGAGAATCTCGATACGTTCTGGCTGCGGCGCGGACCGTCGACACTGTACCTGTCGTTCAAGGCAAAGAAAGGGGACGGGTACACGGGCGGCAACCTGACGGCAGACGTCATTCGTGGGACGCACCAAGACGAGAACGTGCTCGACGGGTTCACCGGCGCTACGACGCTCGCCACGCTGTCGCAGACGCTCTCGACGACGCTCACGCGCTACACGCTCTCGGTGCCCTGCGATGCGAGCACCTCGCAGGTGGGCGTGCGGTTTTCGTGGACGCCGACCGGTGTCGCCGGATCGGGGGACTACGTCACGTTGGAAGAAGTGCAGTTGGAAGTGGCGAGCGCGGCGACGGATTTCGAACGGCTGCCGTTCGCCGATACCCTCGCGCGGTGCCAGCGGTACTACCAGAAGACATTCCCCTACGCGACAGAGCCGCAGCAGGGCAGCGGCAACTCGGCAGGAGCCATCGTCGTGTCGGCGCTCAAGTCGGGAACCGCGGCGCAGGGCAGTTGGACGTTCCCCCATCCCGTGACGATGCTCGTCACCGGGTTGACCGCTACCGGCTACTCCACCTTCGCAGCGGGAACCGGCTTCTACAACGAGACGCGCAGCCAGTCGGGCGCAACGTGGACCGGCGTGGCGACGGATCGCGCGTTCACGTTCCAAATCACCGCGGGGACGTCGAGCACGCAGATCGCCGACGCGCTCTCGCTCCATGTGACGTTCCAGAACGCGACGTTCTGACCATGACGACCGCGCGCTATGCTGGACCCGAGCGCCGCGAGGACGGCATGCTCGACTTGCGCGAGCACATCGACGCGCGGCTGGAGGAACACAAAGCCCACTTCGACCAGCGGATCGACGAGCTATCTCTCAAGGTCGATCCGATGCACGAGTATTTCATCACCGCCAAGACCGGCGCGGCGATCATCAAGTGGCTGTTCGCCATCCTCGGATCGCTCGGTGGCGCGTGGGTCGTCCTGAAGGGCTGGCTGCCGAAATGACGCGCCGCACGACAGCGCCGGGGGCGATGGCGGCATCGTCCGATCTGGTCGAGTTCCTGCGGCATTGGGAAGGGCTCCCCGGAGGCGTCCCTGCGCTCGGCGCGTACAAGGATACGGCGGGCGTCTGGACCATCGGCTACGGGTTCACCGATGGCGTGCAGGCGGGCGACACGATCGAGTACGACGAGGCCGAGGACCGGTTGGCCGCCGAGGTCGCGATCCGCGTCAACGGCGTGAACCGGCTGGTCACGGTCCCGCTGGAGCAGCACCAGTTCGACGCTCTAGTGTCGTTCGCCTACAACGTTGGGCTGGACGAGGACGACGACGACAAGGCCGAGGGACTCGGGGACTCGTCGCTGCTGCGGCTGGTGAACGCGGCCCAGTTCGGGCTCGCGTCGTCGCAGTTCGGTCTATGGGTGTGGGCGAACGGGGCGAAGTCCCGCGGGCTGGAGCGCCGCAGGATCGCGGAGGCTGCCATGTTCAGGTACGGCGATTACGGGATGCGGCCATGATCGACGGCGCCTACAAGCAGCTATCCGCCACGGTTGCGCTGACGGCCTCCGCAGCGACCTATTACACGGTCCCCTCCCGGCCCGAGAACGCGATCACGGTCGTGCACGGGATCATCCTGTGCAACACCGATTCGACGGCGAGAACGGTGCGCGTGCATAACATCGCCAGCGGCGGGACGGCAGCGGCCTCCAACGCTATCATCTACGACGCGACGATCGAGCCGAATACGACCGAGGTGTTCTGCTTCGGCGACGGCGTGTGGATCATTCCCGCCGGGGGGTTTATCCAAGCGCTCGCGTCGAGCGCGTCGGTCGTGACGATCACGATCAACGGCGCGGAGTACGTGCCGTGAGTTGTTGCCACATGACGTTCCCGGCGTCGAGCTCGGGCGGCGTGCGCCTGTACACCGAGATCATCACGACCGGCACGACCTGGACGCCGCCTGCGGGCGTCTATGCGGTGCTCGTCGCGCGCCTACAGGCGGGCGGTGGTGCGGGCGGGTCGAAGGCGGGGGCGTCCACAACGACCGGCGGCGGCGGTGGCGCGGGCGAGTGTCTGCGCAATCGGTGGCTGTCCTGCACGCCCGGCGTTGACCTGACGATCAGCCTCGGCGCCGCGGGCACCCCCGGCGCGGCCGGCGACAACGACGGCGGAGACGGCGGCGACACGACGATCTCCAACGGGACGGTCACGCTGACCGCTGGTGGCGGAAAGGGCGGGAAGAAAGGCTCGGTCCGCACGGGTGGCCGCGGCGGCGGCGCGCTCGGCGGCACGGCTGGCACGGGCGGGGCCGCCCCGACGGCGGGCGGTAATGCGGGCGCGGGGTCGAGCACCAGCCCCGGCGCGGGCGGCGGCGGCGGGTCGA
>Ga0116154_10002864_pt1 | contig 12685 bp, 13 predicted proteins | sample AD_UKC030_MetaG_FD_89898 | JGI IMG/M metagenome (GOLD analysis project Ga0116154, IMG submission 89898) | Active sludge microbial communities of municipal wastewater-treating anaerobic digesters from USA - AD_UKC030_MetaG | ecosystem: Engineered > Bioreactor > Anaerobic > Digestate | place: USA...
GCCGCCGCGGGGCGCCCTTCGGGGCGGCGGGGTTCATCGCAAATAATTGAGAACGTGAAAAATCCTAAAGTCACATTTGTTTAACTGCGATTTTCATGGGAAATCCTCTGTGAGAAATTATATTGATGAGCGATAGGGCCACGGGCGCTCGCCGCCTCGTCGGGGCTCGCCCCGTGGAGTATGGCCGGGTAAGGAGGGACAAGGGGGCCTGCCCCCATGGGCTGCCTCCCCCTCTGGGGGAGAGAGGAGGTCCCCCTCATAATTAGCACAGAGGGTCACTGACACCATAAGACAAGGTTTTCTACAGAGCCCAAATTTCAACGACCTTTTGATGATTCACAAAGCAGATGAATCCAGAACTCATATACTGGATACGATGACAGCACCAGAAGGAAAAACCGTAAACCTCGAGACGAACATGGGCACGATCAGGATTGCTCTCGCGCCTGACATGCCCATTACCGCGGGGAACTTTGAAACACTTGTACAGAAAGGCTACTACAATGGCGTCATCTTCCACCGGGTCATTGACGGGTTCATGATCCAGGGGGGAGATCCCACCGGAACCGGACGCGGTGGCCCGGGTTACGTGATAAAGGACGAATTTCCCCCCGGAAACCGGAATGATCGCGGGACCATCTCCATGGCGAATGCCGGTCCTAATACCGGCGGATCACAATTCTTCATCAACCTTGTCGACAATAACTTTCTCGATGGCAAGCACCCGGTCTTCGGCAAAGTAGTCGAAGGCATGGATGTAGTAGAGAAGATTGGCAGGTCAAGAACCGGTCCGGGCGACCGTCCGGTCAAGGAAGTCAAAATCGTGAAAGCCGAGATAGTGTGAAAAATCCTTTTTCCTCTTCCTTCGCGCACGCTAATCTCTTACCGTTGTCATGGAAGATTAAAAAAAATTGAAGTTGATTTTAGTATATGGATGGGATACAAACCCTTGCTTAAGGGGGGGGTATTTTCCTGCCCGCATACTGCAGCCCCTGTATTGCGATAATCACTCAGAAGTATTTTGCGATTTCACGCAAGAAAAAAGGAATTTCCTGTTGTAATTTCGCCCCCGCGTTGGGGGGCAGAGCTGGCAAAAGGGGGTCGATTGTGTAGAGAGAATGTGGGTTTATCCAGAGCCTGTTTTTTTCACGGATGTATTAAAAAGTAGATGCCGCCAGACTCCAAAGATTGGCAGGTATTATTGTGCATGATGGTGGTGGTAATGAGCAGCAGGGTTTGGCGTCAGCGCCATCGCAAACCGCAGAACTGCATCCAGAGATTGTCTCCGGTCCTTTGCCGAGACCCGGTGGATTTCTGAGGTCCCGAACTGGCCGGTGAAGGCAGCAGGATTCGCACCCGCACCATCGCACTTGTTTAAAAACACAATAAATGGCACCTTTGCTTCATGCAGGGTGTCTGAGAGGTGGCGGGTGAAGTGATCGGGCGGGGTGGTTGCATCCACGAGCAGGATTGCGCCGTCCATCCCCGTTGCAATGATCTCGCGGGCAAACTCGAATCGTTCCTGTCCGGGTGTACCAAAGATATGGATATGGCGACCTTCCGTTTGGATACGCCCAAAATCCAGTCCAACTGTCGTCGTCCCCCCGGCACAGTTCGCTTCAACACGTTTTGATTCGGGGTCAATGGTCTGGATCAGCGTGGTCTTTCCTGCACCGAATGCACCAAAAACAACAATTTTTATTTTTATCTCATCTGTCATTGAAATAAATAGGAAGGTGTGCTTGTTTACCGTTTCGGTCGGTTGCAGCACAATGTGTTTTTAAAAATAAGAGCAGGGTTATGAGAGGGAATTATACCGCAAGATAGTCATTCGGGGTGGGCATCTGTTCTTTCAAGCCTTTCCTCTTGCGAATACTGACCACTACTTCCTTGACCATATTGTTCGGAACCAGTTCAAAGCCGGAGAATTCCGTGTTCCACATTGCACGGCCTTCAGTAGCTGACCGGATGTCACCGGCAAACCCGAAAAGCTCCGCAACCGGGGCCTTGCCAATAACAGTGATTGTGTCACCCACGCTCTGCATATCGAAGACCTGCCCGCGCCGGCCCTGGATCTGGGAGGTTGCAGCACCCATCTGGTCCATCGGGACGGTGATCTGGATCTTCTGGGCTGGTTCGAGAAGCGAGTCCCCGGCAAGCAACATACCACCCTTGATAGCGCCACGGACAGCAGGGATGACCTGTGCGGGACCACGGTGGATTGCATCCTCATGGAGCTTGACATCAACGAGACGCATCTTGAGGTTCTGGACGGGCTCATCCGCGAGCGGGCCACCGGCAAGTGCCTCATGGATACCTTCTATGATCAGTTCCATTGTCTCGTTGAGGTACTGGATACCCTTGGTCATGTCGATGAGCATGTTGGTACCCTTGATCATCTTGACATTCTTGGCTTCGTCCTTGTCCATGCCGGCCTTGAGGAGCACATCACGGCGCTCAATCGCCTGCTGGTTCATGGAGACTTCCCCGGACTTGATCAGGTTGACGATCTCGTCGGGTAATGGTTCGAGATCGAAGTAAAAGCGGTTGTGGCGGTTCGGGGACTTACCTTCGACCGCCGGCACCTTGCCAGTCACGGTCTCACGGTACACAACAATCGGTTCAGAGGTGACGATCTCGACACCCTTGTCACGCTTGATCCGGCCGGTCACGATCTCAAGGTGCAGTTCCCCCATTCCGGAAATAAGGTGCTCTCCGGTCTCTTCATTGATAGCGATACCAAGGGTCGGGTCTTCCTTGGCAACCTGCCGGAGCACTTCAACAAGCTTCGGCAGATCCTTCATGTTCTTCGCCTCGACGGCAACGGTCATGACCGGTTCGCTATAGTGCTTAAGGGACTCAAACGGCGTCATCTCCAAAAGCGAGGTAATGGTGGATCCGACAATCGCATCCTTAAGACCGGTAACAGCGGCGATATTACCGGCAACGATCTCTTCGACTTCGACGCGTTTGGGTCCCATGAAGATACCGACCTGCTGGAGACGGTTCTCCTTCTTTGCCGACCCCATGACATAGAGGCCATCGCCCCGCTTCAGGCTGCCGGAGAAAAGACGGCCGGTAGCGACTTCGCCGGCATGGGGGTCAAACGAGATGTCGGTAACCATCATTGCGACAGGCCCTTTTGCATCGCACTGAAGCATTGCCTTGCCTTCCTTTGTTGTCTTGTCTCCGTGCCAGATGACATTGACACGGCGGGGCTGGGCTTCCAGCGGGTTCGGGAGCTGGCGGACCACGATATCAAGCAGAACTTCGGAGAGGGGGCTGTTCTTTGCGAGGTATTTCATATCGCCGGCCCGGCATTTCTCGTACACAATCTTGAACGAGATCCCGCTCTTCTGCATAAAGGGTGCGGATACCGCCCAGTTGTAGAGCGCTGAGCCGAAGGCGACGGTCCCTTTTGCAGCATCAAGCTTCCAGCCATTGTTGTAGGCCTCTTCGTTCATACCCTTGATGAGTTTATTGACCTTGTCGATGACCTTCCCGAGCCGTATCTGCATCTCCATTTCATCGACCTTCAGCTCGTTGATAAGCCGGTCAACCTTGTTGATGAAGAGGATAGGACGCACCTGTTCCTTGAGTGCCTGCCGGAGCACGGTTTCTGTCTGGGGCATGGTGCCCTCAACAGCATCGACGAGTACAACAGCCCCGTCAACGGCACGCATGGCACGGGTGACATCGCCACCGAAATCAACGTGACCCGGTGTATCGATCATGTTGATCAGATAGTCCTGACCTTCATATTCATGCACCATCGAAACGTTGGATGCATCAATGGTAATACCCCGTGCCTGCTCTTCTTCATCCGAGTCCATGAAGAGCTGTTTGCCTGCGAGCTCTTCAGAGATGATCCCGGCACCTGCCAGCAGGTTGTCTGAAAGGGTTGTCTTGCCGTGATCGATGTGTGCAACAATACCGATGTTCCGAATGTGCTTCGGATCCTTCATGAGCTCAGTTACGCGCTCAATAGATTTTTTACCGCGGACCATGAAAATAACCTCAAAAAAAGATGGATTAACGGGCCGATTTTGCAATACGCTCGCGTTCTTCCTTTTTCCCGACCGAGTAGCACTTCATGTCTCCCTTGGAGGCGGCAATAAGTTCGTCGGCGAGAACCGCACTTGCACTCTTCTTGCTGGTGCTGGATCCCTTCAGAGTTGCTTCTGCAAGGAAACAGATTGCGGTATCAACACGGCGCATGGGTGCAGTATCTACCGATTTCGGGACATTGATGCCACCATATTTCAGGCGAACCGTTTCTTCTCGGGGACCTGAATTACCAATTGCCTCGACAAGAACCTCAATCGGATTCCGTTTGGTTTTCTTGTTGATGATCTCGAATGCATCCCGCACGATCCGTATGGCCAGCTGCTTTTTGCCGGTATTATTCTCGGTCTGCATAAGGCGGTTGATAAGTCGCTCAACGATCATCATGTTGCTCTTTCCGAATTCCTGGCGGGAGAACTTACCGCAGGAATGGGGGATGATCTGGGAGGTGAGTGTTACATAGCGTACGAGGCTGGGGTCGTTAACCTTGACTTCGGAGGCATCCCACTTATTGAACAGGAGTTTCTTTCCGGCTGCTTCTGACATCCAAATCACCTGCGCGGTTTTTCCTTTCTTCCAATGACCATCTCATGGAGGCAGACGTTGTTCACCTTGGTGACAACGTACCGGACTCCCGGTATATCTCCCATGGAACGCCCGAGACGGCCGCCAATTCCCTCAATTTCGACCTCATCGTGTTCGTCAATGAAGTTGATCGCCCCGTCACCGACTGCGAACGCGCTGACTTGTCGGCCGTTTTTGATCAACTGCACGCGCACGCATTTCCGGATAGCAGAGTTCGGCTGTTTTGCCTCAACACCGATCTTCTCCAGCACGATACCTCTCGCTTGCGGGGCACCCTCAAGAGGGTCCGATTTCACATCGAGATTAAGTTCGCGGCGGGCATAGTTCTTGTCTGCCCACCGGAACTTATTTGAGTCCCGAACCAATTTTCTGGCTGCAAATTTACCCTGTCCCATTAAAGAGCCTCATGTAAGTTGTTTTTGTGGTTATCGATAACCCACACTGGGATATGTACTAACGCGGGTAATCGATTTATAAATTGTGGCCTCCCACCTGCCTGTCTTATACTATTGGTTCTTTCTCATAATAACATTATATCCTCCGCACCCCAATTATGTGCGATGAAAGTCGGGATCTACAAAGAGGTACACATTGATACCAGCCACCGTCTGCTCTATTACAAGGGGAAGTGCGCAAACCTTCACGGGCACCGGTGGAAAGTAGAGGTCTGGATGGAGGGGGAACCGGACCCGGCAACCCAGATACTGATCGACTACAGCCTGGTTAAACAGATCATCGATAAATACGATCACCAGATCATCCTGAACCGCGATGACCCGATGGTTTCGCGGATCACTGAGTTCCACCCGGTTATCACAACTCCCGGAGATCCAACCAGTGAACTGATAGCATCGATCATCCGTGATGATCTCTACGCGGCATGCAGCAATCTGAAAATCAAGGCAACAATACCGAAAATCCGGGTCTGGGAATCCCCGACATCGTTTGCTGAGCTTACAGAATGAAGATCGCTGAATTGTTTTCAAGCCTGCAGGGGGAAGGAAAAAACCAGGGAAAACCTTGTTTCTTTATCCGCCTTGCGGGCTGTAACCTCCGGTGCCGTTGGTGTGACACTCCTGCATCCCAGACGGGGGGGATGGAGATGAGCATCGACACTATAACCGAACGTTTCCGGCAAACCAGTCTTCCGTATGTGTGCATCACGGGAGGTGAGCCACTCTTCCAGGGTGAAGAACTTGAGCACCTTCTCTCAAACCTCCACAACCGGGAGGTCACCATCGATATCGAGACAAACGGAACAATCGACTTCAGGCGTTTCCAGCAATCAGCTTCGATCTGTATGGATGTAAAATGTCCTTCATCGGGCGAGGTGAGCGATCTCTCCCTTCTTGCAGCAATCAGGCCTGAGGACAGCGTGAAATTCGTGGTAAATGATGATGCAGACTGCCGTTACGCACAGGAAGTCATGGCAGCGCAAACTATCTCCGGCGAGGTATTCTTCTCACCGGTGTATGGCACGAACTATAAGTCCGTGGCTCAGTTCATCCTTGCGAATAACCTGCGTGTCCGAATGCAGGTCCAGCTCCACAGGATCATCGGAGTGAAATAATGAAAGCGGTATGTCTCCTTTCAGGAGGGATGGACTCCTCTACCCTCGCATATGTTGCCAGGAGCAACGGCTATGATATTCTTGCCCTGCACCTGAACTATGGCCAGCGGACCGAGGGAAAGGAACTCGCATGCGCAAGGAAGATTGCCGCCTTGCTGGATGCTCGTGCCTTTGTCGAAATCAATCTTGATTATTTCACGAAGTTCGGGGCAAGCAGCCTCACTGACAAGAAGATAACCATTGAGGAATTTAATCCTGCCCGGGCGCACGTTCCCAACACCTACGTGCCGTTCCGGAACGCCAACCTCCTTGCGATCGCTACGAGTTTTGCCGAGGCTCGCGGTGCCGATGCCATTTTCATTGGTGTCCAGGCGCTCGATTACAGCGGGTATCCCGACTGTCGTCCTGATTTCATCGAAACATTCCAGAACCTGATCAACCTCGGGACAAAGGAAACCACAAAAATTACCCTCTTCACCCCGTTCATTCACATGACCAAGACCGACATCCTGAAAACGGGACTGAAACTGGGCGTTCCGTATGAACACACGTGGTCATGCTACCGGAACGAGGGGAGAGCCTGTGGCACCTGCGGTTCATGCCACTTTCGGAGAGAGGCATTTGCGGCCATCGGGATAAAAGATCCCATCGCCTACGAGGAATAAATGGAGATATTTCGCGGACGGAGACTCTGGATCGAGCAACGCAGGGTTTTGCTGCCGAACGGACTGGAGCGGGAGAAGATTATTGTACACCCGAGCAATGCGGTTGCAATCCTGCCCATTGAAGAGAACAGGTGTAAGCTTATCCGGCAGTACCGGTATGCCATCGATGCGTACATTCTCGAGGCACCGGCTGGTGCGCTGGAAAAAGGCGAGGATCCGTTGGCAGCAGCAGGACGGGAGCTCATTGAAGAGACAGGTTTTACCGCACGGACGATCGAACCCCGTGGGTTCATCATCACCACACCGGGCTACACGGATGAAAAGATCTACCTGTTCGAAGCGCATGGGCTGATCCCTTCGCACGAGTTTGGGAAAGACGAGGACGAAGTGATCGAGGTCGTTACTGTAGCTACGGATGACCTGCCCGGCATGATAAGGGACGGTATTATCACCGATGCCAAGACCATCTGCCTCATCTGCAGATGTTTCGGGTGCTGACCATGCAACCATACATTGTTCTTACCCTCCTCCTCATTCTTTGCCTTTCATTTGCCGGTTGTACCGATAGAAATGCGCCTGCCCGATCCACGTATACGGTGGATTCCAGCGGAGTGCTCTCCCTTCAGTGCGCACCGGTGACCACAAGTGAAGGAGTGCTTTTTGCAAACGAGACCTATACGAAATCGCGAATCGTGCTCCATACAGAAACGGGTGATGTTGTGACTTACCTTGCAGCTCCGGATGCCCCGAAGGCAGCAGTTGTCTATGCACCGGGTGCGGGAGAGAAACTGGCAGGTCATGAGGAACGGATGGTCCGGTTCACGGCAGCAGGGTTCGCATTTCTCTTTGTCGACAGCCGGGGCAATGGCGGTGAGACCGCAGGGGAACCGTTCAGCCAGCAGCTGATCCAGCAGGATTATTCACGGTTCGAGAGCGGTGAGATGCCACAATACTATATGAGTCTCTGTGATCTTATTTCAGCGCAGACGGTGCTGACCAAGAAATATCAGGTCCCGGTCTATGCGATGGGATCGAGCAATGGCGGGAGGTATGCAGCAGAGGCAGCGGGAATTAATTCACAGTTTGCAGGATATGTGGGGATCTCAACTTCTGACTGGGGACTCCGTGATTCCATGCTCCGTCAGGGACTCTCGGGGGATCCGTTACGGTTTGCGACCTCCATTGAGCCCGGCACGTATATTGGAAAAATATCTCCCCGACAGGCCTGGATGTTCCATGCGCAAACGGACCCGATAATCCCCTTTGCAAGCGGTCAGCGGCTCTTTGAAAAAGCTCAGGAGCCCAAAAACTTTTCTGAATTCTCGGGTGAGCACGGGATCAACCCGGATGCGGATACCCGGATCCTTATGCAATGGGCGCAAATTTATGGGACGCGAGAGTGAATAGGTAATAGCTTCAGAGAGGTTGATGTCCGGCAATGACAGAAGAGACAGGAGAGATGGATGACGCGCGCAAGCGCTATGAGTTCAGGAAAGTCCTGGAAAAGCTCAAGTCACAGCAGGGGGATGGTACGGAGCTCATAACTCTCTACATCCCTCCTGATAAACAGATATATGATGTGACCAACCAGCTCAAGGACGAATTCGGGCAATGCGCCAACATCAAGAGCAAACAAACGAGGACCAATGTCCAGAGCGCCATCTCCTCCATCCTCTCGCGTCTGAAATATTACAAGCGTCCGCCGGAAAAGGGACTCGCGGTCTTCTGTGGTACAGTAAAAACATACGGAGACCGGACCGATCTTCAGTGCACCATTATCGAACCACCGGAACCTCTCAATCTCTATATGTACCGCTGCAGCTCGAACTTTGAGCTCGAACCGCTCCTCCAGATGCTCGAGGAAAAATATGTGTATGGCCTGCTCGTACTCGACAAGCGCGAAGCATACTGGGGATTTTTGCGCGGCAACCGGATCGAACCGATGGGGGGGGCAAACTCAACGGTACCGGGTAAAATGCGAAAGGGAGGTCAGTCGGCAGCCCGGTTCGGGCGCCTTCGTGAGATCGCGATTGATGAATTCTACACCAAAGTCGGCGAACGGTCAAGTGCCATCTTCCTCGCCGAAAAAGATTTTTTTCAGCGGTTCAAAGGTGTCCTTATCGGCGGCCCGAGTCCGACAAAAGAGGAGTTCGAGAAAGGGACCTATCTCCATCATGAGGTCCAGAAAAGGATCATCGGACTTTTCGATGTTGCGTATACCAATGAGGACGGGCTCTCGGAGCTTGTTGATGCGGCAAAGGATGCCCTTAAAGGTATGACCGTCATCAAGGAGAAGGCCTTCATGGACCGTTTCCTTAAAGAACTTGTCAGAGACGAAGGGCTTGCAGCATATGGGGAGGAGAGCATAAGGCATAACCTTGGGATCGGTGCGGTAGATATTCTTCTTCTCTCATCAAACCTCCGGAAATCCCGGTTGAAAATCAAGTGCCAGAGCTGTGATTTCACATCGGAAAAAACAGTGAATATCGAAGCGGGAAAGAGTGTTGCGGACATCGGGCTGGGCAACTGCCCGAAATGTACAGCACCGCTTGTGCTCGAGGAGGAGATTGATATTGTCGACGAACTGACAAAGCTTGCCGATCAGAGCAGCTCCAAAGTTGAGCTCATATCCGATGATTTCGAAGAGGGATCGATCCTCTATTCGGCATTCGGGGGGATTGCCGGGATCCTCCGATACAGGACGGGATACTGATGTTGCACGATATGTACGTGGCAATCGGGAATGCTATTAAAGAAACCACCGGAGCGACTGATGCCCTGCTCACTGATGGAGGAGAGCATGCGGATCTTGCCTCAACAATCGCATTTGCGCTTGCAAAGCAGAAGAAGCAGGCTCCTCTGAAAATTGCCCGGGATCTTGCAGAAGTCCTTGCGAAAAACCAGGCCCTGCGCGGGATAACAATTAAGGCTGACGGGCCGTATCTCAATTTCACCTTTGGAAGTGCCTATGTCAGTGAAACACTGCGGGAAGCGGTCCAACCTGGTTACGGTAACCTTCCGAAAAAATCAACGCGGGTCGTGCTCGAGCACACCAGCGCGAACCCGAACGGCCCCCTCCATGTCGGGCATATCCGTAATTCAATCATTGGCGATACACTCGCCCGTGTTTTCAGGAAAGCCGGCTACCCGCTTGAAGTCCAGTACTATGTCAACGATATGGGCCGCCAGATCGCCATTGTAGTCTGGGGATTTGATAACCTCGACAGCGCTCAGCAGGAAGGTGAGAAAGAGGATGCCCATATCGCCCGCGTATATATTGAGGCCAACCGGGAGATTGAAAAGGATGAGGGAATCACCCGACAGGTAAATATCCTGATGCAGCTCGTGGAGAACGGTGACGCTGCTACCGTCAAAAAGTTCCGCAGGGAGGTTTCCCGCTGTCTTGAGGGGTTCAAGGTCACCCTGAAAGATCTCAACGTGGCTCATGACCGGTTTGTCTGGGAGAGCGACTTTATCCGGAATGGTAACACAGAGCGGATTATCAATAAGCTGAAAAGGCTCCCACAGGCACGGGACGATGAAACACTCGCGCTCGACCTCTCTGAGTTCGGGTTTGGAAATAAGTATGTCATTCGCAGGAGTGACGGCACTTCTGTATACGCTGCCCGCGACCTGGCATTCCATGCCTGGAAAGGGGCAAACTTCGACCGGATCATTGATGTTCTGGGTGCCGATCACAAGCTTATCGGATCGCAGCTGCAGTGCACCATGAAACTGCTTGGTGAAAAAGTCCCGGAGATCGTCTTCTTTGAGTTTGTTTCTCTTCCGGAAGGCTCCATGAGCACCCGTGCCGGGAAATTTGTCTCAGCCGATGACCTCACAACCGAAATCCGCAAACGCGCCTTTGAAGAAGTGACCGTGCGGAGGCCAGAGCTCGATGAGGAGACGAGGAGAACCATCGCCCGTTCTGTCGGGCTGGCTGCAATCCGTTATGATATCGTGAAGGTCTCTCCTGAAAAGAGCACCGTCTTTAACTGGAAAGAAGCTCTTGACTTCGAACGACAGAGCGGCCCCTACATCCAGTATGCCCATGCCCGCGCCTGCAGCATCCTCGAAAAAGCGGGATCCTTCTCAGAGTGCTTCGAACTCGAAACCGATCAGGAAATTGCACTCGCAAAAATGATCGCCCGCTTCCCCATGGTCATCGAGAGCGTGGTCACCGAACTCCGCCCGCATATCCTTGCCTGTTATGCCCGTGAACTTGCCGACACATTCAATACATTCTACCACTTCGAGCCGGTTCTCAAGAGTGAGGGAAAGATCCGGGATCGCAGACTTACCCTGGTAAAAGCGGTGCAGAACACCTTGAAAGAGTCCCTGCAGACTCTTGGGATCGATGCCATCCATACCATGTGATCCCCTGCGTAAGCAGGGATACCAGTTTTTTTCACCATCCTCAAGTGCGGCGCTCAAGCCCTGCATGTGGTGCAAGCGCGCCCTTCAGGGGGGAGATATGTGCTACAAGCACCAGTTCTACGGAATCTCGAGCCACCGCTGCGTCCAGATGACGCCCACCTTGCGGTGCAACCAGCGATGCCTCTTCTGCTGGCGATCCTTTGAGCACGAGCCGCAAGAAGAGATGGAATGCCCTCCGCAAACCATACTTGCCGGTATCCGGAAGTACCAGAAAAAAGCCCTTGCCGGCTACAACGCAGTGCTCGACAACACGGTAACTGAGCAACGATGGCTGGAGGCACTCGAGCCCAAGCATGTTGCGATTTCGCTCTCGGGAGAGCCGACGCTCTACTCCAGGCTCCCGGAACTCATTGACCTGTTCAAGATGAACGGATACACTACGTTCTTAGTCAGTAACGGCACCAACCCGGACGTGCTTGAGAAATGTCATCCCTTCCAGCAGTATATCTCCCTTGACGCACCAGACCGGGAGACATATATGAATCTCTGCAAACCTCTTGGGGACTCCTGGGATCGTGTGCAGGAAAGCCTCCGGCTGCTTCATTCCCGGAGGTCTGCAATCCGGATCACGCTTGTCAAAGGATTCAATAATTTTGCCCCGGAACGCTATGCCGCGATCCTGCAGGATTCTGGCGCAAGTTTTGTGGAAATAAAGGGATATATGTATCTGGGATACAGTAGAAACCGGTTGGCAAGAGAGAACATGCCGGAACATGCGGAGGTGCGGTCATTTGCGGAGAAGATCGCCGATGCTTGTGAATACCGGTTCAAGGATGAAAACAAACTGAGCAGAGTGGTAGTGCTGGAGCGTATGACATGAGATTCAATCCCGAGGACTGGAAACAGAAAGCACACGAGAACTTCGAAGGGGCATGGCATGAAGGCCCATCGATCCTGACACCGGCATCCCATGCCGATACCTACCCGTGCCGGGTATACAGGAGAGCACAGGAACACCCGGTCTTTGCCACCATCAACAGGCTGCGCAGGACATATCTCTCCCTGGGTTTTGACGAAGCGGAGGTCCCGGTTATCATCGATGAGAAGGACATCTACCGCCAGTTTGGTCCTGAGGCGATGGCCGTTCTTGACCGGGTCTTCTATCTCGGTGGCCTCCCGCGCCCTAATGTCGGGATTGCCCGGGACCGGTTTGACCGGATCAATGAAATTCTCGGAAAAGCAATGCCATCCGCAACGGAGGAAAAGCTTCGGGAGACGCTTCATGCCTACAAAAAGTCCGAAATTGATGGAGATGAACTGACATTCGAGCTGTCAAAAGTTCTCGAAACCGATGACGGTATCGTTGTTCATATTCTCGATTCTGTCTTCCCGGAGTTCCGGGAGCTTGCACCGGAATCCTCAC